>JAEIGA010018272.1_pt1 | contig 10673 bp, 7 predicted proteins | sample 9270691 | NCBI WGS metagenome assembly JAEIGA01 (sample SAMN17057246, study PRJNA624740) | gut metagenome | biome: biome; isolation source: fecal sample | host: Bos grunniens | place: China: Xizang | collected 2019 | reverse complement strand
GAGGACGAACTCTTCTCCGAGGACGAACTCTTCTCCGAGGACGAACTCTTCTCCGAGGACGAACTCTTCTCCGAGGACGAACTTTGCTCCGAGGACGAACTTTTCTCTGAGGACGAACTCTTCTCTGAGGACGAACTCTTCTCCGTGGATGAAGAGGATTCAAGCGGCGGTATTACTGGTGAACTTTTAGCAATAGTGCCGGTTAAAATATCGTGATTCAGTTGGAACAGTGTTTTTTGATTTTCCTGTACGCTGAACCGGGCGATCGGAAAGTAAAAGGTCATACTGTCTCCGGAGGGCAATGACGTATGCCAGTTATAGGATATTACCAGATGGTATGCTCCGAATTCCGGATGATAAAAACTGTTTTTGCCGTTCCCTTCTGCAATAATGAGCTTTATGCAAAGCAGAGAGGAATTTTCCGGCGTATTCAACAGGGCGGGCGGCAGAGAAAATTTATATTTGTTAAGTTTCAACTCCGGTTCTTCTTCTCCGGTAAGTGTGATAAAATCGAGCAGAAAAATTCCGGCGGAAAAAGTTTTCCGGTTCACCTCCGGCAAAGAGTGATCTGTTATTGAAACAACTTTTTTTTCCGGATCGTCAAATTCTGCGGCAAGATAGCCGCAATATGATTCTGCTGTTTGTTGAATTGCCGGGGTTGGCAATGCGTGGATTCGTGTGCCGTTGGCAGAGTGTTCAAGTGCAATGCCCTGACCGGCGTGCAATGATGAATGTGCCATGAAAATATCTCCTTTTCCGGAATTATTTTTGTCAACATTTATAGAGGAAGTTGAAAAAATACCGGAAACGTGCTATCTTAAAGAATACTGATCATTTATGGAGAAATTTATTCATGGAAACGTTTTCTTTTCAAACTGCTTCACCGGAAAGTCAGGGCATCTCATCTGTTGCCGTCTGTGACTTTGTCCGGCGTCTTTCCGAATTGGACTATATTCACAGTTTCATGCTGTTGCGGCATGACCGGCTGGTTGCCCAAACGTGGTGGAAACCCTTCAAGCCGGAGTACAAGCACGAACTTTTCTCCGCCAGCAAGAGTTTCACCTCGGTGGCGATCGGCATAGCCCAGAGCGAAGGTTATTTCAAGTTGGATGACAAACTGGTGAGTTTCTTTCCGGAGAAAATGACGGAAAAAGTTTCGGAACGTATGCGGCAAGTTACATTGCGTAATTTGCTGACGATGGCATCCGGGCATGAAAGTTGTCCGCTGCTGCGGCTGCATCCGCAGAAGGACTGGGTACAGGGATTTCTGGAATCTGAACTTGCTTACGATCCCGGCACCCGTTTTGTTTACAATTCGGCGGCGACTTACATGCTGGCGGCGGTTCTCCGCAAGACCACTGGACAGAATGTAATCGACTTCTTGCAGGAGCGGCTCTTTCTGCCGCTCGGCATCCGGGCTGAAAAATGGGATTCCTGTCCCATGGGAACGAATATCGGCGGCTGGGGTTTCTGGCTCAAGACGGAAGATCTGCTCCGTTTCGGCCGTTTGCTGCTGAATAACGGAAACTGGAACGGCAAACAACTCATTCCGGCAGACTATGTGAAAGAGGCGACCCGTTTCCAGATCGACAACTCCACCAACGAACAGCCCGATTGGAAACTGGGGTACGGCTACCAGTTCTGGCGCACCAGTTTCAACGCTTTCCGGGGGGATGGAGCCTGCGGACAATATATCGTGGTCATGCCGGAAAAGAACTTGGTGCTGGCGGTCACTTCCGGGGTATCCAACATGCAGAATATTCTCACTGCTTTCTGGGAAACGGTCTATGCCTCTTTACAGGAAACGCCGCTGGCGGAGAACAAAACCGCTGAAACGGAGTTGAATATGCTTCTCGCCAGCCGGAAACATCCGGCTTTCCTCTCCGGACTGGTGCAAGTTCCGGAGAACCGCACCTTCAAGATGGATGAAAACAGTATCGGTTTGGATACGCTCGGATTTTCTTTCACAGATGAAGATTGTACCCTCGTTTTCAACTGGCAGGACGGCAAGGAGGAAAAACTTACCGCCCGTTACGGTCATCATACGCTCAATGAATTGCAGTTGAAAGAAAACGAAGTGCGTATACTCGCCGCCAGTGCCGCATGGCAGAGTGCGGAGGAACTTCAATTGCAGGTTTTTGCCGTGGAAACGCCCTTCCGGGATATTTACTGCATCCGTTTCGACGGTGATGCGGTGACGCTGGAACGGACGGCGAAGATCGAATTTCTGCACGACCGCTGGCCGGTACTGCAAGGGAAGGTGTTACCGGAAGTAAAATGAGTATGAAGCGATACTTTGCCGGAAATCCCTGGCTCATCCCCTTTGCCGTCGGGTTGCTCCTGCGGCTGGGGTTGGCTCTGCCGGGGATGCTTGCCGGGGACTGGGGGCGTTTCTGCCGTCCGGACAGTTACGGTTATCTGGTTCCGGCACACGGTTTGCTTCAATACGGTACATTTTCTGCTGACGGCGTTCCCACGGCGGTGCGTGCGCCGGGGTTTTCGTGGTTTGCCGCCGCCGTTTTGAAACTGTCCGGCGGAAACTGGGAAAAATTCTCCGACTTTGCATCCGCTGAACCGGGTATTTTGTGCGTGGTGCTTGTCATTTTCAACGCCCTGATGATTCTTTTGTGTTTTCTGGCGGCGCAGGAACTTTTCGGCCGCCGTGCCGGAATCGTTGCGGCGTATCTGGCGGCGTTGAACCCCACGGCGATCGCTCAAGGACCGATGATGTTGTCGGATACTCTTTTCGGCTTTGCGGCGGCGGTGCAGTTTTATCTGCTGGTATTGGGGTGGAAACGCAAATCACTCTTATGTTTCGTCGGCGGGATCTGTGCGGCGGCGGCGGGGGCATTGATCCGTCCGATCAACTCCGTCTGGATATTGCCCGGACTCGTTTTACTGGGTTTTCTGCCGGAAATTCCGTGGAAACGCAAACTCAAAGCGGGTGTGCTTGCGGCGGCGTGCTGGTGCATTATTCTTTTTCCGTGGATGTTCCGCAACAGCAGTATCGGGGCGGGCTTCTGCATCGACACCAATACCGGGAGCATGTACCACCAGAATGGAGCCGTACTGCTTGCCGCCGTCAACAAAACGGACTACGAAAGCGAAAAGCAGAAGATTCTCAAAACGCTGGAGCAGGAGTTTCAGGACAAGGAAAAATATCCCACGATCGCCCATCAGAGCCGATACCGCAAAGAGGCGTATAAAAAACTTATCATGCAATATCCTTTCCGCTGGTTTTTTCAGCAGTTTCAATGGAAAGTCTGTCTGCCGGATCTGCCGACCGTTTTTGAACTTCTGGGCTTGACCAAGTCGGATCGCGGAACGTTCAACGTCTTGAGAACCCAAGGATTGTATGCGGCGGTAAATCACTATTTTGACGGCAAACTTCATCTGCCGCTGTTGGCTCTGCCGCTGTTGCTTGCCCATGGGATTTTGCTGGCGGGCGCATTATACACGCTGATTTTGCTGTTGAAGAAACCGGTGGAAAATATTTTCCTCATTCTGCTGTTTCTTGCCATGGCGGAATACTACATTTTTCTGCCCGGTTCCATAACGATGCCCCGTTATCTGCTTCCGGCACTTCCGCTGCTGGCGGCATTTGCGGGACAAGCCGTAAATAGATTTGCGAATGCAAATACGGACCCCCGTAAGTGTGAATAATTCAACGCCTTTATAAAAAAACAGAAAAATTTCTTTTTTTGCTATTGACTTTTATAGCACTGTGCTATATTTTAAAGCAAAACCTCGAAAAGGGAACATTATGTCAGAACGCAAAAAAAGCAAAGCCGAACTTGTCCGGGATGAGATTTTGAGGCAGATCCAAATCGGAAATTTTGCCCGTGGAGCCGTGCTGCCTCCGGAAAGAGAACTGGCAGAACAGTTGGGCGCAAGTTACATGACTGTCCGCAAAGCCGTCGGGCAGTTGGTGGCAGAGCACTATCTTGAGCGTCAACCCGGGGTCGGAACGTTTGTTCATGCCAAGATTTCAGAAAAACGCCTCTCCAAAATCCTTGCCGTAGTCGTTCCCGCTTACAATGCGCCGGAACATTTCGACTTTTTGAACCATGTTTGCCGTCTCGCTGATACAGAAAATTTCCTTCCCCGTGTAGTTCTCGCCCGTTCCTGGGATGACCGTGCCATTCTTGATGCGTACCAGAATTGTGATGCCATGATCATGTTTTGCGGCGATGTTACCAAATTTTCCAATCTTTTGCGCCAAAAGACCCAGGATTGCTCCCGCCCGGTGGTCGTGGTTGGCAGTTGTGCTCATCTGCACGGTTTTGATGCCGTTTGCGGTGTGCCGTACGGCTCCTCTGATGCCATGATGGATCATCTGATCCGGAATGGACACAGGCATATCGGATGTGTGATGCAATACATTGAGAAAGACGGGAAGAAAATTCCGCTTGATTCGGAATTTTACGGAAGTTGGAGCCGTCGGGTCAGTATGCTGCCGGGAAATTCCGATATCGATAAATTGCTTATTGATGTGAAAGTTCCTGCTTTTGAGCAACCGCACCCGAAGATTTATGAACGGCTCAAAAATATGGGAGAGAATTTACCGTTTACAGCGATTCTTTCACCCACCTCCATGGTTTGCGGTGTTCTTGCCGCACTCTATGATCTGGGCAAAAAAATACCGGAGGATATTTCCGTGGTAACTATCGGTGACCGGCAGGAAATAGAGTTTCTCCGTCCCCGGCTTACGCACTTTTCGGTTCCGTTGCGGGAACACGCTGTCAAGGCTCTTGAATTGATCCGTTTCAGGGAAAACAACCCCGACGCTCCGCCGCAATGGGGTATGATAACGGAGCATTTTATCGAAGGTGAAACCCTCAGGGATATTTCAAAATAACAAGAAAGGTCAAAAAAATGAAAAAACGATTTACCTTGATCGAGTTGTTGGTGGTTATTGCCATCATCGCCATTCTTGCCGCCATGCTGTTGCCCGCTTTGAACAAGGCACGGGCCGCCGCAAGCAAAACCGCCTGTACCAACAAAATGAAGGGCATCACTTCCGGGTTGCTTTTGTATATGAATGATTATGAGGATTTTGTGCCGTACCGTATCGCAACGACATTCGACGGTGCTTATCATCAACAGGGCGGCTTTTTGTGTTCCGGCTGGCCCCGGAAACTTTTTGATTATGTCGGCGGTTTGAAAATGGCAATCTGTCCTGCCGACAAAACGACCGGTCTGGCTGGTTTCCCCCAGTACCATAACTATACTCCTTCGCAGGGGAATGCCACTGTCTGGCACAAATTTGCCTCGTATACATGGCGTTATCCGCTGCATGTTGCCGCAGAGAGTATCTCATCTCCGATCATTCTGAAATCCGGTAAATTCTGTAAGCCCGACCATCAGGCGGTGTTCCATGAATTCAAAAGTTTCCACGAACCGACTCTTCAACTTGTTTCTGCCGGTTTTCAGGAACCTCAAGCCGCCGCAACAGCCAGAATCACGGTCAATGCAAGTTATCTTGATGGCTCCGTCCGTCCCTGGACGATCAGCCGCAAATCTTCCAACGGTTGGGAGACTGCCTTTGTCAGCGGAGACTCCAGTAAAGGCTGGTACGATCCCCGTTACCGCTGGGACGAATAAAAAAATTGTAAGTTAAGTAAGGAGATATATAAAGTGAAAAAATTTTTGACAGCTCTGTTTCTTGCTGCGGCATTTATTCTGACTGCGGCAGATATGCTTCCCAATTCCGGATTTAAAAAAATCGGTAAAAACGGTATTCCTGCCAACTGGAGTCTGCGGGATACTCCGGTTAAAAAAGGTCTTACCCGCAATGCCGGAAATAAAGCCGTTACCGTCAAAGATGATATTTTGACGCTGGATACTTGCGGCGGCAGATTTGAAGTTATGCTCATCAACTTTCATACTCCGGTCAAGGCGGGTAAAACTTACAATTTTACTTTTGATGTCCGTGGTATCGGTGCGGTCAACTACCGTGCGCTTGCCTATTGGACCACCCAAAAGGACGGTAAAACGGTCTGGCAGGCAACTTCCACCGGAAAATGGACTGTTGCTTCCAAAGAGTGGAAACCCGTCTCCATCAATTTCACAGTTGCCCCTGATAAACGTGATGCCTATATCTACCTTGCCGCCAACGGACCGGGCAAAGCGGAGTTCCGCAATGTCCGTCTGCGCGATGCCGGTGTGGATATTGCCGCCTCCAATGATCTTGCCGTCTATCTTCCGGGCGAAAAGGTCGTTTTCAAGGCGGATAATCTGCTGTCTCCGGCAAATTCCGTCAATTACAAACTGACGGATTTTTACGACAAAAGTGTTGAAACCGGAACTGTCGCTCCGGATATGACCATTACATTCAACAACTTGCCGAACGGCTGGTATGTACTGAATGTGGAAGAAAAAAATGCGGATGGCAAAGTCGTTGCAGCCAGACGGCGGACTTTTTCTGTGATCCCTGAAGTCCCGGCAAGCGTCCGGACTTCCCCAAAAAATCAATTCGGTGCTATGGTCAACCCCCACACCTGGTATCCCATGGATCAGCGTACCATGGATGCCCGTTTCATGCACCGTATCGGTATCCGTTATGTACGTACCCACCGTTTGAACTGGCCCCATATCCAGTCCGGCAAGGATAAGCCTTTCAACTGGGATACTGCCGACGAACAGGTGCGGGTTTACAAACAATACGGTCTCATGCAAGTTGCCACGCTCGGCTGGCCCTGTCCCGGATGGGCGAGCGACGCCTATGGTAAAAAACTTGCCCGTACAGCAATGTTCATGCCCCGCAAAGAGTTTCAGGATGTTCAGCGTAAACTCTACTCTGAACTTGCCAAACGTTACAAAGGCAGTGTTGCCTACTATGAGATCGGCAATGAAGTCGATGCAAGCAACTTCTGGCTGGGCAGTGTCGAAAACTTCCGGAAAGGCAACGATGACGGTATTCTTCAGGATTACATCGACCACTATATTCTCGTTGCAAAGTCCCTGAAAGAGGGTGATCCTGATGCTCTTGTCGGCCCCGGCGTGACGGGAGCCATGCCGCTCGGACATACTTACCGCCCGTGGATGGAACGTTTCTGGAAATCACCTGCCATCAACTATACGGATATTTTCTGCCCGCATTACGGCACCAGTATTCCGGCGATCCGCAAAGTGATGGATAAACATGGGAAACGGGTTCCCGTCGTTCTCACCGAAATCGGCGGACTGGTCAAGACCGAAACTTACAAGGAATCCCCCGAATTATTGCGTAAGATCATCAAATTGACCTATTCGCTCTTTCTGCCCCAGTTGAATCATGGCGGCAAGGCACTGTGCAACTTTCTGCTCCGCCGGATTCCTGAAGTCAAGGAGGGATGGATCTCCGAAATGCTGGATGCCGATTACACCCAGCGGCCCGAATATGCCGCTTACGCCACTCTCATCCGCCTCACCGGCGACGGGGATTTTGAGAAAGAACTCAATCTGACCCGGAACACCTCTGCCGGCTGGGTCGAAGCCTACCGGGTACGGAGTTCTGCCGGAATCGTCAATGTCATTCTGCTTCAGGATGCGGACAAAGCCGATGTTACGCTCAAAACCAATGCCGGACAACTGAAAATCGTGGATGTCATGGGGCGTGAAAAGACCGTTCCTGTGAAGGACGGAAAACTGGTGCTTCCCATGCAGGGAGATATTCCCGTTTTTGTCATCGGTGAACTGCTCGAAAACCCCGGTCCGGTCAAACATCCCGAACCGCAGATGGTTCTGAAAAAAGAACTCAAAATCGCCAACCCCGGTTTCGAAGAACCCATCAAAAACAACCGTATCCCCGGTTGGGGCAAACTGGTCGATGAACGCGGTCTCAAGCAGAGCGGGAGCGATAAAGTTCCCTTTACTGTGACTCTGGAAAACAAAAATCCGAAAGACGGCAAAAATTCTCTCCACTTTTACAGTGATTTCCCGACCAAATGGTACGGAGTTCTCTGTCATTTGCCGATCAAGGACGTTCCCGTTCCCAAAGCGGGGCAGTATGTGATCTTCAAAGTCAGTTATGACCAGAAAGGTGAAAATATCGTCGGTACCGGAGCGGGTCTGACCCTCGCTTTCCGTGCGAAGAATATGAGCCGTGTGGATTTCGGCGGCGGCAACTGGCACAAAGGCAGTTTTGACTGGACCCATAAGGTATGGACTTCCAGAAAATACGATCATTTCCACAGAGATACCCAACGTATGACGTTGGAATTTTATCTGGGCGAAGCCACCGGCAAAGTCTGGATCGACAATGTGAAAGTTGAGATCGAACTCTGGCAGAAAAGCAACGCCGCCGCCGGTTATATCAACTGACATCCCCTGCCGCCGCAGAAAAAAGTTTCTGGAAAGGTCCATGGAGGCTGATTGCCCCATTGGATTTTTCCAAAAACGGTGCTATCTTATATCACGGGAGACTTTTTTATGGTTTTACTTGATATAGGAAATACGTTCACCCGCATTGTCAGCGGGGAGTCGGGCCGGATCGTTCCCACGGCGGAGTTGGATTCAGCCGATATTCCGCCGGGGGAAGTTGCGGCATGCTGTGTCGTGCCGCAAGCAAAAGAGAAACTCCGCTCAAGGGATATTTTCTGGCTGGATGCCCGCAATGCCGGGGATTTTGTGGACTTCACTCAAGTCGATACTTCCACGCTCGGTGCCGACCGGGTCGCCAATGCCGTCGCTCTGGCGGCAGAATACCCTCTGCCCGCCGTTTGTGTGGATTGCGGAACAGCCGTTACTTTGGAAGTCGTCGATGAAAAACGGGTTTTCCGGGGCGGAGCCATTCTGCCGGGGCGCAAACTGATGCGCAAGGCTCTTTTTGAAGGTACGGCACAATTGCCGGATATTCCGTTACTTTCGGAAATGCCCGCTGAAATAGGGGTGAATACCGCCACATCCATCGCTTTCGGCATCGACCGGGGCATCATCGGAACTGTACGGGAACTGCTGGCGTGCGCCGCTGCCCAATACGGAAATAACGGAAAAATAACGGTTGTTTTTACGGGTGGTGACGCGCCGTGGTTTTCTCCTCATTTTTACGGAAGTTTCACCGCGCCGCCGGACTTTACTTTGCGTGGTTTATTAAAAGTGACGGAAAAATAACGGATGGATGTTTTCAGAGAACTTGTCAAGGCGGCGGGAGAAACGGTCGGCCGTTATCAACTGATTTCAGAGGGTGACCGCATCCTCGCCGGACTTTCCGGCGGCAAGGACAGTTTCGCCATGCTCCACGCCCTGCATCACCTCCGTTCCAAAGCCCCGGTGAAGTTCGATATACTGGCAGTTACCTTCGATCCCGGTTTTCCGGAATTCAACGTGGAAGGCATTGTCCGCTACTGCCGGGAACACGGTTGGGAACATGCGGTCGTAAAGTTGGATATTCCCGCCATTCTCGCCGAAAAAAATTATACCGGGACCCCGTGTGTACTCTGTTCCCGTCTGCGGCGGGGAAAATTGTACGGGTTCGCCAGAGAGATGAAGTGCAATAAACTGGCCCTCGGTCAGCACTTCGATGACATTGCCATTTCATTTCTGATCAGTCTTTTCCGGGGACAGGGACTTACGACTATGGGGCCGAATGTGCCGAATCAGGCGGGCGATCTGCGTATCATCCGTCCGTTGGCACTGGCGGATGAAGAGTTGATTTGCCGTTATACTGCGACCCTCAATCTGCCGCAGGCGGGCAAGTGTCAGTATCAGGATAAATTACAGAACGGCGACCGCATCTTTTTCAAAAAACTGCTCGATGATCTGGCAGAACGCATCCCGGATTTGCGTTCTTCGATGAAACGTTCCCTGAGCAACATTCAATTGGAATATTTACTTGATCCGAAATTCATAAAATAAAAACAGAGGTGAAATATGAATACGGCTTATCCGCTTTACAGCAAATATCAGTTTGGAGACATGACGATTCTTTATCTGAAATGCGATGAACATCTTATTCTCAGTATGATTCCCGCCGGTATGGAGGCGGATATTCCCGTTCATCGGCACGATATCAACGATACGGTCGGTTACAGAAGCAATCATGCTGCATCGGGACATGATTCCATTGTTGCCCAAAAGGAGTCCATGGTGCAGTTGTATGTCATGGGCGATAATTTCCCCTACGCCGATACTTTGAGAGGCAGTGAAAGCGTATTGAAACAGAAGTTGATTTCCCAGAAACAGGAGGGAAATAAGGTCATCACCTGTTTTGCCGATGAACGGGGACTCGAATTGATCCATACACTGGAATACCGTGCCGGTGAAAATTTCATCACCACACAGGTCGAACTCCGCAATTCCGGCAGTCAGTGTGCGGAACTGGGAATGATCGAAGCCGTTTCGCTGGGTATGCTTTCGCCGTTTCAGGCGGATCATGCGCCCGATGCGCTCAAATTGTACCGTTACCGCTCCTGCTGGAGCGCAGAGGCGCGTGAAATGGTCCAGGACCCCGAAGAACTGGCTCTTACTGTGCCGTGGAACGGCGGTTGGCCGGTAGCTGTGCGTTACGGTCAGCGCAGCAGTATGACTACCCGTGAATGGTTCCCGACGGCGGGACTGACTGATACCGTAGCCGGGGTCACATGGGCGGTGCAGTTGGCAACGGTCATTCCGTGGCAGATGTGTATTTCCAGAAACGGGGATTTTCTCAATCTTTCCGGCGGACCTGTGGATTTTGATTTTGCGGACTGGCG
>JAEIGA010018271.1_pt1 | contig 10673 bp, 9 predicted proteins | sample 9270691 | NCBI WGS metagenome assembly JAEIGA01 (sample SAMN17057246, study PRJNA624740) | gut metagenome | biome: biome; isolation source: fecal sample | host: Bos grunniens | place: China: Xizang | collected 2019 | reverse complement strand
CTTTCTGCAACATTTACAAGCGCCATAATTTCGGGATTTGAATCAAAGCTTACTGTTTTTCCTGCCCTTATTGCTTTTATACCTATGATAATGGGTACTTCGGGTAACTGCGGCAGTCAATCTTCGGTTACGATTATACGTAGCATTTCGCTAGGCGATATTGAATTTAAAGATTTACCAAAAGTTTTGTGGAAAGAAATGCGTGTAGCATTTATCTGCGGCATTACACTTTCGGTTGTAAATTTTGCAAAGCTTATTCTTGTAGACCATGCTGTTCAGGAAGGCGAGTCCACGAGCCTTACCTCCGATCGAACCTTCTCCCATGCGTGCAAACCAGATGTAACGGCCATAACTGTCTATATCGAAGTGGGCTATGACCCCTCGCCCTGTAAGTGCATGATAGTCATGAATCTGCTGTGAGATGTAGTCTCTCATTTCCTGTATATTCCCGAAATGTGATTTGGTCACATCCTTGAACTTGGAGCCTAGGGTAAAGAGGCCGCGAGCCAGGAACCACTTGGTAAACATATTCTTGGAAGTATTGTACAGGAGAACATCGTCAGGCACATTCCTCATCATGAATTCCAATTCCTTCAGGTTGGAAGCCCTACCGTATTCATGCCTGTCAGCGTCCCTGAACACAAATTCTCCGAATCCGAATTCATCTCTAATGTATTCAGACAACTGGATCATCAGCGTTTTCGAATATTTCCTCAGGAAACCGACCCCGAGTTCTTCCGCAACCTCAGATATATTATCCTGTGAAGACTGAAGCAGAATCGGCATATAAGGATTATCCGCCTTGATATGCTTTACCAGGTCTATTCCGGCATCAAGTTTCTCGTTTTCCGGGCTATCATCTTTATGCACTGTAAATCCTACGTCCGAAATGACTCCAAGCAGGTTTGACTTATATTTGGAATACATAGCCATCGCATCATCAAGATTCGTTGCGAGGAGAATCTTTGGACGCGAGCGCTTTCTGAGTTTGCGTTGCTGGACATTTAGTGTCTCCTTATTGAATTCAGCACTCTGCTTGATAATCATCTTATACAACTCCGGAAGATATGTAGAATAGTATCTTACAGAGTCCTCGACCAGCAGTATCGCCTGTACACCCACTCCAAGAATGTCATTGTCAGCATTCTTCAAGTCTTCGAACAGTTTAATAATCGCCACGATAAGGTCTGCATTACCATGCCAACTGAACATGTAATCGATGCATGAAGTATCCATCAATGCAAGCCTGCGATAAACTTCCTTCGAAAAATGAGTCAGAAGCACAAACGGAAGGCTTCTTCCTTCCTGCTTGAGTTCACGGGCCAACGAGAAAATATCCTTGTCACCGACATTGTACATGCACATGACCATATCGATACCGACAACAGTATTAAGCACTTCACGCGCTTGTGCCGCAGACTGAACCCATACAAATTGCGGAGGGTTACTGATGTTCAGGTCGATATACTCACGGTATATCTGCGATTCTATCTGACCATCCTCTTCGAGAATGAAGGCGTCATAATTGCTGCATATCATCAGAATTTTCCTGATACGGAATTTGATAAGGGACTTATAGTCAGTCCCTTTCAATTCCTTAAGCATTACGGGTTCAACTGTATTCATATTCTTCTTCTGAATTCTGATACTGTGATTGCTGTCGCGATTGCCGCATTAAGTGACTCCGAGCCTGGAGAATCAGCAGGGTATGAAGGTATGTATAATCTATCCGTAACCACTTGGGCCATTTCGGCAGATATGCCTTCAGACTCATTGCCTATGACAATCAGAACAGGGGACTCCTGGCCTGTTTCAAGATTGCAGCCATACATATTCCTACCATCCAGGAATGTTCCATACACATTTCCACCATGCTCTATTGCCAGTTTTGAAATAGACGGAAGATCAACATAATGGAGTTTCACTCTGAATATCGCTCCCATTGTGGCCTGAACAACCTTCGGATTGAACACATCGACAGTGTCCTTTGCGGCAAACACCGCCTTGATTCCAAACCAGTCTGCAATACGGAGGATGGTACCCAGATTGCCCGGATCCCTTATTGTGTCCAGAGCAAGGAAGAGTCCACCTGCAGCAAGCAGATCTTCAAGTTGCATTGCATCATCTATATACGCGTCTTGAGGTTTGTGTGCCACAGCCAGCACTGGTGACGGATTGGCAAGGGCAGAAATGCGCCTCATAGCGTCTTCACCAATGTCATCTCTGCGATATACTCCTTCCGTTTTCCAACCTGACTGGAGGAGTTCGTCCACCATTTTTTCACCTTCAACGATAAAGAGTCCGCTTTCGTCACGGAACTTCTTCTGCTGGAGGGTCTTGATTCTCTTTATGTCGTTATTGCTTATCATAGTGAAACAAAGATATTAAATTTTTGGCGAAAATTTTGAGAAACGAACCTTTTACGGTAAATTTGTGAGTTATACTTCAAAATGCGCAAGTTATTTCTATATATATCACTCATTCTGGCAGCGTCACTTCTGCCTTCATGCAGCACCACTCGTGCCCTGCAAGATGACCAGTACCGTCTGGCGAGGAATAAGATAGAAATCAACAATAGCAAGGATTTCAATCCTGACCTTCTTACACCATATCTCAAACAGAAACATCGTGGCTGGAGCCCGTTCATGAGCGTATATAACTGGACCAACGGCAAAGGAAAAGGTTGGGACAGATTTGTTCAGAAGATAGGAACACCTCCAGTAGTATATGACCCCGAAATGGTCGACAGCTCAGTAGACAACCTCACAAATCACCTTGAATATCTCGGATATTACGGTTCACATGTGACCAGTAAGATCAATGTAAAGAGAAGAAATGTTACTGTCACTTATGATGTTACACTGGGTCGACAGATTCCGATAAAGGATATTGAGATCATTCTACCTGACGACAGCGAATTTGCAGCAGACTTCCGGGCAGACTCCGCCGCATCATACATAACTCCCGGAACATTCCTTTCCGAAGCGTCATTGGAAGAAGAAAGCGTCAGATCAAGCAATGCAATGCGTGACAAGGGATACTTTACTTTCAGCAAGAACAACTATTTCTTCGAAGCAGATACCCTTACAATACCGGATTCTGCACTGCTGAAACTGACTATCAACCAATACACCAGAAACGAAAAGCCTGAAAATGCCATACCTATCAGGAAATTCTACTTCGATTCGGTTACCATTGACTATCCGAAGGCACTGAATATCCGCCACAAGGTACTTGCAGGCCTGAACACCATCACCCCAGGCAATGTATATAGCGCTGCGACAGTCAATAACACATACTCACGATTAAGCGCATTGAGAGTGTTCAACAGCGTAAACATCGGTATGAACCAGGTAGACACCAATAAGGTAAATGCCGCTATTTCGCTCACACAGTCCAAACTGCAAGGCTTCAAAGTCAATCTTGAAGCATCGGTCAACTCTTCCGGATTGTTTGGAATATCGCCTCAAATCTCTTACTATCATAAGAATATATTCAGGGGAGGCGAGTGGCTCAACCTCGGTTTCATGGGTAATTTCCAGTCGAAATTCAAGGATATGATACGCTCTAACGAGTTTGGTGTATCTGGAAGTTTGAGCTTCCCGAAATTCTTCCCACTACCTTACAGATATTTTAAAGAGGCAGTTCCTCGTACGGATGTAAACCTGTCATACAACTTCCAGGAACGCCCGGAATACACCAGAAACATCATATCCATATCATACGGATACACTGGAAATGTAAAGAGCAGATTCTATTACCAACTCTACCCTTTACAGATGAACATCGTGAATCTCTTTGACCTGGATAAGAACTTCTATGAATCCCTTGCAAACGACCCTTTCCTGAAGAATGCATACCAGAACCACTTTGACCTCGGTTCAGGCGGTACATTATATTATACGACCAATTCCGCAAGCATTCCTCGCACTACCTTCTTCTACACCCGTCTGCAGTTCGATATCGCAGGAAACCTTTTAAGTGCATTCAAACCGATGATGAAGAAGGATGACAATGGTTCTGGAATGATATGGAATACACCATTCTCGCAGTTCGTCAGGGGAGAAATCACTCTTGGCAAGACATGGGTATTCGGAAAGAAAAACGGCCAGGCAGTCGCTACGCGATTTGTTGCCGGAGCCGGCTACGCATACGGCAATTCATCTGCACTTCCTTTTGAAAAGCATTTCTACGGAGGTGGATCAAATAGCCTGCGTGGCTGGCAGGCCAGAACCGTCGGTCCGGGACTTGCTGCCATGGATAGAAACTTCGTCATTCCGAATCAGACCGGCGATATGAGATTGGAGGCTAATGTTGAATACAGATTCGACATTTATTGGAAATTTGCCGGAGCAATATTCGCTGACGCCGGTAATGTCTGGACACTACAAGGATCTGATGTAGAGGAGGGCAGATTCAGATGGAACACCTTCGGAGAAAGCATTGCGGCAAACTGGGGTGTAGGATTGCGACTCGACTTTGATTTCCTTCTTTTGCGTCTGGACATGGGATTTAGGGTACATGACCCTGCCCGTAGCGACAAATGGGTAGGTCCGAACCAGTGGATTAAGAAAGACGGATATGCTTTACATTTTGGTGTTGGTTATCCGTTCTAACGAATATGCGTTGGTTATCAGATAACCAACGCATAAATAATGCAAGTCAACGACTTGCATTATTTATAATACTTCGGCCACAAGCCCTCCAAACGACTGCGCAATCCCTCTTCATGTTTATTGTCAGCCGGCTCATAAAACTTCTTCCCTGCAAGTTCTGATGGCATAAATTCCAGATCAGCAAAATGTCCCGGGTAGTCATGAGCATACTTATATCCGTCAGCATATCCGAGATCTTCCATGAGTTGAGTAGGAGCATTCCTCAAATATAAAGGAACTGCTGCGGTCTGCGTCTGTTTAGCAACTACAAGAGCCTCATTGATAGCAACATATGCCGAGTTACTTTTAGGAGACGAGGCTAGGTAGATAGTACATTCAGAAAGCGGGATCCTAGCTTCCGGCATGCCGATAGTATGAACAATCTGGAATGTGGAGTTTGCGAGAAGAAGAGCGTTCGGATTTGCAAGACCGACATCTTCTGCCGCTAATATACATAGCCTACGAGCAATGAAAAGAGGGTCTTCTCCACCATCAAGCATACGTGCCAGATAATAGACAGCAGCATTGGGATCTGAGCCTCTTACGCTCTTGATGAATGCAGAAATGATATCATAGTGCATTTCGCCACCCTTGTCATAAATGGCAATATTTTCTTGCAGACACGCAGTCACGGTCTTATTGTCTATCACCACCTGCTTGCTTGCAGCAAATGAATTGACAACTATTTCGAGAATATTCAGAAGTTTACGAGCATCGCCTGCACTATATCTGAACAATGCATCTGTCTGATGCACCTGTATATCCCTATGCTTCAGGAGGGTATCTTCCGTGATGGCCTTATTCAACAACTGCTGCAGGTCAGCAACCTCAAGCGACTTTAAAACAAACACTTGACAGCGTGACAAAAGAGGAGTGATAACCTCAAATGATGGGTTTTCAGTAGTAGCACCTATCAATACGACAGTACCATCTTCCACAGCTCCAAGAAGAGCATCCTGCTGGGCCTTGTTGAATCTATGGATTTCATCTATGAAGAGAATGGGAGCGACGCCACCTCCAAAGAGGGAATTAGAGCGGGCACGATCAATAACATCGCGGACTTCCTTGACTCCGGAACTTACCGCAGAAAGCGTGAAGAATTCCCTGCCCAGGGACTTGGCAACTATATGCGAAAGGGTAGTCTTACCCACCCCTGGAGGCCCCCAAAGTATAAATGAGGACAATGTGCCGTTGTCAATCATATTGCGAAGAATACACCCTTCACCTATAAGATGACGCTGCCCCACATACCCCTCAAGGGAACGTGGTCTCATTCTCTCGGGCAGTGGCGGCAGCATTGCGCTTCTGCCTATATTGTCCTCATTCTGTTTCATTTAGATTTCCTTTCCGAATATCCACCTCTTCTTTTTCTGTTCATGCTCGAACGGTTCCCAAAGAGCGCGGACTTTAGTATTGGACTCCAGACATGCATTGGTTTCTGCATATCTGAATCCTAATTTGTTATATGTCTTGATAAGGTCAGTAAAGACGAGGGTAGGAACGCCACGCTTCTGATAATCAGGTCTAACTCCGATAAGTAGCAACTCCACTGTATCAGACCTCTTTACAAACATAGCCTTAAGCAAGTGCCACCATCCGAACGGGAACATTTCACCGCGGCATTTCTGAAGAGCCTTTGCAATTGACGGCATCGAGATTCCGGCAGCAATGAGTTCACCATTTTCATCCTCAATGAATGTAAGCATACGTGCATCTATAAGACTCAAATATACGCCGACAAACTGGTCTATCTGCTTTTCAGACAGAAGCGAATATCCGTAGAGCACGCAATAAGTCTGATTGATGAGTTTGAAGAGTTTCTGTCCGTAATTCTCTTTCTTAATCTGACGGCGAGTAAGTTTCCTTATCTTGAGATTATACCTCTCCATGACCATCTGGGACAGGGTTTCATGGCGGTCTGGAACAGTCCGAGGAATAGTGATTCTATATTCAAACCATCCGGTCTCCTTAACATATCCATGCTTGATCATATGTTCTGGATAATATGGATGATTATAGATCAATGCCATTGTACTGATGCGGTCGAATCCCTCTACAAGCATACCTTCAGGATCGAAGTCTGTGAAACCAAGAGGACCGACGATTTGAGTCATGCCATGCTTCTTACCAAAAGCGATTACTGCATCCAGAAGAGCAGCAGATACTTCAAGATCATCGATAAAATCAAACCATCCGAAACGGACCTGGCTTACATTCCAAGCCTGATTTGCCTTATTGTTAATGATAGCCGCAACCCTTCCAACAAGGACTCCATCCTTATAGGCAAGATAATATTCTGATACGCAGAACTCGAACGCAGCATTTACTTTGCTATCGAGCGTATTCAGGTCATCTAACGGCATTGAGGGAACATAATACTGGCTTCCTTCATAAAGCTTATTTCCAAATCTTACGAAAGTTTTCAGCTGAGCTCTGGTTGCAACTGTTTTAATTTGTACTGACATTTTATGGTAGGTTAAGGTTTAGTATTTGCACGATTACTTCGTGGCAACAGGCAAAGATAATGATTTTTTCCTGCTGATAAATCATTATAAATTGTTAATTTCGCAATCCAATTAAACATTTTTGATGATGGAACAGAAGAAGACGAAGATAATCTGCACAATATCAGACATTAACTGTGAAGTTGACTTTATAAGGCAACTATATGAAAACGGCATGAACATCGCCAGAATAAACTCTGCTCACGCCACTATCGAGGGCGCACAGAAAGTTGTGGATAATGTTAGGGCCGTTTCCGACAAGATAGGCATTCTGATTGATACCAAAGGTCCGGAGGTTCGTCTTACCGCCATGGAAAACTCGGTAGGTTTTCTCGCAAAGGCAGGTGAAAGCATTATGATATGCAATGGCCCACGACTCTCATGTAACTCCAAGGTGCTATATACGACCTGTCCATCATTTGTGCAGGATGTGCCAGTTGGAGCAAGAGTGCTTATCGATGACGGCTCTATCGAATTGCTAGTTACAGACAAGACTGACAACGCATTGGCCTGCTGCATCCAAAATGATGGAGTTATAAAAGGCAAAAAGAGCGTAAATGTACCTAATGTGCATATCTCTCTGCCCGCACTGACTGAAAAGGATAAGGTTTTTGTCAATTGGGCGATAGACGCTGATATCGACTTCATTGCACACTCATTTGTCAGGACAAAGTACGACCTTCTGGAAATTCAATCAATACTTGACGAAAGGAAAAGCCATTTGAAGATTATTTCAAAGATTGAGAACAGTCAGGGAGTAGAGAATATAGACGACATTCTGACTCATTGCTATGGAGTTATGATCGCAAGGGGAGACCTCGGTGTCGAGATTGCTGCTGAAAAGATTCCTCTCATCCAGAAGAAACTTATCGAGAAGTGCCGCTCAAGAAAGAAACCCGTGATTGTCGCAACCCAGATGCTTCATAGCATGATAGAAAACCCTCGTCCTACCCGCGCAGAGGTGTCTGATGTGGCAAACGCCATCCTTCAGAGCACTGACGCCATCATGCTCAGCGGCGAAACGGCTTCCGGAAAATATCCTATTGAGGCTGTCAAGACAATGTGCAGAATAGCGATGGAAACAGAAGAGTCAATACCGGTTCCACCGGACATCGACCTTGTCAATGTAACAAGACCTATTGCTGGAGTACTCGCAAGATCAATAGTTGCCGCAACTCAGAAACTCCCGGTAAAGGCCATCATCACAGACACTTGCAGTGGTCGTACAGGACGCTATCTGGCCGAATTCAGACCTAAAGTACCTATTTATGCAATGTGCTATAACTCATTTACAATGAGAGAATTGGCTCTCACTTATGGTACATACTGCTACCCATTTGATGTTATCGATACGAAGGAAGGATTCGTGACAAATGCGTTGAATACCCTCAAGGAAGACGGAAAACTTTCAGAAGGTGATCTTGTCGGATTTATCGGAGGTAGTTTCGATGACGAGACCGGTGCAACATACATGGAATTCAGATATGCATAAGAAGGGGAGGCCGGACATATTCCTGATTTTTCTTGCTGTTTTTGCAGTTGCATCAATGCACTCATTTAGAGTTGATGCACAACCAAGAACATTGGGAGCTGGCATCTCATTCAACGGATTATCAGCTACTTATGAGCATACGCTTAAAGACAATTCATTCGTTGAATTATCTTTGAAGGCCGAGTGTTGCGAATTATCAGCAGGCAGGTCATCATATCCGGGTGCATTATTCTCCGCTAACTGGAACTATATATTAAAGGAATGGAAATCCTGCGAAGGAAATACAGTCAATTTATTTGTCGGACCGGGCATAACAGCCGGATATTCAAAGGATTATAATACAAGCAGCGGAATGATATTAGGAATCAAAGGCAGGGTAGGGTTTGAATGCCTTTTCTGCCGCAATATCGCCATATCAGCCGCTATGTCACCAATCATCGGCTCACATATAATATTCGGTGAGGCAATGACTTCGATGAAATATTATAGGAATGGACTGCAATACGGTCTGATACCTGAAATCGGCATAAAATACAGATTTTGACCATGAGTAGGGGAATATTGACATATTTTATGCTTTTGTGCTGCTGCAGCGTGGCACTGGGACAGAGTCGAGATGAGTCTGCGAAGAAGTTCACTTTCGGCGTTGAACAGTCATATGCTGCCACATTGTATTCATATGAATATCACTACTTTAAAAATCACGAAGGCGCAAGGGAAGTCATTGACAAGGGGAGTTTCATCTATGATTCAGACAGCGAGTTCAATCTGCATTGCGGATACAATTTCAACCCTAATTGGAATTTATCACTCTATGCAGGATTTACTGGTCTTGGAAGTTTTCATAAAGCCGTGCCGATTTCATTCAGGGCTACACGATATTTTGGCGATACTCAATTAAAGGACAGATGGTTTACATTCTTGGATGCAGGAACAGGTATAAGCATCAAGAGCACACCAGAGGCAATAATTGCCGGAAAGTTAGGTGCCGGATATAGGCTATCATTAAGCAAATCTACAAAACTGGATTTCTTATGTGCTTTACGCGTTGTTCGCACTCATCCAGACATCAGTGACTACGATCAAGCGGCGATTCCGGAAAATGTTTTCCTCAATGAAGGTATAGTAGGATCTTTAGCATTTGGAATCGGACTTACATTTTGATTAACAATACATTACGATATGGCAATTAAACTAACACTAAACCAGACTGAACGTATTCTTTTCTGTGGCAGCAAATGGTGGGGAGACCCAGATATGCCAGAGCAGATGGAATATCCGACAATTGAAGTAACAGAGGACGGAGAGACTTACGATTATCCGCTGACATTCGTCTGCCAGATAAACTGCGAGGACATTGCAGCATTTGATCCGGAAGGCAAGCTTCCTCATGAGGGAATGCTATATTTCTTTGCGGCACTCGACAAATGGCTTGGATACGATTCTCCGACACAAAACGACCTTGGAGAATGGTCAAAGGGACATTTCGTAGTAAAATACGCAAAGACAATCAACTTCGAAACCTTCCAGAGCCGTATTCTGGTAGATGACGAAGGCGGTTCTTTGACTGAACCAGAATTGGAGATTTCATTCAGCGAGTGCGACGATGAAGAACAATGCATCAAGTTACTTGGCGTTCCGTCATCAGAAACAGTTCGCGAGAAATATCCGTCAATGCAGAATCTTTTGCAGATTGTCGGTCTTGAATCTGACGCAGAGTTACACGCGATGATCAAGGAGTCAGACCTCAAATACGGCAACTGGAAAAAAACTGTCCCTTTTGTTACACAATCGTGATTATTATGGGAACTTTATTTAAATAGGAACTTATTCAACAGTATATTAATACAACAAATTATGAGTCAAACTCTTACCTCGTAATCACTCTATTAAGAAGTTCCTGTTTCTTTTATCCCTCATCTACACCCCGCTTGAGCTTCGCTATGAGCTCCATCGGGGTGCAGTTGTAGTATTTGCGGGTGAGCTGGCAGAGGCGGACGTCGGTAATGCGGAGTTTGCTGG
>JAEIGA010018270.1_pt1 | contig 10673 bp, 11 predicted proteins | sample 9270691 | NCBI WGS metagenome assembly JAEIGA01 (sample SAMN17057246, study PRJNA624740) | gut metagenome | biome: biome; isolation source: fecal sample | host: Bos grunniens | place: China: Xizang | collected 2019 | reverse complement strand
GCTGCAACTTGTGGATGGTCGCCGAGTTGCTGAAACTCGTCGCCGACAGCAACGCCCCCATCGAGGGCCTTGTCCTTTGGTGCGACGCCACCACCCTGTTCCAGATCACCGCCGACGCGGCGCAGAACGGCCTGACCATCGTTGATGCCGCCCGCGATGTCAACGGCATCTACCTCAAGAGACTGCTCACCCCGCTGGGTGACGTCTCTCTGTACCTCGGTCAGTACCTGCCCGCCGGTACCGCTCTGCTCCTCAACCTGGACGTCATCGCCCCCGTCTTCCAGCCCGTCCCCGGCAAGGGCAACTTCTTCCTCGAACAGCTTGCCAAGACCGGCGCTGGCGACGTGTACCAGCTCTTCGGGCAGATCGGCCTCGATCACGGCCCGGAATGGTTCCATGGCAAGATCACTGGCCTCGACACCGCCTTCACCGCTCCCGAGTACAGCCGCAAGGTCTACGTCTCCGGTGGCGTCGTGGCGACCGTCGAGACCGACGCGACCATCGTCAGCGCGACCCTGGACAAGTCCACCGTCGAACCCGCCGACACCAACAAGGTCGCCGTTGCCAGCGTTGCCTACAACGTGAAGCCCGCCACCGATCCGTCCCTGGCCTATCTGTGGCAGATTCGTGCCAAGACCGGCACCACCTGGACTGACCTGACCTCGTCCTACACCGGCTACAACACCAGCGAGCTGACCATCAAGGCCGCTGACGCCGAGAAGCACTACCGCTGCAAGATCACCGCCAGCGGCTCTGCCACCGGCACCATCTACTCGCCGGAGTGCGACGTCGCCGCGTCTGCCTAATAAGCCAAGGCAATCCTGATCACAAGCAAACTACAAGGAGTGAGCAGCATGACCATCGACGAAATGAAACCCACGCTTTCTGTGCTGACGGGTGAAAACGACGATAACCTGCTGCTCGCTTGCTTGCAGTTGGCGCGTGACCGCATTTTGGCAAAGTGCTATCCCTTTGACTCCACCAAGACCGAAGTCCCTGCGCGGTACCAATCCACGCTCATGGAGATCGCCGTCTACCTCGTCAACAAACACGGGGCAGAGGGCGAAAAGGCGCACAACGAGAACGGGGTGAACATCACCTACGATTCAGCGAGCGTCCCCGACTCCATGCTCAATAACGTGGTTCCGTTTGCCAAGGCGTTCTAAAGGGGGGCGGCGAAATGCGTTGTATTCAGCGATTCAAAACCCCCTTTTACTACTGCAACTATGCCGGAGAAGAAGCAATTTCCGACGGCTCTTACAATACGGGCGAAACGAGGGTCGTGTATAGCGATCCTATCCTCGCCAAGGGTCATATCTCCCCTGCGAAAGGCAGCACGTCGGTTGAGCAGTTCGGTAACAGTTTGCAGTACGACCGCGTGATTGTGCTTGACGATCCCGCCTTCCCTATCGACGAGCAGACCGTTCTCTTTGTGGAGCGGGAGCCGTCGTTTGACGGAGAAGGCACTCCGCAGTTCGACTACATCGTCAAGAAGGTGGCAAGGTCGTTCAACTACGTCGCCATTGCCATCTCCAAGGTCGAGGTGTCCTGATGGCTTTCAGCGTTACCGTTTCCGGCGTGAGCCAGGTCATAAAGGCCCTGCGGGCGGTAGAGAAAAACATCGAGGATAAGAAACAGGAGTTCATGCGACGCCTGGCGCAGATTGGTATTGATACCGCAACCACCCAGTTCGGGAAAGCCAAGTACGACGGCGACTTTGACGTTTCGGTCTACCCTCTCCCGATATGGGACGGCAAAGACCGACTTATCGTGATGGCTACCGGCGAAACCGTTCTGTTTGTCGAGTTCGGTACCGGCGTCCACTATGCGGAACGGCACCCGCTTGAGGGACAGTTTACCGGTAATGGGGTCGTTGGGCGCGGAGAGTACGGACTCGGTCACGGAATGCGCGACGCCTGGGGATACTACGGCGATCCCGGAGACCACGCGACGGACTATGCCGCGTCCCATACAGGGCTTGGCAAAGACCACAACGTCACGGTAACGCAAGGCAACCCGCCAGCCCGCGCAATGTACGACGCAGAAAAGGAAATGCGGCAAAGGGTAAACGATATAGCGAAAGAGGTGTTCAGCTCATGATTGACATTGAATCCATGGTGTATTCGATGGTGTCCGATGCCGTGCGAGTTGCATACCCTCAAGCCGAAGTGGTCAGCGTTACCACGTTCAGCCCCGCCCGCTTCCCTTGTGTCTGCATTGAAGAGACAGACAACTACGATCTGCGATCCACGCAGGACTCCGCAAGCAACGAGAACCACGTCGTCTCCGTTTTGGAAGTAAACGTGTACTCCAACCGCGCAAGCGGAAAAAAGACAGAGGCGAAGGACATTCTCTCTGTGGTTGACAACACGCTTCTGTCGCTCGGGTATTCCCGCACAAGCAGAACCCCTATTAACCTCGACGACGCGACAAAGTACCGGCTTTTTGCCCGCTACGATGCCGTTATTTCCAAAGACAAAACCATCTATAGGAGGTAAACCACTATGGCCGCTGCTACTATCCCTACTTCTACGTATAAGACCACGCTGGCCTACAAGTCCGGGTCGTCTTATACCAAGCTGGTGGACATCAAGGACTATCCCGACCTCATGCAGGCCCCGGATACCATCGAGACCACCACGCTGTCCGATGCCGCACGCACCTACATCCTTGGTATCCAGGGTGCTGACGCGCTTACTTTCACCGCCAACTACACGAAGGGAGACTTCTCCACCATTGCCGCCCTTACCGGCGAGCAGGAGTTCCAGGTGCAGTTCGGCGAGGAAGGCGAGGACGGCATCTTCTCTTTCAAGGGCCTCGTCAGCGTCACCGCCAACGGTGCCGGTGTAAACGAAGTCCACGAAATGACCATCACCATCGCGCCCACCACCGCGATCACGTTCTCTTAACGAGAGCAAAACCTTAACGGGAGGGTAAATATCATGGCAAAGAAAATTGTGTTCCAATATGGGGATAAGGAATACACCCTTGAGTACAACCGCAACAGCATCAAGAAGATGGAAGACAACGGTTTTGTGGCGGCAGACATCAGCGATAAGCCGATGACCCGTCTTCCGCAACTCTTTGGCGGTGCTTTCCTTGCTCACCATCCTTTTGTGAAGCAAGAGACGGTGAACGACATCCTTGACCACATGAAAGACAAGCATGGTCTCTACGACTCGCTCGGCGAGATGTACGGCGAGTGCATGAAGGCCCTTATTGACGATCCCGAGGACTCCGAGGGAAACGTGACCTGGGAGATGCAGGGATAACCGCGTCTCCCTCTTCGGGGGGCGCTGACAATACAGACGGCACCCCCTCTTCTTATACCAAGTATTTCAACGAGGTCTTTCCGTTCTATCTGTCCATAGGCATGACCTACGACCAGTTTTGGAACGACGACCCCATGCTTGCTGCTTACTACCGCAAAGCCCACGAAATGCGGGAGCAGAGGAAGAACGAGGAATTGTGGTGGCAGGGTCTCTATGTGTACTCTGCGATCCAAGCCCTCGTCCCTGCTCTCAGCCCCGTGCTGAAAAAGGGCGCAAAAACACCTCCCTATCCCGATAAACCGCTGCCGAGAACGCAGAAGGAAGTGCGGGAGCAGAGGGAGGCCGAAGAGCGGGCGCGGTATCAGCGCGTAAGGCAGGCCATGTTTGAACGCATGGCAAAGATCAACCAGCACATCCGAAACGCAGAAAGCGAGGCGAGAGACAATGGAAGCTGATGTCGGCAAGATCACAATAGAAGTTGTTGCCAGTTCGGAGAACGCGCAGCAGAGCATCGAATCCATTGTCTCTTCTCTCCAGCAACTGGGGGGCGTCACGAAAACCGTATCCTCAAAGATCAAAGACGCAACCGCCGAGATCGTCCCGAGTTCCGCGTTCAGCGGCGTGGACAAGATTGCCGAAGGCGTGAAAGAAGCAGCAGATACCACCTCCGACTATGCCGCGCAATCGGCCGCCGCAGAGGGGAAGGCCAGTTCATTTGGCTCTACGCTGTCCCGCATCGGGACGGTGGCCGGTTCCGTAGGCAAGAGCATCGGTTCCATCGCCAAGAAGCCGCTGGAAGCCCTGCTCGGCGGTTTTGAAAAAATCAAGGCGAAGTTCACCAACTTGAAAAAGATGGTCACGCGGCGCGTTATGTACCGTGCGATAAACGCCGTCATTTCGATGATCACCAAGGGCTTCAAGGAAGGCACCGACAACGTCTATCAGTTCAGCAAGGCGAATGACGGAGCGTTTGCGAAGTCAATGGACACCATCGCCACATCGGCGAATTACATCAAGAACAGCATCGGCGCAATGGTAACGCCGATTATCAACATGGTCGCTCCGATTTTTGATTATCTCGGCGACCGCTTTGTTGATCTCATCAATTCTGTGAACCAGGCACTGGCGCAGTTGTCGGGTGCAAGCACGTGGACGAGGGCGAAGAAGTACTGGAAGGAATACGCTTCTGCCGCTGATGCAGCTGGGAAGAAGGTCAAAGCGACCATCCTCGGCATCGACGAACTGAACCTTATGCAAGACAACTCCTCCAACGGGAGCGGCGACGAAACCAACTACGCCGATATGTTTGAGACCGTCGAGCTGAAAGCCGACGCCACCAAGACAACGCTTGCCTCCGTGTTCTCCGGCCTAAAAGAGGGCTGGGACAAGTACGGCAAGCCCGTGTGGGATAGCGTTGTTCGATTCAAAGATTCTGTATCGGGCCTTGTAACAGTCATAAGTGAAGACCTCAAGAACGCTTGGGAAAACGGCAAAATTGCTGATGCTTTTGAATCGGTTTCCGGCATCGTAACCACGCTGACCGACACGACGTCCGTCTTCGTTGACAAGATCAAAAACGCGGTTGAGTATTCCGGATTTCTCGGAGGCGCATGGGATTACATCACTGGGGTGCTTGGATCCTTCAAAAGCATTTTTGAGGGCGGAAAAACGTTCACCAAAAACATTGATTTTGCTGCGCTGTTTTCCGAGATCGGGAAGTTTGCCAAGGCAAACGGAAACACGTTCAAAAACGTTGGGAAAACGATACAGACCGTTCTTGATGCGCTTAGCCCGCTGGCAAGAATCATAGGAACGATAATAACGTTTATGATTTCTAAGGGGGAAATTTTCGCCAATATTATTTCCGCGGCCTCAAGTTTGGTAAATCTAATCGTTACTCTAACCGTTAAACTGAACCCCATGTTCCCGCTTTTGAAAATCGTCGTAAACCTTGCGAGTACGCTTCTTGAGCTTGTGCTTGGCATCTTTACATCCGGTCTCGACGCAGTTCTCGGTGGGATAACTTATGCGCTTGACTCGTTGTCGTCCGCGCTCGAAAGCGTTTACAACTGGTTCGTTGAAGTCACGGGGATCGACCTCGATGCATGGGCGGACGCCATTACGCTTGAAAACGTTGCCAACGGAATCAAAGAAGCATTTGAAAACGTTGGCAACTGGTTCAAGGAAAAATGGAACGCCATCGTTTCCTGGTGGGAGGAAAAAACAAAGCCCATCAAAGAACGCTTTGAGCGCATCGGCAAATGGTGGGATGAACATTTCTTCTCCCCTATCCGTGTATGGATAAATGAGAAAATCATCCAGCCCGTGAAGGACGCAGCCGAATCCGTATGGAAGTGGCTCGACGATCACATCTTCACGCCTGTAAAGGATGCGTTTACCGCAGTTGGCAAGTGGTTCGACGAGAAGATCATCCAGCCAATCAAGAACGGCTTGAACGCCGTCATCGGGTGGGCAGAAAGCGTCCTCAACTTCTTCGTCCGCAGCTACAACAAGATCGCGGAAAGCATCAGCAAGCTCAAAATCGACATTCCTGACTGGCTGGGTGGTGGGCAAATCGGCTTCAACATGAAAACCATCCAAGAGGTCAAATTCGGGCGTCTCGCGGACGGCGGTATGGTCAAGCAAGGCACCGCGTTTGTCGCCGGTGAAGCGGGTGCGGAGGTCGTTGCCAATGTTGGTTCCCGCTCCGGCGTAATGAATGTTGATCAGTTGAGTGCGGGGGTGTCCGAGGGTGTGCGCGACGCAAACGAGGCGCAGAACGCCATCTTGCGGGAGCAAAACAATCTGCTTCGGCAGTTGCTCACGCAGAAGTCCAACATCCACGCCACGGTCAGCGTGAGCGACATCGTGGACGGTCTCAACCGCAAGAACCGAAGAGACGGCCGCACCGTGGTGCCGGTCGGCGTGTAAAGGAGGGGTAGTAAATGCCGCAGATGCCGTTTAACATTCACAACCCCATTCGCTCCGTTGACGGCGTACAGATTGCCGTTTGCCCCTCCTCCTACACCTACAAGTTGGAAGACGTTTCGGCTCCCGACGCAGGCCGTACCGAGGACACCGTGATGCAGAAGAAGCGGATCGGGCAGGTCGTAGGTATCGAGTTGTCTTGGCAGAACATCAAAACCGCCGAGGTATCCTCTCTGCTCAAGCAATTCGACCCGGAGTACATTATGGTCGAATACCTTGACGCAAAAGAGGGAGAGTACAAAACGGATGAGTTTTACGTTGGGAACCGCTCGGCTCCGATGTATTCCTCTCTGCTCGGCGTTTGGAGCAATCTTTCTTTCAATCTTATCAAAAGGTCGGGGGTGTAACGGATCGTGTCTTATCCCATCACCTCTACAGCCCTTGACCTTTTCCAGCAGAACTACCGTCAAGTCCTACGCATCGAGTTCCAGGGGACAATGGAATCACTCGTCATCACGGATGCAGACATCGTCGAGGGAACCTTTGCCGTAAACCGATATTCCGTGTCGGGCGAGAAAATCGAAATCGGATCCGTTTGCGCCGCCGAGGTTGAATTTACGCTGGACAACACGGATCACCGATATGACGACGTCACCTTCGAGGGTGCAAAGATGCTCGTCAAGGTAGGCGTCAAGAAGTGGGACGCGCATAACTGGGAGAACGCCGTTTTGCATTGGATCCCGATGGGGTACTTCACCATTGACACCGCGCCGCGAAAACTTGAAGCCATCACGATTAGCGCCCTGGACGGAATGGTCAAATTCGACAGAGAGTTTGACCCATCGCAGTTCTCGTTTCCCTACACCGTTTCCTCGCTTGTATCGCAGTTGTGTACTGTGTGCGGCGTCAACCTTTCCAACGACATTGACTTCACGCAGTACGTGAATACTGACTATTCTGTCACCGCCGCTCCCGATGGCGACGGAATCACCTACCGGCAGATGCTCTCCTGGTGTTGCGAGATCATGGGCGTGTGCGCCTTTATGGACTGGCAAGATGAGCTGATGATCAAGTGGTATTCGGACGCAAACCCCGCTTTCACCATCACAGCAAGCAACCGCTTCTCTTCCGATCTTGCGGAAAACGAGATCGAGTTGGGCGGTGTGGACGTCGCAACAAACGACGACTACTACACTGGAGTGATACCCGGCACCTATCGCCTTGCTATTGAGGGGAACGCCCTTATTCAGCACGACGGCGATCAAATCGCCATCAACCTTACGGACAACCCCGCTTGCCCTCTCTATAGTTTCACTTACACTCCGTTTTCGGCGACCGTGAAACCCCTGCCCTATGTTTGGCCGCTGGATATGCTTGTCTTCACGAACAAGGACGGCGGCGACCACGACGTCATCGTCACCAACGTCACTTTCAAACTGAACGTGGCGACCACGCTTGAGGGGCGAGGCGTAACCCCGGAAAACGACGGCTACGCCACCGTAAGCCCTCTCACAGCGCAGCAGCGGCTTATCATCGAAAGGGTGAGAAAAGAAGCGGAGACCGAGTTGGCCGCAAACGTGCAGTCTCTGCTGCATTTCAACCAGTTGATCTCCAACTCTATGGGCATATACACCACGGACGTTCCTGATGGAAGCGGCGGCAGTTTCCACTACCTGCACGACAACGCGACGCTTGCGTCCTCTCACGCCGTGTGGAGATGGGCGGCTGACGGCTTTGCGTGGACGGATGACTACCAGGGAGAGCAAACCGTTTGGCAAAGTGGTTTTACAGCAGACGGAAACGCAATCTTCAACAAGGTCACCGCCTATGGGCTGAACGTGGTTTCGAGCAGCACCGGCTATCAAACCATCATTTCGCCGTCGCAGTTCACGATCAAGAACAACAACGACGTGGTCTTCACCGCGCACGACGGTGGCGTCAAGATTTACAACGGGAGCATCAAGATTTACAGCGGAAGCTCCTCTGTGCCTGGAACCCCCGTCTTCGAGGTGGATTCCAGCGGAAACCTCCATGCCAACAACATCTACGGCACGGTAGTGGGAACCGGCCTTACCTTCATCGCAAACGGCGGTATCACCAAGGTAGAAACAAACACCAATGGGTCGGAAGCAAGTTTCTTCGAGAATGGGTTTTACTTTGAAAAGCGAAACGTGTATTCGGGTTCTGATGGCACCATAAGGCAAACGACTCACGTTTCCTTGACTTGGCTGAACAGCCCAAACAGCAGCAGCCCCGACGCCCATTATCCGGCTGTTCGCTTCTACACTCTGCGAGACGCAGAAAGCAGACCATACGCAGACTGCTCGCTTTATGTCACGCGCAACGGGGCTTTGTACTTTTGGAACGGAGCGCAGGCAACGGAGATCGTGCCAGGTCAAACTTAAACGAAGGGGGAAACAGAATGACTCTTGCTGAATTGCTTACGATCCGCAATTCTCTGCCGAAGGACGCCACGGAAGGGTCTATGGAGACTCGCTACAAGATGGCAAAACTGATACGGGCAACCGCAGCAGACTTCGACTTCTATGTGGATCAGTACAAAAAAATCTTGCTTTCTTGCGCCGCAAGGGGAGAAGACGGGCAGATCATCAGCGGCGGGGACGGCGGGATTTCCGTCAGTAAGGAAAAAGCGGAGGAGTTTTCCAACCGCGTGAAGGAGCTGGACGGTACGGTGGTCAAGGTGCCGGATTACACCTTTACGCTTGTAGAATTGGAGCCGTTTGGTCTCTCTGTTGAGGCCTTAATGTCGCTTGCCCCCATCATCCAAGACTAAACCATTTAGGAGGATACCATTATGGCCATGAACGCTATCTACAAAGACGTAGAAGCCGACGTCGCAAAAATCAACCTCTTTCCGGCAATCGTAGCAAAGCAGAACGACGTAGACTCTCGTTTTCTTCGCGTGAAAATCCTTGATAACGGAGAGGAATACATCATTCCGTCGGGAGCGGCCTCCGTACTTAACGCGAAGAGAGCTGACGGCAACACCGGGTCTATCGCCTGCACGATCGAAGACAATAGGGTGATCGCTCCGCTGTCGCCGTGGGTTCTTGCTCTTGACGACGTTGTTCTGTGCAGCATTTCCATCACGTCTGATGGGGACAAGCTCACCACCACCAATTTTCAGCTCGCTGTCCAGGAGTCGGAGGCGGGTGACACCCCGGCTCCTCCCGACCCTGACCCCGAGTGGCTCGCAGAAATCGAGGCCGAAATTGCTACCAAAGCGGACAACGCTACGACGTATACCAAAGCAGAAGTGGATGCGGCGCTTTCTTCGGTTGACTCCACCATTGCGGGTATTCAAAACATTTATGAATACCACACTCTCGCTGAAAAGATTTCAAGAGGCGAAAGCGCGACCTCTGCTCCATCAACTCTTCCCGCCTATAAAAGCGGATCGTGGTATGACCCTGAAACAGACGGGTTTAAGGCAAACGCCAACTTTGATTGCTATTTGATTCCCGTATCTGCTGGGGATAGGTTTATTATCGACAATATCCGATCCGGGTCGGTGCTGTCATTTTCAAAAGTGGTCGTTGCGGTCAATTCCTCTTTTGCACATCTTAACAATTATACCAACGCCGTTGTCACAAATTATATTGCTGGCGTCAATGCCATGCCCAGCAATGCGGCGGCTCTTGTTATCAATCTTGTCCACGATGCTCCCGTCCCTCTTGTAAGAAAAGTTGAGTATGCCACTACTATTCCGTATAAGTTCAACACAGTTCCCGAAAGCAAATATTCCAATCGCATATCAGCCGATTCAACAGCCAGGGGATATATTGAATACTCAAGCATGGCGGTTGGGTCTGCTCTCACTTGTGCAACGAGAACGGCTAATACCCGTATTATTCATGGAGTTTATCCCATTGTGCCGGGACATACTTACAAGTATTTTTCCTCTCTTGTCGGGACAAACGCTACTGGAAATTATTGTGCCACTTTAGCAAGTGATTTTACACTCAAAAGAGTATTTAAGGAAAACGCCTTTACCAATCATATCCTTGAAATTACTGCTGCAACCGATGAGGCATATATTGCTCTCAACCAATACCCTGCGGGAGTAAACAGTTTTGGAGAGGTTGTAACCGCTGCCACTTTCAAAATTGGCAACGCAACGCTGGATGGTCTTCACGATATTACAACGGACGAAATCGGGGTTGGTGGAGTAAATTATACTGGTAGGTTTATTGCCTATGGTGATAGCATCACCGAGTATGACACCTGGCAACCGCTCCTTTGCGCTCGGTATAACATTTCGTCATCCAATTATGTCAATCTTGGGGTTGGCGGCACAAGAATGACGGGCAGCGGTAGTGATGCTATGTGTGGGTCAACTCGATTGTCAGCGTTGACATCTGCTTTGGACGCAAACAACAATATCGTTACAATTCTCGGCGGTGCTAACGACTTGTTTGTTGGTACGGAAGGAGTAGCCGTTGGAACGCAAAG
>JAEIGA010018269.1_pt1 | contig 10674 bp, 16 predicted proteins | sample 9270691 | NCBI WGS metagenome assembly JAEIGA01 (sample SAMN17057246, study PRJNA624740) | gut metagenome | biome: biome; isolation source: fecal sample | host: Bos grunniens | place: China: Xizang | collected 2019 | reverse complement strand
TATCAACGCTTATCTGTCCGATTACTAATCTAACATCTGATGCTGATATGTTAGATGAATATAGTTCGAAATATTGCCCAAATTCTATTGGGAGTCCGCTGTTGCCGCCTCCACAATAACCCTGTGATATGGGTATTTTCATAGAACCCATCGTTGTTCCTGCAGGTATCTCTACATCAGTCCATAGAACGGCATTGTTATATGATCTGTTGATAATTTTGAATCTTATAGTTTTCAGAAACGTAAATGTCCAGCTGGCATAAGATATAAGGTCACTCCAGTCCGTTGATGTATGAGGTATCCAATCACTACCTCCGCTCGCTCCGATCGTGATCTTGTTCGTCCCTGCCGTGATGGTCACACCTGTGCCCGCTTCTATCGTGAAGTCATTGTCCGCATCCGGTGCGATGCCGTTGATGCTTGCCACTCCGGGATCCGAGACGGGGAACACACCGCTCACGGCTTTGGAGTTCGCTGCGTCCCATACCAAAGGCGCAGCATCCGTCATATCAGCGGACTCGTCCCTCGTGAGCAGGGGCTGTTCATCTCCTACGTCTCCTACGCGTGCAGTACCGTCCTTGTCTATGACGAGCCTTCCGTCATTGGTGCCGTCGTACTTCTTGACCTGGAATCCGCTGTAGTCTCCTACCGCCAGACCTACCAGTGCGCCGTCCCTCATGACGATGTAGTCGTCCGTGCTGAAGACATGCTGCGCATGTGTCTCATAGGCTGCGCCCTGCTGTATGATGTCGCCGTAGACGTTCAGATCGCCGTTGATGTTGACATCATCGAAGGTATCCCTCGTGAGTGCCTGCTGTGCGGTCTGCGCTGCATTGTTCGCTGTGTTGTTCGCCGTGACCGCTATGGTCTCGACGTTGTCTATCTCTTCCTGGAGCCTGCTGTACGGTGTGCAGCATGTTCCTCTTCTTCCTGCGGGTACGGGTCTTACCATGTCGTCCTCACTCCTGTCATTGTAATGTTATCGGTATGATATATGCTCCTGCCTCGAGCTGATCTATGGCCTCGTTGAGGATGCACTTGTCGCTCATGTAGGTATCGAACAGCTCGGCGCTGCCGTTGATGAACAGTCTCCCCTTCCAGTATCCCTCGGTCCATACCTCGAGGGTCCTGTAGATCTTGTTGGACGGGAATCCCCACATCTTCGTCATGATCTCCCACTGCTTCTTGGTGAATCCTGCGGGCATCTCGAGAAGGATCTCCGCTCCGCCGTACTCGGCGATGTAGTCGAGCACGCCGTAGCCGTATGCGGGGTTGTTGACGCTTCCGGGTGCGTTCTTCATCTTCTGTTCGGTGAGCTCCTGATCCTTGGCCTTGCCGTACATCGAGATGCCTGTGCCTATCAGTCCTGCGGATGCTCCGACGACGGCTCCTGCCACGTTGCCTATACCGGGAACGACGGATCCTGCGAGGGCTCCTGCGGCGGCGCCTCCTGCGATGGAGGTGACTGCCTGCGCACCTGTGAGGCTCACGTTGTTCTGGAGGGCCTGCCTGTCATACTCGAGGTTGAACGACCTGTAGGTGTCCCATCCCGAGCCCGTCCAGGGTATGAGGTATCCGGGCAGTGTCACCGTCAGATCGTTGTGCTTGACCACGGTGTAGATGTTGTTCAGATCGCTGTAGGTGTGCACGCTGAAGCTCATGGATGTTGCGTTCAGCTCCCTGGGTATCGCCAGTACCCTGTTCCTCATGCTGTCCCTGATGAAGAGCTGCCCGTTGTGCTTCTCGAAATCGGTGAGGGTCACCGTGACCGATGTATCGGACGAGGGCAGTCTCACGTTCTTAAGGATCATGATGTCGTTGGACAGCTTGTAGACGTATATGCAGTAGATGCAGTTGTTGTCGGTATCCGCGACGGGTCCGATATAGTCTGCAGCGATCTCTGTGTTGTCGCCTATCCTTATCGTGGGCATCATCGCCCTGGTGATGGTCTTGTACGGGCAGAACTCGCTGACCGTGATGGAGAATATCTTGTCCGCGGCCACGCCGATATAGCTGTACGGGTCCCTGATGACGTCCTTGATGGAGGGATAGATGTGATAGGTATCGACGCCTTCGGTCAGCGTCATACTGTCGTACATGACGCTTATGTCGAGGGTGTTGCTTATCTGGTTGCCTATACCGCGTGAGAATACGAAGAATCCGTACTTGTCGAGACTGTCAGAGCTGTCCTTGAAGTTGACCTCGCACCACAGGAGGCGGTCGGTGTCGGGGTCAAGCTGCGTATGCTTCATGGCAGGCAGTTTGGGTAACTGAGGGATGGTAGTCTCCGCCGCCGTCTTCACCATGACGGAGTCCGTCCAGTTCTGGACCACGTGAGGGGTCTCTTCAGGCATCCTCTCGGGTATGATCGTGATGACCCTCTCGTCCGTGCTGCATACGGTGGTCAGCGGCATCAGTCTCAGATCCACCTCGAGGTTGATCTCCGAGAGCAGCCTGTCCTCGCATGCGGGGTCCGCCGTCGACTGGTTGGTGATCTCCCTGTAGCCGGCGATGCTGTACCATACCGGTGTCTTGGCATCGGTGCTCAGGGTACCCTGTCCCTTGGGCTTGTATGTGTAATATGATATACAGGCGAAGTTACTGGCTATTATGCGGGCGATGTATGCCGAGGCGTCGCCTGAGGAATAATCCCTCACGGGTATCCTGACCGTCATGTCTCCCGGAGTGCGTGCGATCTTTATCCCGCTGACGGTCTCGGACGCATACTGGGAAGGATCGCCGGAGCTGAAGACCAGCGGTATCTCGTTCCTTGCGGTCTGTACGGGTATGGATGCGGTGAGGAATGTCCCCGGATTGTCCAGGTCCTCCTCCTTGACGTTCCTGGTGAACTGGAAGAAGGATATGTCCGCGTATGTCATGTTACCACATGTCCATCCACAGGACCGACAGGTCCCTCATCATATCGTCCAGCGGGTCGCGGAGGGCATCGTACATATCCGACAGGTGCTTCGCTGCGCTGCCGCTGTCGTGCTCATAATCGGTCTGTTCTCCCTTGACAGCTTCGCCGTGGTCCTTGCCTGAAGGGTAGGTTATGCTGCTGAGGAGGGTCTTGGTGTCAGGCATGTCCTCGGATACGTTCTCGGACGAATCGGTGCGGGATCCGTATGTGCGTGTGATCGTGCCGCCGATGTCCGACAGGTCATCCACCCCTGTCAGGGCCGTCATCCTGACGTAGTACACCATGCCGATGGCATCCAGTTTATCTGCGAGCAGCTCCACCCACAGGTCCGTATCGTCCGAGCCGATCATCCTGTAGCGGAAGTCCGCCCATATCCTGTCGTGTATCACGGCCGTATAGGTCTGGAAGTCCATGGAGACCATCTTGCCCATGGCCTCGGTCACCATGTCCCTGGGGATCTGATTCCCGTTGCCGTCGTCCATCGTCTGCGTGTCGAGGACGTTCTGAAGCGTCTCCACCTCTATCAGCATCCTATCACCCATCCTGCGGCCTCGGTGATCCATGAGAGTATGGAGTTGCCGAATACCTTGCCGACGGCTATGGTGATCGCCGTTGCCAGCACCGCCATCTTCCACCACATGGTATCGAGGCGGTGCTCCATGATGCGCATGTCCTCGCGCATCTCCGCGATCTCCTTCTTAAGCTCGTCGTTCTCCCTCTTGATCCAATCATCTATCAGCATCTTCCTCGTCCTCCTCTTCATCCTCCGGAGTCTGTGCGGGTGCATCCCATCCCTCCGACGCAGGCTCCACGGTGATGTTCGTACCCAGGACCGCGTTGAGCTTCTCGAGCCATGCCCTGCGCTGCTCGAGACCGCGGTCCCTGGTCTGCACGATCTGCATCTCGGAAGCGGATGCTTCCTCGACGCTGATGCCGGATGCCTTCTCCAGTGATGAGCGTATGCCCATCATGTCAAGGATCTCTCCGTCCATGTCATGGACGACCCCGAGAAGGTTGGCGGTATGATCCGCTGCCTTGAGGTCGAGGACCGAGGCACCGAGCGCTCCCTTGTCGATGATCGGCAGGAAGACGTCACCGGCTCCCAGGTTGTTCTTTATGATCTTGCCCTTGAGTTCGAGTCCGGGAGTGGCCTCGATCACGACGGGATTGGTCAGTCCGACCAGGTTCACGTTCAGGGCGTTCATCGCCTTCCTCATGACTTCGAGGTAGGGCCTTATCCTCTCGGCCATGGGGATGTAATCGTAAAGGCAGGGGTTCTTCGAGTTCTTGAAGATGTCGCCGCTGATGGGTCCCGTCGTCCCTGCCACTACATACGACGGGAGCCATTCCACCGGTGTCCCGTATGTGGTGTAGTTCACCGGTGCGGCGCCGAACATGGTGACCCCTAATCCTCTGACCTTCTTACCCGAGACGCATCCCGTGAAATAGAACGCGCGTTCGATGTAGTCATCAGGACATCCTTCAGGGAGATTGCCGTAGCGGTAATTCGAGCAGAACGCGGAGATGTATCTCTCCTCCAGGTCGTCCGTCTCGAATCCGGTGTCCTTGCCGCGGTCTCCCTTCGAGTTGAGGAACAGGGGTCTGGCCATGCGATCAGTCCACCGTCCTGATCTTCTTCTTGGGCGTCTTGATCTTGCCCATGGCGGAGCGCCACAGCATCTTGAGGGCTGCTGCGAGCTCACCGAGGGAGATCCTTCCGTCCTCGTCCGCATCCACCGCATCAAGGATCTTGATGAGCGTCTGCTTCTTCACCGCGACGTTGCGGTACATGTACCTGAGGATCCTGTCCTTGGCCATGCTATCACGCGTCCACGATGATGACGGCGCTGTTGGCTGCGTGGTACATCGCCATGTCCTGCTCACCCCTTGCGGAGTAGGATGTGCTGCGTGTACCGGCGCATCTCATGCCCTCGATGTTGGCCCACTTGGTGACGAGCCAGGGTGCGTCCTTGTCGAGGATGGCGCATGCGAGCCTGTCGCCGGAGTAGTCGGTGCTTCCGGGGTATGTGGTGCTGTCGTATGCAGGGAGTGCTGCGAACGCATCGATCTCGACCAGGTCGGCGAACCTTGCGATGTACTCGCGTGCGGTCTTGGTCGGGAATCCGCTGTAACCGTATCCGTTGGATGTGGTGGCGTTGGCGATGGCGTTGTCGAACTCGTTGAGCACCTTGGTCTCCATGATGAGCCAGGGCCTGTCACCGCTGAAGGTATCGACTCCCAGCTTGTTATAGTCCGCTCCGGGATAGCGCATATCCGCGACGAGTCCCTCGGCGTTCTGCAGGAATGCGAGGACCGCCTCCATGACGCTGGAGTAGGGTGATGCCGCCGCAAGTGTGGGCTTGGATCCGCGTGCGATCTCGGGGATGGTGAACTTGTCGTCCAGGATCACCTTGCCCGCGTAACCTTCAGGTGTAGCGGAGTATGAGACGGAACTGCCGGTACCGTCGGATGATGTACTCGATGTGACCGCTCTCGCTCCGGGAACGCAGTCGGAGAGCAGTGTCTTGGCCGCGTTGAACTGGAGGTCATTGATGGTCTTCTGCATCGTCCTCATCTTCTCGGAGACGTACCTGGCGACCTCTCCGTCATTCATCAGTGCGCCGTTGACCTCGCGGTCATAGACGGACAGCGGGATGTTCCATGCGAGGTTTGACGCCGTCAGCTGGTCCGCCATGCCGACGTTGCCGGTAGGCGCGCATCTGCCGTTATTGAGTTCGTTGTTGGCTCCTGCCATGAATCCCGCGTGTTCGGTGGCGACGCCGAACGGTGAGTCCCTTCTGTTGAAGATCCTCATGATGTCGGCCTCATAGACCATCGTGTCGTGGATGATGACCTGTCCGATCTTGGGAACGAGTCCGTTGATCCTGGCGAGGTTGGCCATTGCGGTCGCGTTGAACGGGTCACCGAAGTCGATGACCGGCTGGTTGTAGGGAGTAACGGACGAACCGCCTGCTACTTCCTGTCCTGCGTATGCAGCGAATCTTGTGTCTGTCGGGCTTGCCATATTATCACAATCCTGAGTTGTCTGTTTCCTGTTTCTTGTATCCAAGGCGGGTCAGTGCTTCGCGGAGAATGGCGTCCTCGTCCTTCTGAGGCTGTGCAGGAGGCTGCTGAACCTCGGCCGCGACAGGCTGCTGGTCCTGTGTGATGGGTGTGTTATGAGCGGATGGCTCCGATTCGGCAGCGGACGCTGCCGCGGGCTCTGCCGCCTTGGATGTTGATACAAAAGCGTACAGCTCCGCGTTGGCCTTGCGCAGTTCGATGTTGGCCTGCGCCAGCTCCGCGAGCTGTTTCTCCATCTTCTCGAGACGGATGTCGGTGATGGTCTTGACCGCACCTCCTGATCCGGAGAGAGCGACCTCGATCACCTCTGCCGGTGTGGGGTTGGTCTCTGTCATGTTGGACTCCTTCGTCGCTTCGAGGAGCAGGGAGGGACACGTCCCTCCCTCAGGACATTGGCGACGCATGCCATGCAGGGACCGAGGGCTTCGGTGCGTCCCCTGCGTGAACTGTCCTATATCTATAACACTATCTTAACGATATTTAAAGGTATTTAACATCGTTAAATATTGTATTCTATGCGATATCATTAAATACCAACTCGCCGATGATGTACTCAGAGAAGAACGGAACACGGGTATCACCTGTGAGGCCGTTCTTCTCCAACGGAGAAATACCATGCAATACCTGAGAGTATTCAGCAAGAAAGAGGACGATTTCGTCCGCTATTGGGCAAGCATATCGACCGAGAAGACCGACAAGGACGGCAAGGGCACCGGCAAGTATGCCAGGGCCAACCTGTCGGTCAGGCTGTCCTCGGCCGCCGCGGATCTGTTCAAGGATCATGCGGAGAAGACCAAGACCAAGGGCATCAAACAGCTCAGCGTCAAGGCCACGGACTTCTGGCTCAAGGCCGCGGAGCCCAAGGAGGGAGACCCGTTCGTGTACATCTTCCTCAACAAGTTCGAACTCGCCGATAAGGACGAAGAGGAGGACGACTGAAACCATTTACGGAGGGAGCAATCCCTCCGTCCCATCCAACTAAATCGAGGGCTTCGTATGAACACTGACGACACCATTGAGACAATTACCGAGACCATCAAGTGCCCGCACTGCGGGCAGGACGCATCATTCGAGCACGAGAAGGATAACCCATTCGGCGTTTACTTCTGCCGCCACTGCTGGGAGGCTTCGCAATGAGAAGATTATCACCGTCGGAACTGTACAAGGCCGTCATGGACGGCCGCACCATAGGCAACCATGAGATGACGCTCTGCAAGGAGGGAGACCACTGGGTCCTTCAGGGCGGAGGCTTCATATCTGCGGAGATCCGCAGGATCCAATTCGTCGAGAAGAACAGTGCGCTGCTGCTCTCCAAGACGCTCAAATGGCCGTCGCTCAAGGACGGACTCGAACAGTACATCGACATCCCGCTGGGCATCTTCAGCCTCAGCGGCGGATCCCTGATCGAGGAGGTAAAAGAATGAGCCAGTACGACAACTACGGCAAGCTGACCATGCAGGAGGTCAGGATGTTCGGCTACTGCTTCGATGAGATGCTGAAGTTCATCGTCGAGGAGCACGAGGAGCTGGAACGCGTCGCCGATAATTTCACATGCGGCGACATCAGCGAGACGTTCAAGATCATAATGCAGACGGGTCTGCTGCATTACTCGCAGCTGTGCGACATGGACGATGCTGCGGAGGTGAAGCAATGATCGAGTTCGATACCGACACACGCAGGAACATCGTCGAGGTGAGGATAGAGCAGGATGACAGCTCTTACAGGGCCGTCGTTGGAGGCGACAGCCTGAAGGAGGCGCTGAACGGTCTCCTCGATGGCTACTTCCTCAACGACTGGCTGAGGGAGACCATGAAGTCGAAACTGGAAAGCTACTTCGACCGCACTCCGTCGATGACTGACGAGGAGCTGCAGAGATTCATCGAGATCCTGGAGGACATGCTATGAGGCACACGCGCGACTACGATCTGCCGAGACCCGCATGTCCCAACTGCGGCATGAGCATCGCGGTGCAGGAGAGAGGCACGGGATGGTACTGCCATTACTGTCATACGGAGTTCGACAGGGACGAGGTGACCGAACATGAGTAAACATGAAGCGTTCGACGATTCGCGCTTCGCTCGAGACCTTACCAAACTCGAGGATATGCTGGATTACCTTGAGTGCTACCTCATGTATCCGGAGAACAATCCCGTCAACAAAAAGGACATTCAGAAGATGTGCCGCAGGATCTGTAACCTTGCGGAGCACATCAAGATGAAGACGATGGAAGCAGGATATACCTACTTCGAGGAGAAGGTACCGGAGGGATACAATGCCCTGTACTGAGTTCGACGAGTTCATCATCAGATGTCTGAAGGAATACTCCGGATGCACCTGTCCCTATATCACCCTGAAATGGATGGAGCACATCGGGATGAAATATACAGAATGGAATTATCACCACCGTCTCCAGCAGACCAACAGACACATGAAGACACTGGAGAAGTACGGAATCGTGAGATACACCGGCAGAACGGTCAGCATGAGCGACCGCAGCAAGATATGGGAGCTGATACAATGAGAGAGAACTTGATACTGGTAAGGATGGACGACAACGAGAAAGACATGCTTATAGCCCTTGCGAAACATTACAACATATCCAAGGCCGACGTGATCCGTATGCTCGTTGCAAGAGAATACAGGCACCTTGATGAAGCATGGAAGGAATACGACGATATGGTGAAGGAGATGAACAGAGATGCCGCCGAGAGGTAGATCGTACCTGCTGAAGAACACCACCAAGGCAAGAGTGAAGATAGGAGTCCAGGGCTCCAGGGCACAGCTCGCCTATAAGGATCTGACGCGCGCTGCGGCACAGGGAGAGAACACCAAGATACAGCGCGGCATAAGACAGGCCGCATCGGGTGCATCCACGGACGGCGCCGCACTGAAGCAGGGACTGCTCGCGATGGCGGACCGTCTCGGAGCCAATACCGCGCAGTATAATACCATAGCCAACATGAACGAGCAGGTCCTCGCATCCATGTACGAATCCAATGATCTTACCTTTGAAGTGTTCTTCAACTACGAAGGGGTCAGGAAGACCGACGCCGGTTATTATGTGATCTCCGACGAGAAGCGCCGCGACATCGACTGGTTCATAGACGAATACAACAAGGTCGCAGGCATGTCAGGGGACAGACAGGCGTTCATCGACATGTTCGCCAACGAAGTGATATGATGGTTCGTAATGCTACGCATTACTCCCATCCTCAGGTGGTGACCTGAGGATGTCATCGATATATGGTCTCGATACGGAGACCGACAACGACGGGAACACCGCATGGATAGTCCAGTGGGCACTCGTCGACAGGAACGGGCACGGATGGGCAGGCACGGATCCCGAGGATCTGAAGATGCGCCTGCTGTCGTTCTTCTTCAGGAAGGGCAAGACATACATCTATTGTCATAACATCGACTACGACTTCCACTTCTTCAAGGGTCTCCTGGTGGAGATGGCTGCGGACCACTGCCTCAAGACGGAGATCATCGCGCGTTACGGGAAGGTGATCTCGGTGACCATGACGCCGAAGGAGGACTCCGAGCTGGAGTCGGGCACCCTGGTCTTCAGGGACTCGGCCAAGAAGATCCCGGGAAGCTCCGTCAGATCATTGGGCAAGCTCATCGGCCTTCCGAAGCTGGAAGGTGTGAGCGAGGACTTCCATCCCGGATGGAGTAAGGACGTGGACTTCTCGGATCCGAAGGAATGGGATTACGTCAAGCGTGACGCGCAGATCGTGGCCGTCGCCATGTCGCGCATGCACAGCAAGGCAGGCGGCAACCTGACCAAGAGCACAGCATCAGGCGACGCATGGATGCTGATGAAGAAGTACATAGGGACGGACGCTCAGGGCAGGAGGTTCAAGCAGGACAAGAGATGGGCCAAGCTCTTCCCTAAGCTCCCGACGGAGCTGGACCTCAGGCTGCGCAAGGGCTACACCGGAGGACTCAACATATCCATGAACAGGGGACTCGTAAAGGGTCCCGTCACGCATGCCGACGTACACAGCATGTATCCCACGGTCATGTCCTACGACCCGCTGCCGTACGGGGAGCCCACGATCATGTTCGAGCCTCCCAGGGACGGGGCGCTGTACATCGTGGAGACCAGGATAAAATTCACGCTCAAGGAAGGCAGCATCCCCTGGTTCTCGTTCAAGCAGGGATACGACAACATGATCGAGGGAGTGCCTCACGGCACCCAGATAGAGCAGACATACCAGTGGCACGAGATGACTTTAACAAATGTGGACCTTGACATCCTCATGGACTGGTACGACGTGGAGTTCGATCCCGATTATGCACATACCTTCTTCGTATTCAAGCAGAGGACGGGAGTGTTCGCCGGATACATCGAGCAGTACATGGCCAAGAAGGAAGCGGCTGAAAAAGGATCCTTGGAATACACCACGGCAAAGCTGGCCATGAACTCGGGATACGGGCGCATGGCACTGGCAAGGGAGACCGAGGAGACATCGCTGCAGTGGGACGATGAGATGGGCGACTATATGCTGCACTCCGAGCCCACCATGAACGACGACACCGAGAACTACCTGCCGTATGCGATGTTCGTGACGAGCTTCGCACGTGCGAGACTGCTGGAATACTGCCGCGCAGTCCTGGACGCAGGCGAGCAGATCATCCACTGCGATACGGACAGCTGCATCCAT
>JAEIGA010018268.1_pt1 | contig 10674 bp, 9 predicted proteins | sample 9270691 | NCBI WGS metagenome assembly JAEIGA01 (sample SAMN17057246, study PRJNA624740) | gut metagenome | biome: biome; isolation source: fecal sample | host: Bos grunniens | place: China: Xizang | collected 2019 | reverse complement strand
AGTCCGCTTTCTTGTGCGCCTTGCATTCATCACTTCTTTTGACTATTTTCTTGGCCTATAAATCGGTGGTCGGCAAAAAAGCGAATCGGGCGATGAGTCACCTCGTCGCCCGATCCTTCGTGTTTATGTTATGAAAAAATGAGAGTGTGTCTGTTTATTTGCGAATCCAAGTCTGTGTTCTGCCCAGAAGACCGCGTTTGTCAAGCGAACCGCGAAGGTCGAGTTGGTTTTTCTGTGCGTTGAACTTGATGGTGCAGTAGTAGAGTTTGTCTGCCTCGGGGTCATAGATCTTGCCACCGGTAAGCTGACCATCCTCAAACTTCATACCTCTGATAATCATTGTACCGACCTTGCTCTTGTCTGCGCCATAGGTGCCGATGAGTTTGCCATAGTAGAGGCCGTCTGCATCCTTATAGATATCAACGATGCCGGCAGGCTCGCCGGTCTTGTCGCTGATGGTTGTCCAATTACCGAGGAATTGCTCCTGTGCGGAGAGTGCCACGATGCCGATAAAGAGGGCTACAAGTGTGGTGAAAAACTTTTTCATTGTTCTTTCTGTTTTTGTTTGTTTTTTGTTTTGTACAAAGGTAAGTTTTTGTTGGAAAAAGCAGTTGCCGGTTTCCCAAAATGAGCCAATATTCAAATGGTGTTTATTCTGTGCTAATTGTCGAAATATCAGCTCTGTCCATCTTTGGATAATTACGATACCCAACTATAAAACGCCGTCTTTCGAGAGTCTGCTCATTGGTGTATATTCCTCGGCTTGGGGCATCTTGTAGACCGCCTGACGGAGCATTGCGCGCAGCTCTTCGATGTTGGCTGCGGAGGCGATCTCTTCGGAGGTAATGGTCTTGCCGATGGTCACTCGATGGGTGCCACGTCCCTTGTTGAGCACTTCGCGGGGGAGGCGCAGGAGTCTGACTCGCCAATCGACCAGCCCCAGGGAGTAGTAGAATAGAGAGTTGCGCCCCTCGAAATGGATGGGGACGACGGGAACGCCGGCCTTCTGTATGAGCCTTATGAGGCTCTCCTGCCACTCTCTGTCGAGAACTTTCCCGCTTGGCAAATGGAGGTCGGAGACTGCCCCGGCTGGGAAAAATCCCATTGGGTGCCCTTCGTGCAAGTGTTTCAGACACGCTCTGATACCTGCGAGTGTTGTTGCATCGGCCCTCTTTTTCTCCTGCTCGGTCGGTGTGACGGTCACAAAGTTGTCACTCATAGACTCCACTCGGCCAAGAATCTTATTGACCATTATCCGCATTGTTGGGCGATGGTGTCCGATCATATCGAGAAGAATAACCCCATCTATCGCCCCATAGGGGTGGTTGCTGATGGTGATGAATGCCCCTTGGGGAAGCGTGCACAGCCTATTGGCATTTCCCACTTGGTAGTCGCATCCGAGGTATTCGAGAGCCTTGCGTGCGCCATCTACACCCCCATAGGGGTAGATGTGGTCATAGAGGCGATTGAGCCTGCCGACCCCACATAGCCACATAGCCAAACGAGCAAAAAGTCTGCCACAACGACCACGAAAGATGGGCGAAATAGAGCATATCTCTTCGAGTGAGAGCAACTCGTGTGTCGGTCGAGGGGTGGATTGGCGGAATACGAGAGTTTCGGATAGGAGGTAGTTGATGACTCCCGAGATGCAGAGTGCGCCGAGGTTGCAGACCACAACGTTCCAACCGAAAATGCGCTCAAAAAGTAACAAGAAGAGCATCTTGATACCAAATCCTGCCAGAGAGGAGATGTTGAAGGCTGCAAATCGTCCCCAGAATGTATGGCGATTGCGGTGTTCGATGCGCTCCCTCCAAATCCAATAGTAGGAGCAGAGAAAGTTGCTCATTACGGCAAACTCAAAAGAGATTATGGGAGAGATTACATAAGTTGTCCAATAACCGCCATCGAAGATGAAGCGGGAGAGGAGCCATAGGACGAGTGTGTCGACACCCGTACCGACGGCCCTGCTTGCCATAAATTTCAGATATTTTGTACTCATAATTTTCTTCTTTTACCTTTGGGTTGGTATCTGTGTGGTGGTTATGCTCGTTTGCGCCCCTCTATCTTGGTGTTGCACTTCTCCTCCTGTGGTATGAACTCTTTCAGGGGATCGAGGTGCGATAGCCTATGGCGGTCAATGAGCCATTGGACTGTCCAGAGTATCATAATAATGGCAACGATGCAGAGGGCTATGATGTCGAATAGGCCCAGCGTGAGTCCTGCCACCACATAAGAGAGTGTGCTCCAAGGTGTATATATAAATAGGGTGTTGGCAAGAATTACAATCAGGCGAAACTCCGTAGGGCCCAGCTTTCCGTAGGTGAGCCTCATCTCTCCTGTGCAGATTGTGCAGACGTAGGTGTAGACCGAGAGAATGAGATAGGCGACCAGAACGCAGAGTGCAACATCGAGCCTCAAAAGGGGCGAGAATCCGGCACCGATGCACATCATCGTAATCGTAATGGAGTCGATGGAGTGGTCGATGAAAAAGCCATATTTGGGCCTCTGTGTGCCTCTGACTCGTGCGAGGGTGCCATCGAGCGAGTCGCCATACCAATTGATTAGGAGTCCGAGTGAGGACAGCCATAGGAAATTGATATTGAAGCTCGAAAGTGCAAATCCGAGGCCACAGACAAAAGCACCCACCACTCCCACATAGGTGAGAATGTCGGAGGTCATCCATCGTGGTTGTCGATGTGCGAGCCACACGAGAGCCTTTTTCTCGGCTGCATTGAGTAGGGATGTCTGAATCCTTGCGGCGTTTTCTGTTCCCATTTTTTGTTTGGTTTTAATTGGTTTTCGGGGCGTTGGTTGGTTTTTGTTTTGCGCCTTGCTTTCCCAATTAACTCCCAAATTGAAATTGTATTTTGTCATCTTACTGTTGTTGCGAATAATAGGACACATAAAAAGAGAAAAAGAATGTTTGTGTGTTTGTTGCAAATTGCGTGCCCCAAGAATGTGATTGAGGTTGGATGTGGAGGAGAGTTTCTATTTTTTTCACTATATTTGTCACTAAATTGAGGTAGAAGTTGTTTTTTACGAAAATAAGAAGTGACCAGATGGTTATGAAAAGAGTATTGAGATTGTTTGTTGCTCTGCTTGTCGGCGGCCTGGCGATAGCCTGCTTCCCCGTGGAGGAGATCGAGAAGGTGGAGCCCATAATTATAGCCCAGACGTTCACGAATGGGACGGTGGATGTGCAGGTGGAACCCCGCAATATCTACATCATCTTCGACCGAGAGGTGAGGCTCGCAAGGTCGGAGCGCATCTACTTTGAGCCTGCGGTGACCGTGGAGTTGAGCGTGGAGGGAGATATGCTGATGATTAAGACTCTCGAAGCGTTGCAATATGAGTGTGACTACCAGCTAACAATTGGCAAAGGGGCAGTGACGGATGCCCTGACGGGTGGTGAAAATAGCGAGCGAGTGATTGGCTTCAAGACCATCGAGGGACCCTATGTGCCCCCCATCGACCCTGTGACGGTTCTTGTGACACCCAATGCGACAAAAGAGGCGCAGAATGTCTATGGTTTTTTGTGGGCGACCTATGGTACCCGAACCCTCTCGGCTGCATCAATCAATGAGTATTTGGAGGTGAATGAGTGCGACTGGGTTCATATGTGGACGCGAAGGCACCCCGCAATCCTCAATGTGGACTATAAGTATCTCCATTTTTCACCCTCGGCACAGTTTAATTATGCCAACTTGGAGAGTGTTATTTCGGATTGGTGGAGTGTTGGCGGTCTGTTCTCTGCCTGCTGGCACTGGATGGTGCCTGTCAGGGAGGGTGTGAAGAATAACTACGCTTGTGAGGTAGAGGGTACTGTCGTGAGGCCCTCCAATATGCTCAAAGAGGGTACTTGGGAGCACGAATTGATGATGGCCGACTTGGCAGAGATGGCCTCGATCCTGATGGCATATCAAGAAAAGGGTATCCCCGTAATTTGGCGACCACTGCACGAGGCGGCAGGAAACAGCTACACCGAAACCAACGGTAAGCCTTGGTTTTGGTGGGGTGCCGACGGTGCCAAAATCTACAAACAACTATGGAAGACGATGTTTGACTACTTCAAGAGCGTAGGACTCAATAACCTCATCTGGGTGTGGAATACGCAACTGAACGATATTGACTACTACCCCGGTGATGAGTATGTGGATATGATTGCTTGTGATATCTACAATGCACTTTCGCCCTCGAAGGTCGTTTCGGTGTGGGAGAGTGCAACAAAGCAGTTCCCTCATAGGATGGTGTCGCTCTGCGAACTTGGACGTATGTGTGAGATGCCACTGCAAATGGACAACGGTGCGATGTGGTCATACTTTATGCCTTGGTATGACAATAACAACAACCTCTCGGAGAGCTTCGCACACGAGTATGCGACTATCGAGTGGTGGCGTGCGGCATTTGAGGATCCGAGAGTTCTCTCCCGTGAGGATATGCCATCGCTAAAATAGTGGCAACGATAGAGGAAAAAAGAAGAGAGGGCTGACTTGCTGTATTGCAGTCAACCCTCTCTCTTTTGTTATCATACCGATATTATTCGGCAGCGGGAGCATCGACAATGCCGAGCTCTTTCTTCACGATGGGAGCAAGGTCGGTCATCTGTGCTTTGTCGTAGTAGGCGAGCGATCCGGCTGCCATATCGAACACTGCGATAAAACCACCCTCGGCAGAAACCTTCTCGATAGCAAGGCGAGCCTTCTCGATTACGGGCTGCATAAGTTTGGTCTGCTGGTTCTGCAAATCCTGCGAACCTGCTTTGCCGAGCTCCTCATAGCGCTGTTGGAGGCTCATCAGCTCCTGCTCTTTGCTCTGGCGGATAGCGGCGGAGTAGCTGGCAGCGTTTTTCTGGTACTCAACTGCGCGGTTGTTGTACTCCACCTGAATGATCTCCAACTGCTCTTCGAGATCTTTCTGCAACTTTTCGAGGCTTGCCTGTACCTCTGCAATCTCGGGCATCGAGAAGATGATCTCCTGCGAGTTTACATAACCAAATTTGGGTTGTGCATTACCCACTGCGGTAGCTGCGAAGAGAGCCACAACAGCGAGCGACAGTTTCATCATAAATTTCATAAAGTGTTGTTGTTTGAATGATTATTTAACTAATTTGATAATTTCCTCCGTAATGTCAATCTTGGGCGAGTAGTAGGGCAGGGCGGTGGTAGCAATGTCGATGACCATATCGTAGCCATTCTGCTCGGCATAGGTGCGGATGGTGCTTGCCACCTTCTCGTGGAAGGGTTTGAGCATCTCCTCCTGCTTTTTGGTCAGCAGGCCATTGGTGCCAAAGACATTCTCCTGATAGGTGGTGATCTTCTGCTCGTTGGCAATGATGTTTTTCTCCTCTTTCTGCTGCTCCTCATAGGAGAGTGCCGATTTGGCAATCATATAGTTCTGATACATCTCCTCCACCTTTTTGTAGGCTTCGTCGATGTTCTCCTGATATGCAGTTGCGAGTTCGTCGATCTCCTCCACAGCAGCTGCGTATGCCTCCATAGACTGATAGACCTTTTGGCTATTCACTACTGCGTAGTTTTGCGCTGCGGCATTGATGGCAAACAGCGACACCAAGATGCCAAGAATGATACTCTTTTTCATAGTCAATAATTTGTTCTATATTAAGTTAGTTAAAACTGTTGTCCGATTACGAAGTGGAATTGGCTGCCACTTATGCTCGACGAGCCGTATGCCCTATCGAAACCATAGCCCCAGTCGATACCGAGCAGACCGAAGACGGGAAGATAGATGCGCAAGCCGACACCCATAGAGCGTTTGAGCTCAAAGGGGTTGTAGTCTCTCCACGAGAGCCAAGCATTACCAGCCTCCGCAAAGATCAGTGCATAGATCTGCGACTGTGGCTCCATAATGACGGGGTAGCGGAGCTCGGCGGTATATTTGCTATACACGTTTGCATAGGTGTAGTTGTTATTGCTTGGGGTGAGTGCGCCCTCATCGTAACCACGGAGCGACACGATATCCACACCATATACATTATAGCCCGACATACCGTCACCACCGACATCGAAGCCTTCAAATGGCGACTGCTTGTCGGGGTTGTAGTTGCCCAAGTAACCCATTTCCGCCCTTGTCATTACAACAAGTTTGCCATCGTTGGTCAGAGGGTAGTACCATTTGTAGCTGAGAAGCCATTTGTGATACTCAATCCATTTGTGTTTATCCTCGTCGCTCATCGAAGCGTAGTCAACATCGGGACGGAAGAGCGAGTAGGGTGGTGTCAGTGTCAGCGAGAAGCTGAATTCCGAACCACGACGTGGGTAGATGGGTGAATCGGTCGAGTTACGCGAGAGCAGTGTGCGGAAGGTGAAGATATTTGCTCTGCCGTTCTTAATAAGGAAGTAGTTCCAGTCGCGCATCTCGTAGGCCTGATAGCCAAGTTCGTTGTAGATTGTGAAGTATTGGTCGGGCCACGAAAGCCTCCTACCCAATCCCACGCTCATACCCATTGCGCGGAAGTATTCGTTGTTGTCCACCAAACCCGTGTAGGCCGAGTAGTAGTCAGTTGTCTGCTCCGACCAATAGGCACCCACGGTGAGTGAGTTGGGTTTCTTGCCACCGAGCCAAGGCTCTGTGAAACTTGCCGAGATGGAGCTGTAATATGTACCGTTGGTCTGACCGCGGATCGAGAGCTGCTGGTTGTCCCCCTGTGGGTAGGGACGCCAAGCATCCTTATTGAAGAAGTTTCGCATACTCATATTGGTGAAGACCACACCAAGCGAGCCTACGAACATTCCGGCACCCCAACCACCGCTAATTTCGAACTTATCCGAAGCCTTCTCGCTCAAACTCCAAGTAACATCCACTGCATCGTTGGAGCCTACTACGGGGCGAATGTCGGGACGGATCATAGTCTCGTCGAAGTGGCCCATAGCTGCGAGCTGGCGCATTGTCTGCATCAGAAGAGCACGGTTGTAGAGTTCACCGGGGCGAGTATAGATCTCCCTGCGGATAACCTCATCATTGACCTTATTATTACCCGTGATGCCCACATTGTTGAAGCGATACTGCTGACCCTCAAAAATCTTGATTTCCAAGTCGATGCTGTCCGAACCGATGATAATCTCGGTGGGGGAGATCTGCGAGGCGAGGTAGCCCTCGTTCTGGTAGAGAGCGTTGACGGTCGAAACATCCTCGGGGTCGTCCTCTTTGCCCACACCAAGCCTCTCGTTGAGTGTCTTTTTGTCGTATGCATCGCCCGATTTCAGGCCGAGGATGCTATTGAGGTGCTCGGTGGTGTATTTGCTGTTACCCACCCACTTGATGTCGCGGTAGAAGAATTTGTTACCCTCATCCACGGTAATTGTGAGGCCGATACGCTCGGGGCTGATGATATATACCGAGTCGCTCACAATCATTGCGTTACGATAGCCCTTCGAGTTGTAGAAGTCGATCAGGTTGTCGAAATCCTCCTGCAAATCCTCGTCGCGGAGCTTGGTGTTGTGGAAGATGTTGATGCTCTTCTGGTGGATCTTCTTCATCACCTTGCGCAGCTGCTTATCGTCGAAGACCTCGTTGCCCTCGAAGTTAATCTCGCCGATGCGTACCTTCTCGCGCTTGTCTACGACGAAAGTTACGTTTACGGCATTTTTGATTACGCTGTCGTTCTCGATGCGAGGTGTTACCTCCACGTTCCTCCAACCCTTGTGGATGTAGTGATCCTTGATTTGATTAACTCTCTTCTCGATGTTGTAGTCGCTCAGGGTTTCTGCACCACGTTTGAGTTTCAGATCCTCTGTAAGTGTGGTGGTTGCACTCTTGCTGATACCCTCAAAGAGCCAACGGAAAATTCTGGGACGCTCGGCCAAGACGATGTTCAGATCGACGCTGTCGCCCACGGGGGTGGCAAAAATCTGCACATCGGAGAAATACTGCTTCGACCAGAGTTTGGTGATGGCATTGGAGATCTCCTGACCAGGGATGGAGATCTGGTCGCCCACAGCCAAGCCCGACGAGTTGATTTGCATCTCGGGATCGAGGAATTTGATACCCTCGGCCTTGATGTGGCGGATTGTGTAGCGTTTGGAGGTGGAGTAGTCCGCGATGGGGGAGTTGAGATCCACCGAGATGGAATCCGTTGCAATCTCACTTTCTTCCGCTTGCTCCACTGCGACAATGGCGGGCTCGGTTTGTTGGGCCCACAGCGAGGTCGATAGTGTGAGCAGAAGAGTGAGTATGAGGAATTTTCGTTGCATTTTCTGTTATATGAATTATTCGTTGCTTCTTCGTTTGCTGAAAAATTTTGCTTTCCTATTTGGGTTCTACAAGACCAAATCGACGATTGCGACCGGCGTATGCCTCGATTGCCTCGTGGAGCGACTCCTTGTCGAAGTCGGGCCAGAGTGTGGGGGTGAAGTAGAGCTCGCTATATGCCGACTGCCACATCAGGAAGTTGCTCAATCGGTACTCGCCACCCGTGCGGATAACCAAGTCCGGATCGGGATATTCGCGCGAGTAGAGATTATCCGAAATAACCTCCGAAGTGATCTCCTCGGGTTTGAGTGTGCCCTCTACCACCTTGCGAGCCATCTCTTTGAAGCTCTCGGTAATCTCGTGACGAGAGCTGTAATTGAGTGCAAAAATGAGGGTAATTCGCTCACCCTCTGCTGTTTCGCTCTCGATGCGGTCGATGTAGTGGTTTACCTTCTCCGAGAGAGCCGACCTATCGCCCATAATCCTTGCCCTGACGCCCTGCGCTTTGAGCTCGGGGGTTTCGGCTACAACGCTCTTGCAGAAAAGTTCCATTATGGCCTCCACCTCCTCCTTGGGACGTCCCCAATTCTCGGTCGAAAAGGTGTAGAGCGTAAGGTATTTAACTCCCTCTACCACTGCTGCTTTGAGCACTCGGCGCACCGCCTCAACTCCTGCAACGTGTCCCTCGGGGCGTTCCATACCACGCTGTTGTGCCCAACGGCCGTTGCCATCCATAATGATTGCAACGTGCTGTGGGATTTTTTTATCTATGTTCTGTTTTGTCATTTGCGTCTAAAATAAACGTGCAAATATACAACTATTCTCTCTTTTTTACAATAGGTCTGCCGCTCGAAAGGTGTTTATTGGGGCTAACTTTTTGTCTCTCTGCCGTCAAGTCCCCACATCATCTTCTCCTTTAACGTATCATAGAATGATATATTTTGCAACTTGACCAAAAAAACTTGCTCCTTGGCGCGTGTGATGGTGAACGAAGAGCCATTTCGGATGGTGAAAATCTCATTGTCAATCGCTGCTACGGCGTGAGGATCGCGCGAGTTGATGGTAATGCGGATGCGGCTGCTGTCGGGAACGACCACGGGGCGCATCGTCAGATTGTGGGGGGCAATGGGGGTGAGCACCATGCAGTGGCACTCGGGGGCGAGGATTGGACCACCTGCGCTGAGTGAGTAGGCAGTCGAACCGGTTGGGGTTGCAACGAGCATTCCGTCACTCCAATAGTTGGCCACAACTCGTCCGTCGATTTCGACCCTTGTACCAATCATTCCCATATGATTGCGTTGCACGGAGAACTCATTGAATGCCAAAGGAAAAATAATCTCATCCTCAATATCTCCTTCAACTTTCAGAAGAGTGCGTTTTTCGATGGTGTAGTCGCCCGCAGCGAGCTTGTCGAGAGCCTCCAAAGCCTCCTCTTGTGGAACGGTTGCGAGGAAGCCGAGCCTGCCCGAATTGATGGCTAAAACGGGTATCTCCCTGCCGCCGAGCGAGCGCACGGCCGAGAGCAGTGTGCCATCGCCACCATAGGAGATGACGATAGCGTTGTCCGACACAACCTCCTGCATAGAGGTATAGCGATTGGATGTGGTTATCTCCCAACCGCCATTCTCGGCAAACCAATCGGCCGCCAAGTCATTGACTTTGAAATCTATATTTCGTGCCTTAATCCCCTCTAATAGTGAGCCAAAGCGTTCTACCGAAGCACCCGAAGATGGGCGCGCAAACAAAATTATTTTCATTTCACAAAACTTTGTGTAACTTTACGCTCGCAAATGTACCTAAAACTTCCAAACAAAAGAAACTTTAAGAAAAGTATTGTATGACAAAATTGAGTGTAAACATAAACAAAATTGCGGTAATTCGCAATTCGAGGGGCGGAAATATGCCCGATGTACTCCTTGCTGCACGCCGAATCGAGGGTTTTGGTGCCGAAGGTATCACCGTTCACCCCCGTCCCGATGGCCGTCATATCCGCTACGATGACGTTAGGGAGCTCAAAAAACTCGTCACCACGGAGTTTAATATCGAGGGTAACCCCATCGACTCCTTCACCGATTTGGTGTTGGAGGTGGTGCCTACGCAGGTAACCCTTGTGCCCGATGCGGAGAATGCGATTACCTCAAATGCCGGTTGGGATACTATCACCCACCGCGAATTCCTCATCAAAAAGGTCGAGGAGTTCCACTCGAAGGGTATCCGCGTGTCGATTTTTGTGGATCCCGTACCAGAGATGGTAAGGGGTGCGAAAGAGTGTGGTGCCGACCGTGTGGAGCTCTATACCGAGGCATACGCTCGCGATTATCATACCGATAGGGAAGCGGCCATTGCACCATACGTGGCTGCGGCCGAGGAGGCGCGCAGGTGTGGCTTGGGGCTCAATGCCGGTCACGACTTGAATCTCGACAACCTCGCCTACTTTGTGGAGAGGATCCCTTGGACCGACGAGGT
>JAEIGA010018267.1_pt1 | contig 10674 bp, 8 predicted proteins | sample 9270691 | NCBI WGS metagenome assembly JAEIGA01 (sample SAMN17057246, study PRJNA624740) | gut metagenome | biome: biome; isolation source: fecal sample | host: Bos grunniens | place: China: Xizang | collected 2019 | reverse complement strand
GTATCTTTCAAGGGTATAAATACCTGTAACAGGATTATAGCCTGCAAGCTGAGATTTATATGCAGTCTGAACACCTGAAGAAATATATCCTTCCGTATCACCTACTATATGAAGGGTTGAACGGCGTATGCGTTCTGAGGAGTTATACATTCTTTCGGTCCCCTCAGTAAAGGCTAAAACTTCTCCATTTCTATCAACAACGTTACCAGCACCTACAAAACTGCCATTTTTAGTAAGGTGAGCGTTTGCACGCATTGTTGACCATTTCTCACCACTTATCACAAACCTATACCCTAAAACCCCAAGACCTGACACAACTACTGCAACAAGCAATAGTAAAGCTACACTTCTTTTAGCTGTTGTTTTCACGCCTTGCACCACCCTTCTTTACAGGCTTTGTCGTTACGGGAATATCCGCAGGCAAAAGCTCAGGTTTGAAATTTGCAAAAGTACGTGTATCTATACTCTTTATAAACGCCAGCAGGCAAAAGCAGGAAATAATGCTTGACCCACCCTTGCTTATAAAAGGAAGGGTTACACCTGTTAAAGGGAGTAAGTCTGTTATTCCAAAGATGCTGAGCATTGTCTGGAAAAGAATCATTGCAATTGCACCTACACCTGCAATTGTATAGAAAGTAGATTTTGCTTTTTTAGAATTTACAATTGCCCAGACTGCTATAATACAGTAGGTTAAAGGAATCATAAAGCTCATTATAAGTCCAAATTCCTCTGACACAACACCAAACACCAAATCTTCTGCTGCGGCAAAAACATTGCGAAGTTCACCATTACCAAGACCTAAGCCAAAAAGTCCGCCACTTGCAGAATAAATAAGCGTGCGTGTCTGTTGGTAGCCACCCTCATCCATAAATTCCCACACATGAAGATAGGTGGAAAAACGAGATGCAACATAAGGCTTGAGTATAAGTATTGCTACTGCGCCAAGTGCGGCAACGCCACAAACAAGAGAAAGTGTTTTTATATCGCCCGAACGCATAAACGCAATAATAACAAAAGTAAAGAAGAAGATAAGCGCTGTTCCGAAGTCAAACATAAGGAACAAAAGCCCAACACATATAGCAGAAAATGCTATATACATAGTGAGATTTTTTATAGACTGAAGTTTTTCGAGAGTAACAGCTCCAACAAAAACGAATGCCACCTTAACAAGCTCTGAAGGTTGTATTGAAATACCTCCTAAAGAAAGCCAGTTCCTCGCTCCATTGGTAGGCTCGGCAATAATAAGAGTAAGCGCCAGAATACCTATAGCACCTGCTGCGAGAATCCACCTGATTGACTTTATTGCTTCTACATAGCGCATAATAACAAGCAAAGCACAATACCCCACAACGCCAAGAACAACTGCAAAAAGCTGTTTAAGAACTGCGTCAGGATACATACTTCCTACAATCCCAAGCCCCAAAGAACAGAAGGTAAACGCAATCATCTCCAACTCAAAATTATGGAGACGGAGTACATATGTCGCAAAAAGATAATAGCCCCATTGAAGAGCAATATACCCAAGATAAACGCAAACTATAATTTCGTTAAATTCACCTTGTGGGTAAAGGTTCAGAAGCATAATAAATATATTAAGCACCGCAAGAAGAATCAGCACAACACCATATGATGGTGTTCCCAAAAGAGAGCTTTTATCTTTTATAAATTTATACTTGCCCTCATGAAGCTCATATTCAAGGCCACCTATGTTTATTTCATCACCATTGCGGATATTCGCTTTTTTATCAATTTTCTTGCCGTTTACTTTAATACCAGATTTTGAAAATGTATCAAAAATAACAAAACCCTTGTTTCTGTATGCTATAACAGCGTGAAGCCTTGAAATAGTATCAAACGGAAGAACAATATCACAGCTTTTATTTCTGCCTAAGGAGGTTTCCCTCTCTCTTAAAGAAATATTTTCATTGGTAACCGTATTTACAAGTTTTGCTCTTATAGGATCGGTAGTTTTCTTAAAAAACATGCTAAGAAGCATTCGGATATTTATAAACAGAACAATACTTAATATGGCATATCTGAAAAAAGGCTCAAGCCCTGTAATAAATGCTTGCATATTACTCATCCTCTCCTAATAGTTGACGCTTATATAATACCATACAAACACAAAATAATCAATTCAATACGTAATTGTTACCAAATTAAAAAGAAACTGTAAACATATTTTATTAACCCTTATGTTTCCTTGACTTTAACTATATATTTGAGGTATTATATACTAGATAAATTTGGGGGTATTTTTATGGCTATTGAAAAATTTATTTACGGCGAAATGAACGGTAAAAACGTTCACGGATTTATTATTACAAACAAATGTGGTTCAAAAGTTCAGATTATCGAAAAAGGTTCCACTCTTGATAAGATTATTCTTGAAGATAAATACGGAAACTTTATCGACATTCTCTCCGGCCACGGCTCATTGGACGGCCACATAAACCGTAGTGATTATCAGGGTGTTGTTGTTGGTCAATACGCAAACCGCATTAAAAACGGTTCATTCACTATTGACGGCGTTACATACAATGTTACTCAGAATGAAAAAGGTGTTACCTGCCTTCATGGTGGCGGTGAATACAGCTCTGCCCACTGGTGCGGAAAAGAACTCGACGAAAATTCTGTTGAATTCACATACACAAGTCCTGACGGTCAGGATGGATTCCCGGGAAATGTTGATGTAAAAGTTATTTACACATTTGATGATGAAAACAACCTTAGCATTGAATATAGTGCAATTTCTGATAAAAAGACTGTTATAAATCTTACAAACCACGCTTATTTCAACCTTAACGGCTATGAAAACGGTGATGTTTTAAAGCATACTCTTCAGATAAACGCAGACCGCTTTACCGCTATTGATGAAATGAGCATACCAACAGGTGAACTACCTGAGGTTAAAGGCACACCATTCGATTTCACAACAAAAAAAGAAATCGGAAGAGATATTGAAGAGGATTTCCTCCAGCTCAAAAACGGTATGGGCTATGACCACAACTTCTGTATCTCTGATTATGACGGATCGTTAAAAACAATTGCCATCGCTAAAGGTGATAAGAGTGGCATTAAGATGGAGGTTAAATCTACAGAACCGGGCGTTCAGCTTTATACCGGCAACTTTCTTGACGGCTCAATAATCGGTAAGGGCAACCTGCCTTTAACAAAGCGTTCTGCTTTCTGCCTTGAAACACAGGTTTATCCTGATTCACCTAACCACCCTGAATGGCCAAGCTGCGTTTATAACGCGGGCGAAGAATACAAATCAATTACAATATTTTCCTTTTCAAAATAAGGTTATCGGTTGACTGAACACTATAATTTTGATATAATAGATAAGATTTTTGCGAAAGGAGACGAATTCATGAAAAGAAACACAAAGCTTATTTCATTGCTTCTTTTGGTAGTAACTTTTGTTACTGCTTTAATGCCGTCTGCCTTTGCAAAGGATTTTGCTATAAAATTTGATGGTAATATTGGTGTAAACACTCAGTATGCCTATAGTGAACCTGACCCATCATGGCTACGCCAACTCACCGTTAAAGAAGACATGCTTTCTCCCGGCGGAATTATGAATGAGGCACTATTGAAACCTGTAACATCATACCCTTACACAACAGATGCACCTCATTTCAAGGCACAGGTTGAAGAGTGTGTAAAAAACTATACTCTTGACGAGGAATCTCAAAGAGCTGCTTACCTTTATCTGCTCAACCAAATTGGTGCTCTTACGTTAGTTTCCGAGCCTACTGTTTCAGACCAGACTAAAGCAGATTGGCTGCGTCAGCAAGGTATTGTTGTTACACCTGAAGATGAAGCTGATGCAGAAAGAGTGCTTATGATAAGCGCACTTTACGCTATGATGCGCAACGATTTGTATTACGTTTACAAAGGCGAGCATTTAGATATTCCTAAGGGAACTCCTATGGAAGAGGCGCTCGTTATGTATATAGCCGCTCTTTCAGGAAACAAAAATTCGTTGACTGCCTTTATGCTGAAATTTTTTGGAGCTGACTCTTTAGGCTCATTAGAGGATTACATTTACTACACCTCATTAATGTCGTTATACGTTAACGGTTATGCTTCTGTTTCAGAAATTCCTACCTTAGACAGACCTGAGGTTTTCAGGCGCGTTGCTATTATGACAATCCGAGGCTATGGGTTATCAATCGACTCAGAAAATGCTACACAGGAAGAGCTTACACAGAAGTACCTTACCGCCATGTTAGGTACGCAATACCGGGTAAAACTTGATCCTCAATCTCTTGTAAAAGCTTCAAAAGAGCAAACCATCCCCTACTACATTCTTCAGAGAATGGCGCAGCAGGATTCAAATGTTACAATTTCTCATAAGAAATACAGTTACCAGGAATGCTTCAACATTGTTCTCAAAAAAACAACTAGGTTTAATCTTGAGCAAGAGTTTTTCTCTGATATTGATGAATACGATATTTTCCTTGAATCTAAAAGGGAAAACATATCAATAAATCCTACACCTATACAGGCAACCTCAGGTGTAACAATAAACGGAAAATCCGTTACACCCGGCAAATATGCTTTAGTAAATTTAACTGACTCAGCAAAACAAATTATCACTATTGTTTGTACATACACCGTAAATGATTTAAAAAGATCTTCTGCATACAGACTCAATATTCACCAGGGAACAAAAGAGCCTGAAGACAGCAATATTACAGGTATTATTCCAACACTCGGTACTACAATTCTTCAACAGGACGGTACAACTCAGGTTGTTACAGGAACTCCTTCTCTCCCTGCTATTTCCCCTCTTGTTTCAAACTTCAACAACGGCGCAATGAATATTGTGGGAAATATTCTGTCAGTTAACGATAAAGGCCAGCTTGTTGACCAAAACGGAAACATAATAAGCCAGGGAAATTACGAGCAACTTCCCGACGGATACAAATATGTTGTTGGCGATGACGGAATTATTCAGGTAGTTCTTATAGACGCTACAACACTTCCTCAGTATTCAGCAGAAAACACCGACAAGCTTTCTGACGACGTCGTCAAAAGATTAGTGATTGTAATATCGCTTTCTCTTTGTATTCTTCTGATTGTTGCGCTTATAATTATTCTCGTAGCTTCAAAGAAACGCAACAAAAACAAAGAAGCAGTAGTAAAAGCAAGAAGAGCAAAAGAATTAAAGAAAAAAGCAAAGCTTGAAGCCAAGCAAGCAAAAAAAGATAAAAAGAAATAAGATAATGGCAACAAGCTCTTAAAATGGAATTTGTTGCCATTATTTTCATATACGTTATTTTTATTTTAAAATTTGTTCATATATTTTTATATTTAATGGTATATAATCATATTAAAGAAACCACATAGGAGGTTTTAAAATGGCAAACGCAAAAATTCTCATTGTTGATGATGATGTTAATATTTGTGAGCTTCTCAGGCTCTATCTTGAAAAAGATGGGTTTGATGTTGAGGTTTGTACTGATGGTCTCAAAGCTATTGAGGCTTATGAAACAACATGTCCTAACCTCATCCTTTTGGATATTATGCTTCCCGGTATGGATGGTTGGCAGATATGCAGAGAAATACGAAAAATCTCGCGTATTCCTATAATTATGCTTACCGCTAAAGGAGAAACCTTCGACAAGGTGCTCGGTCTTGAATTAGGCGCAGATGATTACATTACAAAGCCTTTTGAAACAAAAGAGGTTGTTGCAAGAATCAAGGCTGTTCTCAGACGTTCATCAGACCACAACCCTTCCGGCGAAGCCATAAAAGAGGTTGCATATGATAAGCTTATGATAAATCTTACAAACTATGAGCTTAAGGTTAACGGTGCTACTATTGATACTCCACCTAAGGAATTGGAGCTTATATTCCATCTTGCAAGCAACCCTAACCGCGTTTACACAAGAGACCAGCTTCTTGATGAGGTTTGGGGTTTTGAATACTACGGTGATTCAAGAACCGTAGATGTTCACGTAAAGCGCCTCAGAGAGAAACTTGAAGGTATTTCAGATAAATGGGAGCTTAAAACTGTTTGGGGCGTAGGCTATAAGTTTGAAACAAAATAAACATTAATATGAAACTGAAAAAAAAACAAAAAAGGAGCTTTTTTCCTTAAATACTTTTTCATTTTTTCGGCTATAGTTTTAACAAGTTTTTTTGTTATCGGCGTTTCACTTATGCTTTTTTTCGCTAACTTTATGTCAACACAAACATTAAACGAAACCCAAAAAAACGCCCATGAACTCGCAAAGGCTACTACAGAAATCGTTAATTCAGGTACAGTAAAAACAAATTCTGAAGCGGCTATTTTGCTTATGTGCCAGAATGTTGATATATTAGCAAGCACTACAGGTAGCGATGTATATATATGCAATATGAAGGGTGAAATTGAAATTTGCCCTGAAACCATTGATAACTTTAAGCTTAATAGTGATTGTGAAAAACATGAAAAAATCAAAATACCACCTACCTTTGTTCAAAGAGTGAAGAATGGTAATGTTTCTGAATTTTCAACATTAGGAAACAGTTATAATACCTATCATTCCGTATCCATGGCACCTTTTTACATGAATGACCATTTTTATGGTTTTTGTGTTGTTGCATCTCCTGTTACAGGTGATGTTCTTACCGGTATACGCCAAGTGTTTACGATTTTTCTTGTATCTGCCGCTATAGCACTTGTACTCGTTACCATAGCCGTTTATGTTATGACCGGTAAAATTGCAAAGCCGATAAGAAATCTTGAAACCGCTACAACGCTTTATTCGTCAGGTGATTTTTCATACAGGGTACCCGAAATTAATTCCAACGATGAACTGTCTCATCTTATAACAAAATTCAACGCAATGGCTACTTCTCTTTCCCAACTCGAAAATTCAAGACGAAGCTTTGTTGCTAATGTCTCTCATGAGTTTAAAACACCTATGACTACTATCGGCGGATTTATAAACGGAATTCTTGATGGCACTATTCCACCTGAAAAACAAGACTATTATCTTAATATTGTATCGTCTGAAATAAGCCGTCTTTCAAAGATGGTAAACATGATGCTCAATATATCAAAAATTGAAACAGGTAATGTTGAAATGAATATCGAGTCTTTCGATTTGTCTTCAAAAATTGTTTCAACCTTCCTTGGTTTTGAACAGCTTGTTTCGAAAAAAAACATTGAAATTATAGGTATGGAAGACCTGAAGCCCGCTATTATTCATGGCGATAGCGCTATGCTTGACCAGGTAATATACAACCTTGCAGATAACGCCGTGAAATTCACAGATAATGGTGGAAAAATCATTGTTAATACGGCAAGTGATAAAAAATATGTTTACCTTGCCATTACAAATACAGGTAAAGGTATTCCTGAAAAAGACCTTGAAAAAGTATTTGACAGATTCTATAAGGTAGACCAATCACGAAGCACCGACACTAAAAGCACCGGCCTTGGTCTCTATCTCATAAGAAGTATACTAAGCCTTCATAACGGCACTATTACAGTAGAAAGTGAGCCTGGTTCATTCACCAGATTCACTGTGAAATTACCTAAATAAATTAATTTTCTTTTGCCCGACAAAAGAAACGGAGGACTAATACATGGACGATATTTTCAATCCAACACCATCTACAGAGCCTGAAAACCAGGCTACAACACCTGAGGAAACTAAAACAGAGCAGCCGTCTGTGAGCAGTCAGGCGTATCAGCCCGATACTCAACCTCAACAGGCAAGCTCCCCATATGGTGCACCGGTTTATAATCAGCCTTTAAACACAGGCTATAATGCACCATACAATGCAAATCCATATGGCGCACCGCCTTACCAACCAATGAATTCTGCCCCTCAACAAACCGCTACGCCGCCTTTTATTAATCCGGGTATATCTGTAACAAAGGCGCAGAAAAAAGAAAAAAATTGGGGTAAAATTATTTTCGTTGCCCTTATTTGTATCAGTATAATCTGTTCTTCAATTGCAATCGGTTTATCTACAAGAAAAGACAGTAAAAATCCACAGAAGCCATCAACAATTCTTGATGGTGAAAAACCAATAGAAGAAGGTGCTAAACCAAACACTCAAGATTCTCCTATATCATATTCTAAATATTCAGGTAAAGGCACAATGACTCCAGAGCAGATTTATGAAGCTGTTAAAGACGTAAATGTTGGTGTCCTTGTTTATTCAAAGAATCAAATGGTGGGCGAAGGATCCGGTATAATTGTGGGTCAGGATAAAAGCGGAAAATACACATATATTCTTACTGCTGCTCACGTGATTGATGATGCAAATGTTAATGTTCAAATTCAATTCAGCGATGAAACAGAAAAGGATGCTATAATCGTTGGCGTAGACACAAAAACAGATATTGGTGTTGTCAGAGTTGAAAAATCCGGACTTAAAGCTGCTACATTCGGTAATTCTGACAAACTCTCCGTTGGTCAGAAGGTTTTTGCAATCGGTAATCCCGGCGGTACAGAATTCTTCGGTTCATTTACAAGCGGTATGATCAGCGCTATTGATCGTCCTGTTCCATCTGCAAACAGTTCATACGACCTTCCTTGCATCCAGCACAATGCCGCTATTAACCCCGGTAACTCAGGTGGCGCTCTTGTTAATGAATATGGTCAGGTAATAGGTCTTAATTCCTCTAAAATTTCAAGCACAGAATATGAAGGAATGGGATTTGCTGTGCCGGCAGCAACAGTTCTTGAGGTTTATAACGAGTTAATTACTCATGGTTATGTTTCTAACAGACCTATGCTCGGCATTTCATATTTCCCTGTTTCAAGCGATTATTCCTATGCTACAGTTGCTTGGAGAAATAATCTTCCTTATGGCTCAATCGCTATTGCCGCAATAAACGAAAGCAGTGATATGGTTAACCACGGCATTAAAGTTGGTGATGTAATAACTGCTGTTAACGGCAAAAAGATGGATACTGTTGATGTTCTTCTTGAAGCAATTGAAAATGCAAATGTTGGAGATAAATTAACTTTAACAATATACAGACTTAACAGTAACGGAACCGTAAGCACCACATTCAACGCCAAGGTAACTCTTGTCGAAGATACCGGAAACAATAATGTGGTTATTGAAGAACCAACAGAAGAAGTAATTGACCCGTTCAGTTACTTTGAGGGCTTTGGATATTGATATTAAAACAAAAAATCAGTCAGTTAATAACTGACTGATTTTTTATTTTTCCCATCTATCTATTCTGCCGCGTTGCATTGCACCAACAATCTTTTCGGGCACATCGCCATACTGTTCAGATAAATCTTGAAGAAGAATCTTTATATCCTCTCTTTTGGTTTTCTCATTAGCAGGGCAACCGCTTTCTACAACAGGAAGTGAAAGCCTTTGGGCTGCTGCAGTAGCCTCGCGTTCTCTTACATATACAAGAGGACGGATCATTGTGATATCCTTTCTTGAAAGGTATGTTACAGGAGCGAAACACCCTACTCTGCTTTCAAGAAGAAGATTCATTATAAAAGTTTCAGCCGCATCATCAAGATGATGACCCAAAGCGATTTTATTGCATCCAAGTTCTTTTGCTGTATCGTGCAAAATACCTCTGCGCATTCTTGCGCACAATGCACAGGGATTTTCTTCCTTACGCACCTCAAAAATAATTTCATACAAATCTGTAGGTTTTACTACATACTCTATACCAAGTTCGTCGCACATTTTCTGTATGGCAGAAAAATCGCCATTTTTTTTATTAAAACGCATATCCACAGTAATTGCAACTATCTGAAACTCCTGAGTATAAAACCTTTTCAAATCACAGAGTGCGCGCAAAAGCAGAAGGGAATCCTTGCCACCTGATACACCAACGGCAATTTTATCACCATCGGCTATCATTTTATAATCATCCACTGCTGCTCTTACCTGACTTAAAACTCTTCTCATAATAATTATTCTTCATTATCAATCTGCGCATCTGCAGAACCATTCAATTTTTTCTTTTCTTCTTTTTCAAATGTTTTCTCATCGGGAACCTTGCGTAGTGTATATATAAATACCGCAACCGCTATTACAAGACAAATCACAAGCACAATAGCATAAACATTTCGCTTCTGCTCCTTTTCTTTGGCATTCGCCGCCAAATCAAGAAGAGGGTCATCTACTTCATCATACTCCAATATGTCTGTATAGCGATTATTAAAGTCAAGAGTTAAATCAGCCTCCGCATACACGGTAACAGCCATAGAAAAAAAGATTAATACAGATATGAGTAAAGAGAAAAATTTAGTTTTCATAACACACCCACTATTATAACTTAATAATTTATATATTTACAAAAAGAATTGATGATGCAAGAAGCATCTGTCCTGCAAAGTACGTAACAATGTTAAAAACCTTCAAAGGTCTGTTTTTCTTCTGACCACCAAACATAAGCACACCAATTGTAGCATCAGAAAGCAGGAAGAAAAGAGAACCAAAGAAAAGCACTAAAACCGCAGGCACACCATACGCGCCACCGTAAAGAGCATAATTAACACCTAAAGATGTTGCCTTAATAAACATTGTGCAAAGTATTACGGTATAAACGCACACTCCTATTTTCAAAACCTTCATTGAAAATTCAAGCTTGAAGCGTTTGAAAACATAAACAGAAACACTTAAAAGAACTATAATTGCAGCAACCTCAATAACATTGAAATGGTTATATCCCTCAAAGGT
>JAEIGA010018266.1_pt1 | contig 10674 bp, 9 predicted proteins | sample 9270691 | NCBI WGS metagenome assembly JAEIGA01 (sample SAMN17057246, study PRJNA624740) | gut metagenome | biome: biome; isolation source: fecal sample | host: Bos grunniens | place: China: Xizang | collected 2019 | reverse complement strand
ATATGAGCTTTGCCGCCGCCTTTGCCATCGCCATCGTCTGATCTTCAAGCGACTCGCGGACACCGCGCCTGCGGCCATCAATGATAGGACGGATACCGACCTTAGGAAATCCGTTGTTAGTGAACACTGTCTGTGACATATTCATTCCTCCGTTTTAGTTTACGAAACTCATTTTACGTCTTATTTGAACGCGCTCTCGCACCATACTAACACAAAGGGCGCAATCAGAGCAAATGATACCACACAGAGGTGATTATCGTCAAGTGTGAAGTATAGACATTTTGTTAGTCGTTAGTCGCTATTCCCTCTTCCCTATTCCCTATTCCCTATTCCCTCTTCCCTTTATTCCGCACTCGATTGGTTTTACTGCGCGGGAATGTATGTAAGGCTCGTCCCGCCAGTTTCAACGCGGCGGTAAGATTTTAAGCGCGGGTCGTAATAAGGGATTGAAATAACTGGAGTTTTCTCTGCCCCGTCTGCGACGAAAAAGCGCCTGTAATCTATGTATTCGCCTCTTGACTCACGCGCCATCTCAAAAGCTGCACCGGGAGGAAGGAAATCCTCGGGAACATGCGCATTTTTAGAATAAAGCCTATATGTTATGCAGACAACATCGTTTGTCTCAACCTTTAATATGTCGCACATCTCATGAAGGCGAAGATATTCCGAAACTATGCCGGAAAAATCAGAGGGCTTGCCGAGAGACGGGAGAGGCGCAACCTCGAAATCGATCGGCTCAGTTGACGTGCGGAATGTGCGTGAATAGGAATACTGCATCATTGCGCTCCTTCGTGACGACGATACTGCCGATGCCGCGCTCCCGAGAACAGTAAAATGTATCTTCCCCTTCATGGGAGAATCGTAGCGTACCGGAATTGCAATGCGCTTTACAACATTACTCCCCACTCTTTCGTCTTCCAAATTTCTCGCTCTTCCCATTATTTTAAGAGAGTACGTTTCAGAGGGAGTTATTCTTATGTCGGAGAGCGTCACACGCTTGGGTGCCTCAATTGAAATTATAAATTCAAACTCCTCTCCTACCGTCGGGCGAAGAGCATTCATCTTGGCCGTAGCTTTCACCTTGACCGGGTCTTGACGGGAAACATCAAAAAAGCCGAAACCTCCACCTATCTTGTCAAAACTCTCATCCATCCGCCGAACCTCGCGCCTCATCATTTCAAAAATATCTTCCGCAAATGCATCAAACGGAACAAGCGGCGAAATAAAAAGCGTGAATGCCGCGAAAAGCTTCAGCAACTTTGAAAATACGCGCGAGACAATAACCATCAGCAAAAATGCCGCGACAACAGAAAGAATACGGCCGAGCCATGTAAAACGCAGCAGAGGACGCAACACTTTCCGCCAAACTGGAAGTTCAACTGCAGGATTCTCAAACCTCAAGGCGAGAGCCGAAACAATTCCTCTTTCTATCTCTTCGGTCTGTCCAATCCGCCATTCAAGCCTTCTAAATATGCTCATGGCGCGAGACCACTCGCCTGCGACTAGCGCGCATCTCGCTTCGTTAAGTTTCGCCTCAGGGAACGAAAAGGCGGCGAACGCATCTGCGGTAGGTTTAGAACACGCCTTCTTCCATGCGAACAGTTCATCATCGCTGAGAGAATCTGCTTTCACGCCCCACGGTTTTTTTCCAAGCTCAACAATCAATGGAGACGGATGCGGCATTGCGTTGAAAACCTCATCCATTCCTTCTACGACGACGCTTGAGGAACTTTTCGCATGAACAGGAATTTCATTTGCCCTCACTACAACTTTCTTGCCGTAAGAATTCAAATACGAAAACTCTAACGACGGGAAATAAAGAACTCCCTCGCGCATCGGCCTTACTCTGTAAGTCAGACGGCGCGCATCGCGATACGTATCCGTCTTTGCGCTCGCATCATCAACCTTCCAATCTTTAACAGAGACTGCCTTTGAAAGACGCGGAGGGTGAAGCGCGCTAAAATCAGCCTCACCGATGAAATCAACTGTAAGAATGAGAGGATCTCCCACCTTCACGTTATGCGCATCAAAGAAAGCGCGCGCTCGGAGGTGTGAGCCTGTAACTCCCGAAAGCTCTATAACGGCCAATAAAAAAGCACACAACATAATCTTTCACCCGTCAGTTCGGCTTTACCGTAAAGTTTAGCGGCACACCCTTCCTGCCGTATTTCTTAATAAACTCTTCCGGCAGCGAAGGAATGGCCCTAACGCGCGAGGCTACCACTTTGAGTGATTGATCGGCGCGGATATCACCTGAGCTTTTTTCAATACGGCTGTCAATTATCCGCCCGCCGCTCCCGAACCACACACGGATTACCATCGGTTTTAACGTATCTGTCCAAGGAGGAGGATCCCACTTTGCCTCAAATGTCTGTTTTATGAGCGAATAGGCAAACTGCTCGACGCTCGCAGCTATATTTGTACTGCGCCCGGGCTTGTAGCCCGCGTCAAGAAGCTTTTTGATCTCAGCATCGGAAAGCGTCTTTTTATCTGTTTTTCCATTCGGCTGCGGCCGCGAAGTCTGGACAATGACAGTTGTTTTGTTCACGGTTTTCGCACTCGCGCGCATTCTTTTGATTTTCTCTTCGCGTAGTTCTTTTGCCGTCTTCTTTGGAGGCTGAGCTTTCTCGACCGGCTTCTTCTGCTCAACCTTCTTGACGATATTTGTGACTATTTTCTCAAGAGCCTTTTCTTCCTTTTTCTCTACCTTCGGCGGCTGCGGTTTAGGAGGAGACTTGGGCTTGGGCGGCGGAGGCGGAGGCTGTTCTTTTTTGAGAGGCGGCGGCTCGTCCTCATTACCATCAAGATTCTCCACCACAACAACGGAAAGGTCGATCGGAATTATCTCCTCCTTTTTCTCAAAAAGCCCATTCGCCACTGCATAAATCGCAAAGCCCACAAATATGGCAATGTGTATTGCAAGCGCAGAAATGAGAGAACCTACGCTAAGCACATTAGGCTCACTAGATGTTTCCGATTCTGGTCTCCAAGTCTGCATAAAAGCAATGCGCCGACGCGCAATGAAAATTATCTCAATTCTCCTTGCTTACTAGTCCCAAGTGACGGACATTCGCATCCTTCGCCACTTTCACAACTTCATAGACATCACCGTACCCGACTCTCACGTCACCTCTGACAAGGACGCTGACATCAGGGTCGTCGGCAACTGCCTTTGAAAGCCTGCCTTTAAGTTCCTCCATCGTTGTCGGCGTGTCTCCTACAAAAAGTTTGCCCACGGAATCGACAGTTATGGAAAAAACTTTTTTCTTGTCATCCTGCGCCTTGCTAGTTTTCCCAACAGGAAGCAAGACATGAATAGACTGTTCCAACGTCGGCAAAGTAACAATGAATACGACGAGAAGAATGAAGGTTAGGTCAATAAGAGCGTTCATGTTAATTTCCGCTTTCGCCCCTTCGCGCCTAACGCGAGACCTTCGACGCATCGACATCGCTATTACGCTCCCTTCCCCTGAAATTCACAAGCTATACGCCCGACAAGCTCATCGGCAAAACCTTCCATGTCGGCAGTAAGCTTGCGGATAGACGCCGTAATGCGCACATACAAGGCAGAACCGGGGATGGCTATCAAAAGGCCCACGACAGTCGTCACGAGCGCGGCCGAAATAGAAGGAGCGATCGTCGCAAGATTCGCGCTTCCTGCGCTGCCCATTTCTGCAAATGCGTCAAGAACGCCCCAGACCGTTCCTAAAAGGCCGAGCATCGGAGAGAGTGCGACGACCGAGGCTATAATGCCTGTCCCGCGCTCTACCAGAATCTCTTCTTCATCAAGGATATGCTCACAAGTTCCCCTTACAAGTTCAATCTCGCGAGCGGTCAACGCGGCGGAACCTTCCGCCTGGCGGCCGACCAAGAGCGAGCGGACATCAGGCGTAAGAAGTTTCAAAAGTCTCTCGCACGTCTCCTTGTATATTCCTTCCACTCCGTGCTTTGCAGACGGACGGCGCTGGAGATAATACTCAAGAACATCACCGCTCGACGAGAAGTCTCTTAAAAACCTGCGCGTCGCAGCGGAAACGGCAGAGAGCTCCTTAAACTTGCCTATAATCGCCGCTGTCATAATTATAGAACCGACTATCTGCGCTAGAACAATTCCTTGCCCCATCGCATTTGAACCGACGAAACCGTCAACAAGCGAGCCTGCTATAAGCATCATTTTAAGAATTCCTTTCGTTATTTTCAAATTGGTCTTCTTCTGCGTTTTCCTCAGAAGATTTTACGCGCCTGACAATACCTTCACGAGGCTCCGCTTCTGGAGGGATGACAAGCGGCGAAAGAGGAGCATCGTCTCCTTCAACCGCCTCCCATGCGGCTGAATATATCGGAAGCCCCTGGTCGCGAAACATCGATTCGAACTCCGTCCACACCTCTGGAGGACGCGGCATGGGAGGGACGCTGCGGAATTTCTCATCCGCAGAAAAACCCTCGCAGACCTCGTTAAAATACTCGGCATGGTCCGTCGCAAATTCTATTTTGCCGCCGATTTCAAGGCGCTTCCAGAGCGCCGCCCTAAAGAGCGGCCCGAAGAGCCGATGCGAATGATGCTTTTTCTTCGGCCACGGGTCGGGGAAGAAAACGTAAACGCGCCGCGCATGATGCTCCGGAAGAAGATAGTGAAAAGTGTAAAGTGCCTCAAGGCGCAAAACCTTCGCATTCTCTATCCCCTCGCGCCTGCACTTGCCAGCAAAAAGCCTCACTCGCTCCAGCATGCGCTCGATGCCGAGAAAATCGCAATCGGGATTCTCCGCCGCGCGACGCGTGAGAAACCTACCCTTGCCGCAGCCGACTTCAATTTCAAGAGGTCTCGTTAAATCAAAAGGTATCGGATGCGTGATGTCTTTTACACGCAAAACTGCATCTATTTCCAATTCTCTATTCATCGCTCTCTATTATACCACACTCATTCAGATACTACATCGGCAATATCAAGATCAATCGTCCCTTCAAACACCATCTTCACGGGGCCCGTGAGAGTAACGGAGAAAAACTCCTTTCCGTCGAACTCGCCTTCAACAACAAGTTCATACCCTTCGGCCGTCTTGACTTGAACCGGGAACGAGAGCCCATGCTGCGCTACTCCTATGCATGCGGCCGCCACGGAGCCTGTTCCGCATGCGCCCGTTTCCGCCTCGACTCCGCGCTCGTAAGTTCTCACGGAAAGCTTGTGCGGCGGACGGTACAAAACGAAATCCACGTTTGTTCCGAACGGCGAAAACTCATCTGAAAGACGAATCCTCCTTCCTTCGCCCTCAACATCGGTTTTCGCAAGGTTCTCAACAGGCACGATTTTGTGGGGCACGCCTGAATTTATAAAGTCGCAAGACATATCCTTCGGATTAGGCATCCAGACTTTCACCTGATTTTCATCAAGTATCTCCGCATCGACTATTCCCGCCGGAGTCTCAAAGCACATAACCTTGCCTTTTGCCGCACCGACAAGTTTCGCAAATGCCGCCACACACCTCGAGCCGTTGCCGCAAAGCTCAGCCTCGGAGCCGTCTGGATTGAAAAATCTCATGCGAAAATCGGCCTTCGACGAAGGCTGTATTACTATAACTCCTTCACTGCCGACACCTGTCCTGCGGGCCGCCATCGCCGCGATTCTGCGCCCGTCGCAGGGAAACTTCCCTTCGCGGTCGTCAATCATTATAAAATCGTTCCCCGCGCCATGCATCTTGGCAAACGAAACTTTCATCAAAACCACCATCCTTTCGGTTTAGGAAGCTCTTCTCCTTTTGTGAGGCGGATCAGATCCATAAGAACCTTGAACGCCTCGTCCAGCACAACATCATCACGATCTTTCGTTTTACGGCGACGCGAAGAGACTTCTTCCTCATCCTCCTCCTCGTCTAGCTCTCTTAAAGCGCGATCTTTCTCCGACATAATCCTGCGTGCGGCGTATTCGAGCGGAACCTCTTCGCGGTCAGCAAGAGCTTTCATGCCTTCAACATTAAGGATGTGTTTCCTGTAGCGCTCGTTACCTTGAAGCCGCGCGTCAGAAAGTTTTTTAAGGTCAGTTACATAATCATACATATTCCAGCAAAGCGTATACTCGTCAGGCGCGATGCGCGAGAACGGCAGAGCATAAGTAAGTTTGTCCTCGCCGATGTCGAGAGAATCGAGAAGCGAAGGCAAGTGCAAATCGGCAGAGACGCCGGCAAGTTGAGTAGAGCGGCCGTCGATGCGGTAGAAGCGGGCAGTCGTAATTTTACATGAGCCGTACTTGTCGGGCCCAAGACCGAGAACAGTCTGAACAGTACCCTTTCCGTGAGTGCGCACATCGCCGAGAATAACGGCACGGCCCGTATCCTGCAAGTGCCCCGCGACAATCTCAGACGCGCTTGCGCTTGCGCGGTCGACAAGCACCACGAGCGGACGGCGAAACGCCACTGGGTTGCCCTGCGGGATCGGGAGACTTCCTTCGTGGCGCACATCGCGAATCTTCACAACAGGCCCCTGCGGAACAAAAAGCGAAGAAAGCATTACCGCCTCACGAAGAGATCCGCCTCCGTTGCCTCTCAAATCAAGAACAAGCCCCGCCGCATCGCAAGCGTTGAAGCCTGCGACAATATTCGCGATATCGATCGCGCAGCTGCGAAAGCCTTCGTCCGACGGACGTTTGTCCATCGTGCCGTAGAAGCTCGGAAGAAATACGTAACCGAGTTTTCTCGTCACTCCCGAAAGCGTCACCTTCTCGACGCGCCCTGTGGCGGCCTGGTCTTCTAATTTTATCTCATCCCGCACGAGATCAATGCGCTTTTTAACGGCTCCCGCCGGATCAGACCTCGGAATGATTTCAAGAATGACCTTCGTTCCTTTTTTGCCGCGAATTTTGCGTATCGTTTTGCGCATAGGCTGCCACATGACATCTTCCATATCGCCGCCGTCCTGCTGAACTCCGACGATTTTATCGCCGCTTTTAAGCCTTCCGTCCCTGTCGCAAGGGCTTCCAGGAAGTATCTCAACAATTTTTAAAGCTCCGTCATCCTGCGTAAGAGTAGCTCCGATGCCGCAAAGCGTGAGATTCATCTCCATATCAAAATCTTCCTTCGTGGTCGGGCTCATATAATCCGTATGCGGATCATAGGCGCGGCAAAACGCTGAAAGATAACGCTGAAGCACATTCTCCTCGTCGGGGTCTGTCATTACGAAAGCGTACTGACGATACTTCTTTACAAGGTCAGAGGCGATTTTCTTGATGCGCTCCTCCTTTGAAAGAGGCTTTGATGCTTTCTCAAGAGTATTTGTCGACGAGCCTTCAGCTATCTTTTTCTTCGCCTCCTCCGCATCAATGTCCTGATTGACAAGTATCGCAAGGACCTCGTTTTTCATGCGCCTGCGCCAATGATCCTCCGCCTCCTCCTTCGTCATCGGCCACGGTGCATCCTTTCTGCGAACCCGGTACGTTTCATTTGTCGAGAAATCAAACACCCCGCTGTTCAGATAGTTAGTTGCGAAGGCTAGGCGTTCTGAAAGGCGCGTTACAAAAAGATTGTGCACCTCGTACCCGAAAGAAACATCGCCATTTTTGATCTCATCGTCGATACGCGTCAGCTTCGCGGAAAAACCGTCAAGATCGGAATGAAGGAAAACTGAATGGTCAAAATCGTAATGCGTTATGAGATTCGTCCAAGCTCTCCGGGAAATCTCATCGTCTGCAACACGTTGAAGAACATGCATCTTCGGAAGCGTGTCTGCAAGACGCTTGGCTATGCGCCCGTCATAATTCCTCGGCTCAACGTCCGCGCTGCATGAAAGCATCGCAGCGGCAAGCGCAAAACACATCAAATTCATCTTAAGTCTCATTTTTTCCCTTCTCATCAAAAATATATCAACCGTTCTCCATAAGCCTTACAAGCCTATCAAGCTCCACCGGCTGCAAAACAGCGCGACCTGTGGAAAAGGCCGTCTTGATATAATCTGAATTTATAATAACTACTCCCTTAGCTTCGGCTACCTTCGCCTCAAACGTATCGGAAGCAAAAACTAGAACTGGGGTCACAGGACCCGTCCACCCGAGATCGGAAAGATGACGCTTTAGCGCGTCTGCTTCCTTGAGCACCTGAGGAATCGGCGGCCTGCTCGGAAGACGCCCATCAACAAGGATGTGCCCTTCTTCAAGAGTGACGCGGCCGTGCCAGAATTTTGTCTCAATCGCAAAGACGCCAGCCGGTCCCGCTATCACATGATCGATATGCTTTCCGCGAGCGACGAAATCATTAAACACATGGTAATCGTCTGGCAAGACCTTGAGAATGCCTGCCACATGCTCCTCGCCGCGCGCCCCCTTGAAGTAACGCTCCACATGGCGAAGACCTTTTATCAAGGTGATCACGCACCAGATTGAAGAGAGAACAAAACCAACGCCTCCTATAAGAATTCCATTCGAGGCATCTGAAGCTATCAGCCCTACACAAAGACCCATTAAAAAGAGCCCAGCAAAAAGAGGCCAAAGTCCGAAGACCGTTCCTCTCACGCGCGCCCATTCACCTGCTACACCATATACCTTTGCCATATTTCAACCTTCATTCTTTTCGGTTGTGACGACATCGAGAAATTCTCTTGTCGCGGAAGATAACGATTCAACATCAAAAGCGTATTTCTTCTCAAGCTCTGCGCACGAGCCGTGCGGAATAAACTTGTCGGGCCAGCCGAATCTCAAATCTGCACCTATCGTCTCGCCAAATCCGCCGGCGAGAGCGGCATTTTCAATAGAGACGATCTTCATGCCCGCGCGAGTTTGCGAGAGGAGTTTTTCTCTGTCGTAAGGCTTTAAAAAGCGCGCATGCACAACCTCGCATCCGCCTACTGCCGATGCGATCTTTTTCGCCTTTTCCAGACAATCGCCAGTCGCCCATATCGCACAGCGAGAGCCTTGCTCAGGAGGATTAGGCAAATCAACCTTGCAAGGAACTGCCCCGCGAGGATATCTAATGACTGTAGGACCGTTGCGCCCAAGAGCTTCTTTAAGAAGGCTTTTCAAATCTTCCTCGTCTTTTGGCTGCGCTATGACGAGATTCGGCAGACTCTTGAGCATGGCGTAATCATAAAGCCCTTGATGCGTAACTCCATCTGAGCCGACGACACCTGCGCGATCGACGCAAATTACAACAGGAAGAGAGCGAATGCAGACATCATGCATAACCTGGTCTATGGCACGCTGCAGGAATGTGGAGTAAATGGCGACAAAAGGCCTTAAGCCTCCTGCGGCCAAACCTGCCGCATACGAAACAAGATGCCCCTCGGTTATCCCTACATCGCGAAAACGATTGCGGAAAATTCCGGAAAACCTTGAAAGGCCCGTGCCGTCCTTCATCCCTGCAGTAAGAGCGACGACGCGTTCATCTTCACGGGCAAGATCAACAAGCGCATCTCCAAAAGCGTCCGACCAAGTCCTTTTTGAGACATCGCTCTCTTCGGGAGATACGCCATGGAAACGCACCGGATTTTCCTCTGCAAGAGGATGACCTTTTCCTTTTTTAGTGACAACATGCAGAAGCACAGGCCTCCCTTCGCCCTTTGCGGCAGACAGAGCCGACGAGAGCGCCGAAAGATCATGCCCGTCAACAGGGCCCATGTAATGAAGGCCGAACTGCTCAAACCACATATTGCCCAAAAGAAGTGTTTTGAGCGCGCTTTTTATCTTGTGGACAGGTGAATAAAGAAATGTTAACCGCATCTTCCTCGCAGCCATTTTAACTGCATTCTTCGCGCGATTGTATCTGACGGAAGAAGTAAGGCGCGCAAGAAGAGAGGAAAAACTTCCTACTGGTCTTGAAATAGACATTCCGTTGTCGTTGAGGACGACTATAATTCTTCTCGTCTCAAGCGAACAATTGTTCATCGCCTCAAAAGAATGGCCGTTCGCCATCGACGAATCGCCGATTACAGCAACGACATGCTCATTTCCTCCGCGCTTGTCACGGGCGGCGGCAAGACCAAGGGCTACTGAAAAGGCGGCTCCCGCATGTCCTGCCACCGCAGCGTCCGCGGGGCTTTCGGCAGGGTCAGGAAACGGAGCAAGCCCGCCAAAGGAGCGTATTGAGCCAAACGAGTCGGCGCGACCGGTCAAGATCTTCCATGCGTACGCCTGGTGGCCTACATCCCAAACTATACGGTCACGCTCTGGATCGAATGCCTCAGCAAGCGCCATGGAAAGCTCAACGGCACCAAGCGACGAGGCGAGGTGGCCACCGTTGCGGCGCACCGTCTCAATTATCGCTTCGCGTATCTCCTCGGCCGTCTTCATTTGCTCACTTTCTCACATCCTCTTCACGCCGCTTGAGCACCAAAAGAGTCGTTGCGTTCTGTCCGAACATTTCCTCACGATCTACAAGATCGTATTTTTCCTTAAGCAGCTGCCAGTACTCCATCTGTTTTGAAATAGGCCTTTCAAAACATTCAGGCGGCTCTATCGCAAACGCATAGCCTGAAAACGCGGCAATTTTGCACGGGGCTGACAAAATAAGTTTGCGCCACTCGCCGTCAGAGAGAATCGAGAAAGGCCCCATTTCAAGCCCTGCAGGTACCTTCCGCTTAGTTTCAATGGCAAGATAGATGTCCTGCGTGAAAAGCTCCTTCCCTCCCGGATCGAGCTGCTCTATCCTTTTTGCCACATCGCGAAGCTGGGCAAGCTCAAAACTTTTTTTCTTGATT
>JAEIGA010018265.1_pt1 | contig 10675 bp, 13 predicted proteins | sample 9270691 | NCBI WGS metagenome assembly JAEIGA01 (sample SAMN17057246, study PRJNA624740) | gut metagenome | biome: biome; isolation source: fecal sample | host: Bos grunniens | place: China: Xizang | collected 2019 | reverse complement strand
GGTGAGCTTAATGCCCTTATGAGAACAACCGTTGCATTCACTCAGATGAGCGGAAGTCAGGCCGCAAATGTTATTCCACCAAAGGCTACAATGCTTTCAAATCTCCGCCTTAATCCTATAGATACAATGGACACGGCGCTTGAATATATAAAGAAAACCGTAAACAACCCAGATATTGAAATCACTGCGGTTGACGGAATGAATCCAAGCCGTATTTCAAGAACCGATTGCGAGGGTTGGGAAAAGGTTGCGAGTGCTGTTGCATCCACTTGGAAAGGAAGCATTGTATCACCTTATCTTATGGTGCAGTGCTCGGATAGCCGCCATTACGGAAGAATTTCCGATAAGGTTTATAGATTTTCGGCTATGGACCTCACAAGCGAAGAGAGAGCAACTATTCACGGAAATAATGAAAGAATAAGAGTTGATGCTCTTCATAGAACGGTTGAATTTTATATTAGGCTTATAAAACAATGTTAAAAAAGGTGTGGCTTTCGCCACACCTTTTTACATTTTAATTATTTTAGCATTTAGAAGCTCGGCTTCCTCTTGAGAATGGGTTATGAGAATAATCGGTTTATCCTTTGCAACCTCTAAAATATGTTTAGCGCATATTTCAAGGTTTTTTTCATCAAGCCCTGTAAAAGGTTCATCAAGTAAAAGATAATCGAAATCCTGACTTAAAGCTCTGGCTATTGTGGCTCTTCGTTCCATACCGCCCGAAAGCTCGTTTGGTTTAAGGTTTGCAGTTTCTTTAATGCCGAGGGCTTTGAGATTTTGAAGAGCAGTTTCTTTAGTTGCTCCAAAAAGGATTATGTTTTCAATAACCGATTTAAAGGGAAGCATGCGGTTTTCTTGAAAAACGATGGAGGGTTTTAGTCCATCTTCGATGGAAATTTTACCCTCGTTTAACTTTTCAAGACCTAAAATCAATCGCAAAAGGGTTGTTTTTCCGCAACCGCTTTGACCGAAAAGGCAAATTTTATCACCTTTTTCAATATTTAAGGAAAAGTCCTTAATAATCTGTTTTTCGCCGTATGCAAAAGAGATATTATGGAGTTTTATCATTTCGAATACCTCCTAACAACTGCTTTAATTATCTTTTCAAGAATTATTGAAAGGATGGCAACAACGGCGGTAATTGCAAAAACCTCGGCCGTTTCGATATAAATTTTAGCTTCTTGAAGCATATTGCCAAGGGAATTTGCGGGTCGGCATATAACCTCAGCGGCAACGCCCGATTTCCAGGCAAAGCCTAAGGCTGTTAATGCAGTTGAAATAAGGGATGGCAAAATAAAGGGCAGTTTTATCTCAAAAAAGGTTTTGATATTATCAAGTTTATAAACCTTTGCCAGCTCCAAATATTTTCCATCAATATTATCCAGTCCCGATTTCATAGTTGACCAAATCATTGGAAGCACCATTAAAAAGGCAATAAATATCGGTAAATCGTCTGATTTAAACCAAACTAAAGCTAAGATTATAAATGATGCAACAGGAACCGCTTTGATGAGCTTTAAAATGGGTGAGAAAAGGGCATCGAACAGTTTTGAATGATAAGATGCAACTGCGCCCAAAACGCCCAAAACAACCCCTAGAGCATACCCTATGATAATTCTTAAAAGGGACAATAAAACCGATATATAAAATTTTTCGGTTTTTGTAAGTTCCAGTAACGTTTTTAAGGTTGCAAGGGGAGTTGGAATTAAAAATTCTTGGGCTATTATCATAGAGGCTAACTGCCATATTGCTAACCAAAACAGAAATATGGCAGTAGTTTTTAAAATGTTTTTATTTTGCTTCATAATAGAAGTCATCCTTCGGTAATGCACCGCCGATACTCTGGGGGTTGCTTTCATTTAGGAAGTTGAGATATGCCGAAAGATTTGTTTTAAGTTCTTTGCCTTCTTGGAATGCAATGTTGCAGTAGGGAATAGCAGCCTTAGCGGCAGCGGCGGGAGTAACAATTTCATATTTTTCGCAAAGTGCGGCAGCGGTTTCTATATCGCTGTTAACCGCAGTTATAGAATCTTTATAATCCTTAAGGAATGCCTTAACTGCCTCAGGATTTTGCTCTATAAACTCATTTCTCGCAATAACACAACCCATAACAAGCTTGGTATCGCTGATTTTATCCCATTCCTTGCTTATATCAAGAACAATTTTAGCATCCTTGTTTTTAAGTGTTATATTTGTTGCAACAGGCTGTGGAGCAACAACAATTGCCTTATCGCTGAGATTAACATGGGCGATAAGCTCGGTAGGCTGAGTAACAAACTTAACAGTTACATCCTCGCCAACCTTTAAACCGTTTTTCTCAAGAACATAATTGATAATATATTCGGGGTTTGCGCCTTGACCGGTTGAAAGAATTGTTTTACCCTTAAGGTCCTTTATAGTTTTAATTTCTTCACCCTTAGCAACAACATTTAAAACACCTAAGGTGTTGATAGCGATAACCGAAACTCCGCCGTTTGTTTTGTTATAAAGGGTGGAAGCCAAGTTGGTTGCAACTGCGGCAATATCGGCTTCTTTGTTGCCGATTTTAGCAACGATTTCTTCATTTGAACCAACGAGGTTAAACTTGTAATTGAGCAAGCCCTCGTTTTTCTCGGCCTTATCCATAAGGGGAGCCATACCAATACCGGTTGGTCCCTTGATGGCAAAAACATTTGCAGTAACATCAAGTTTTTCGATAACGGGTTCTTTCGGCTCGCCACAAGCGGTAAGTCCTAATGCTAAAAGAAGAACCAAAACTAAACTAACAATTTTTTTCATAATTAATCACCTTTACCTTATTTTCTTGCCTTGAAATATAGCCATTTTTCTCTAAATCATCAAGGCTTCGGTAGAGAGAGGCTCTGCTGATACCAAGCATTTTAGAAAGATTGGTCATATTCTTGGGCAAAATTGAAATATTATCCTCATCAGCGATACCAATTATATAGTTGAAAACCGTATCCTCGGTATTGCTGCAAGAAATCAAATTAAGTTTTTTATTTAAAAAACGGATTTTGCTTGATAAAAAAGAAATATAATTTTCAGCGCATTTTGGGAAAAGAGCAAAAATTTTGCTTAATATCTCTTTAGGAAGAAATAGAATTTCCATTTCTGTTTTAGCTTTGATGGTTGTAACATAAGACGCATCTTCGTTAAAAACTGCGGCAGCGCCAAAGCATTCGCCCGAGCTAAAATTATTCAAAAGAAGGTTTTTATCGTTAGTGGCAATAGCGTTACCTTTAACAATATATCCGATAGCGTTCTCGAAACTTTTAGCTGAAAAAATAATTTCACCTTTTTTGAATTTTTGAAGCTCAGGGAAGAGGGAAATAACCGATTTTTTATCCTCTTCTGCTAATCCGTTTAAAAGAAATAAGTTTTCGTATTTTTTCATAATCCCCTCAAAACTGTTTCAAATGAAACACTTTTTATTTAATTATAACATAAAAGAAGAATTTGTCAAGGTTTTAACAAAATAAAAAAAGTGCGGAAAACCGCACCTTTTTGTTATGACTGTTCTTCTAATCTTTTTTCAACTTCTTCGGGGGAATAATAGTTTTCTTCAAAGATAAAATCTTTAATTTCCTGTTCGGCTTTCTTAAGGTCATAAACATAACACCAAGCGCCGCCGATAGTTTTTCCAACACCCTTAACATTATCGTTAGGAATGCTCAATTGCTCGAACTCGGGAGTGCTCAAAACTGCCCAAAGTCCCATAGAAATAATATCGTTGGTTGAAAGGGAGGTTTGACATTCCTCAACAACCATACTTGCAAGCTCGGGAAGTTTCAAGGGATTCATAGTTTTAACCTTTGCAAACATAGCGGTTAAAACCTCTTTTTGCCGATTTCCACGCTCGATATCGCCATCGGTATGCCTGATTCTTGCATAGCAAACCGCTTGTGCGCCATTTAACTCTTGAACACCTGATGATTCGAGTTTGGGGCAATCTATATCGCCAAAATCGGTTGTTGGTATTACATAGGAATTAAGCTCCTTAAACTCGGCTTCATCAACATCAAGGGTAACGCCACCCATAAAGTCGATAATTCTTGCCAATTCAAAGAAATTCATTGTAACATAATCGGTTATCTCAAGACCTAAGTTTTGGTTAAGGGTTTTAACCGAGAGCTGAGATTTTCCGTATGCATAGGCGTGGGTTAGCTTGTCCCATCCGTGACCGTCAATAGAAACCCTGGAATCTCGGGCGATAGAGGTCAGCTTAATTTTTTTATGGTTTTTATCAATGGTTAGGATAACATTAGCGTCCGAGCGGCCGGTATTATCATCGGCTCTGGTATCTAGTCCCAAGAGAGCTATATTTTTAATACCATCATAATCAGAGGTTGAAATTCCTAAATCACTTTCATCTAAAGGCTTTCTTTCGATTTTATTAAGCAGGGAATACCCATAAATATAAAATCCTATGCAAAAAACCAATAATAGACTTAAAACAACCAAAATAGCTCTTTTCAGTCTGCTTTTGCGCTTTCTTTTTTTCTTTTTAGGGGTTTTTCGATTGCTTGAATGGGATGAAATATCCCTGTTTGAACTGGAATAAATATCCTTAGGAGATTCAGGATATAATTCATCACTCATTTTAATTTCAAAACCGTTTATATTATATTTGTTAGACATATAACACCTCAAAAAAATGAGATTGATAAAAATATCAATCTCATTATATATAACTTTTATAAATTTGTAAAGTAAATCATTCGATAACAGTTCCTCTTTTAATACTTTCTTCGCCATATTTTTGCCTTAGTTTATAAACCGAGTCCTCAATCTTTTCTATTTCTTCTTGTTTTATATCGTTGCCGAAAATATCCTGTTGGATTGCATTGGCTTCGGTTTTAAGATTTATTGCCCTAAGTCCTACCGAACGTAAGGGCTCGCCAAAGGTATAGTTCTTGCAAAAAAGCTCAAAACCTTTTTTGGCTAAAATTAAAGAACTGTTTGTGAAATCATTAAAGGAATGGCTGAACTCTTTAACATTTAATGAGGCGGTTCTTATATGCACCTGAACACCGCCTGCATATAATTCATTTTCCCTTAAACTATCGCAAATATGCTGAGAAAATTCAAGAAAAGCTTTCCAAACCGAAGAGTTATCGCAAAAGTCTTTTGAGCAGGTGATAGATTTTCCAATGCTCTTTGGCTTTTCAATAGCATCATATATCGAAACGGGAGAGTTATCCTCGCCTAAAGCATATTTTTTAAGGTCTAAGCCGTTTTTACCGAGAAGTCTTTTCAAGGTTTCATCATCGCAAAGTGTTAAATCACCGATGGTATGAATACCATTGCTTTTAAGCTTTTCACAGGTTTTTTTACCAACAAAAAGCAAATCGGAAATGGGAAGAGGCCAAACCTTTTGCTTGAAATTTTCTCGGGAGATAACCGTAACGGCATCGGGCTTTTTCATATCCGAGCCGAGCTTTGCAAAGATTTTATTAAAGCTTACTCCAACCGAAACAGTAAGCCCCAATTCCTTTTTTATATCAGTTCTGATTTTATGAGCGATTTCTTCGCCGCTACCGAAGAGAACGGTGCTTCCCGTAACATCAAGCCAACATTCATCTATTCCGAAAGGCTCAATCATATCGGTATACCTCTGATAGATTTTATGAACCTTTTTAGAATATTCCTTATATTTATCCATCATAGAGGGAAGAGTTATAAGCTCTGGACATTTGGCTTTAGCTTCGAATATTGCTTCAGCAGTTTTAACACCATAGCTTTTGGCAATTTCATTTTTAGCAAGAACAATGCCGTGGCGGTTTTCCTTATCACCGCAAACTGCAACCGGCATATTCTTAAGGGTTGGATTAAAAAGCAGGGAAACCGAGGCGAAAAAATTATTTAAGTCTGAATGAAGAATTATTCTGTCTTTCATTTTCTCACCCTCCCCGAACAGTTGTTCTTATTATAAACCTTTTTTATATAAATGTAAAGAGGGAATTACATATTAAATTTTTCCAATGCTTTGATATGTAGTCGCTCGGTGTGGCGCTTGCTATAATTTATAATATAGGAGATTTCCTCAAGTGTTTTGCCGAAAACATATTTTTGAAATAAAAGCTCGCAAAGTGTTTCATCGCCAACCTCGGATATTTTTAATTCAATATCCTTCCTTAATGCCTTTGCTTTTAATATTTTTTGGTTATAATAATCCTTATTTTCGGGATTCTTTAAAAGCATTTGATAATATCTTTCTATTAGTGTTTCTTGGTTTAAATAGCTGTTTAGGTATTCTTTTTTCTTTTGCATTTTTTACCCCTGAGTTTCGGAAGGATTAAAGCAACAAACTGACCGTAACTATAATTAGTTTTGTTTTGGTTATTATAATCTTGGCATTTTCTCAAAATTTCATTTATAGGTGAATTATAACGTTCTCTTTTTCTTTTAAGTTCTTTTTGCCTTAATTTTTCGCCTTTTTCTTTGCAACTATCAGAGCAATAGCCGTTATTACTTTCTTTAAGCCTAGCACCGCAACAGCGGCAATGGGTAATTTCCTTTTCCTCAATCGATGAAGAATTGCAAAACGGGCAAACTGCATTTTTTTCATAAGGCGGATTAGAGAGTCCGTGAGTTTCGGTTAAAAATACGGCCTCTTCAAATTCTGCACCACAGGTTTTGCAAATAAGCATAAAAAACAACTCCTTATTCCTTTTTAAATAAAAAGAAATAAAGAGCCATTTTGTAAACCTATTTTTCTAATCCAATTAATAATCCGCCCTTTTCAGCATAAAAACTGCAAAGACCTCCGCAAGAATAAATTTCAATATCGGCATTTTTAAAATCGGTTAAGATTAATTCCTTGAGCTTTTGTGCACCAATTTGGTTAAGGCAATTGGCAATTCTAACCTTGCCACCCGAATAACCTAATTCTTTCATTGTTTTAATAATTGAAGAAATTGCTTTATCTTGGCCTCGGCATTTATCAAGCAGCTCTAGGTCGCCTTTGTTACTTGCCTTCCCAACGGCTCTAATACCAAGTATTCCCGCCGCCTTTGAGGCTAATTTGCTAACCCTACCGTTATTAGCAAGATTTCGCATTGATTCAAGCATAAAAATTAGTGCAGTTGATTTTGAATATTCTGAAAACTCCTTACATATATCTTCAAAGGAATTTCCATTTAGATAAAGCTCGGCAATCTTTTCGATTAAAAGCTTCATTTCAGGACCGGTTGAAAGGGAATTAAAAACAAAAACCTTTCTATCGGGATATTTTTCCTCATAAATATCTTTGGCAATACAAGCGGCATTATAACTGCCCGAAAGCTCGGCGGTTATAGTTATGCAAATGATTTCCTTTTCATCGCCGAATGAATTTAGCCAATCCTCAGGGTTAGGGCATGAGGTTGATGATTTGCCGGAATATTTAAGTAAAGCTTCAACCATTTCCTCAACATCAAGGTTTATATCATCTAAGTATTCTTTTTCATCGGTTATAATTTTTAAGGGTGCGGTTGCAATAGAAACACCATTGAGGGTTATCCTATCAGCCGAAGAATCGGTAACAATTTTCATTAAAATATATCCTTTCAAGTTTTATTAAATTATAAATTCAACAGCGAAAAATATCAAACTACTGTTATGATTATGAATTCTATTTTTATTTTTTAAACTCTACTGAGGAGAGAAAATTTAAAAAAATTTAAAAAAACACTTTACAACTTTATCTTAATAAAGTATAATAGAGTTACAAATTAATTTTAAGGAGAAATTAAAATGAAAAAATTATTAGCGATTGTTTTATGTCTTATTATGGTTTTTAGCTTTGCTGCTTGCGGCAACGAGGCTAAAATCGTTGTTGCCGAGAAGGAATCGGCAGGCGAGGGTGTTGCAACAACCGATAAGGAATTTGCGGATTACACCTATACCGCTGTTGATACTCAGGCAAAGGCTCTTATGGAAGTTAATGCAGGCACTGCAGACGCTGCCATTGTTGACTATGTAATGTCTATAGGCTCTATCGGTGAAGGCACTGATTATGAGGCTTTAGTAGTTGATGGCGAAGGCTATGCTCCCGAAGAGTATGGTATTGCTTTCAGAAAAGGCTCTGACTTAACCGCTAAGGTTAACGAGATTATCCGCAAATTAAAGAATGATGGCAAGCTTGAGGATATTGCTGAAACCTATAAGCTTGATGAAATTCTTTTAGGCGAAAAAGAGACCGATGCTTTCAAACAGGCTGATAAGGATTCTGATTATAAATATGTTATGGATAAGGGCGAGCTTGTTATCGGTATTACATATTTTGCTCCTATGAACTATCAGAACGAGGATGGCGAGCTTATCGGTTTCGAAACTGGGTTTGCTAAGGCTGTATGTGCTGAGCTTGGCGTTACCGCAAAGTTCCAAGAGATTAGCTGGGCTGCTAAGGAAACCGAGCTTGCAGCTAAGAATATTGACTGCATTTGGAATGGTATGACCATCACTCCCGAGAGAGAAGAAAATATGAGCGTTTCTATTCCTTATATGCAGAACAAACAGGTTAAGGTTGTTAAATCTAAATAATTCAAGAGGTTTAATAAATAATGACTTTTCAGCAGGTAGCATTAAGCTTGGCTGAGGGATTTTTAGAAAATTGCAGGTTGTTCATTGAAACCCTGCTTTTTTCTATCCCGCTGGGTTTAATAATTAGTTTCGGCTCGATGTCTAAATTCAAGCCGTTAAGTATGTTAATAAAGGTTATTGTCTGGTGCATAAGAGGAACACCTCTTATGCTTCAGCTTTTTGTTGTCTTTTATGTTCCGGGACTTGTTTTCGGAGTGCCTATGAGAAATAGAATGTTAGCGGCGCTTGTTGCATTTGTGATAAATTATGCATGCTATTTTTCCGAGATTTTCAGAGGCGGTATTGAAAGCATTTCTAAGGGACAATACGAGGCGGGACAAGTTTTGGGACTTTCAAAATCCCAAATTTTCTTCAAGATTATTCTTTTGCAGGTTACAAAAAGAATAATGCCTCCTATGAGTAATGAAATTATTACTTTGGTTAAGGATACATCGTTAGCCAGAGTTATAGCAGTTAGTGAAATATTGCTTGCGGCTGAGCGCTTTGCAGGTAAGGGACTAATATGGCCTTTGTTCTTTACAGGGGTTTATTTCCTTGTATTCTGCGGCGGCTTAACACTTCTTTTCGGTTATATTGAAAAGAAGATGAGCTATTTTAATTAAGGAGGGAAAGCTATGCCAGTTTTAGAGGTTAAAAATATCAAAAAAAGCTTTGGCAAAACCGAGGTTTTAAAGGATATCGGCTTTTCTCTCGAAAAGGGCGAGGTTTTATCAATAATCGGTTCTTCGGGAAGCGGTAAAACAACCCTTTTGCGTTGCCTTAATTTTCTTGAAACCGCTGATGAAGGCTCAATATCGGTTAATGGAAAGGTTATCTTTGATGCATCGGCTGAAAAGAAATTAACTGAAGCTGAAATTAGCGAAAATCGTTTGCATTTTGGCCTTGTTTTCCAGTCCTTCAACCTTTTTCCGCAATATAATGTTCTTGAAAATATAACCTTAGCGCCAACTCTTTTAAAGAGGGGAACGCCTGAGCAAATCAAAGAGGAAGCTTTAGCCCTTATTGAGAGGGTTGGACTTTCTGAGAAGATAGAAAACTACCCCTGTCAGCTTTCGGGAGGTCAGCAACAGCGTGTTGCAATTGCTCGAGCTTTAGCTATGAAGCCTGATATTCTATGCTTTGATGAGCCAACATCGGCATTAGACCCCGAGCTCACAGGTGAAGTTTTAAAGGTTATAAGAGACCTAAAAAGCAGTGACAGCACAATGATAGTTGTTACTCACGAAATGGAGTTTGCCCGTTCGGTTTCGGATAAGGTTATTTTTATGGCTGACGGTGTTATTGAAGAAATGGGAACTCCCAAAGAGGTGTTTGAAAATCCCAAATCCTTAAAAACCAAGAACTTTTTAAACAAGGTGGATTAAATGAAAAAGAATCCATTATTAGAAGAACTATTTGAGCTAATAGCATCTCTTGAAACCGCTGAGGACTGCGAAATGCTCTTCGAGGACCTATGCACTGTTAAGGAAATCGAGCAAATGGCTCAAAGAATTGCCGCTGCTAAACTTTTAATCGAGGGAAAAACCTATCAGCAGGTAATAGAAAATTGCGACATTTCCTCGGCAACCTTAAGCCGTGTTTCCCGTTGTGTTAGATATGGCGAGGGTTATAATAAGTTTTTGAAATAAAAAAAGCAAACAAATAAGGGTGGCACTCTAAAGGACAAAAAAAGCTGTGTAGAAAATTTCTACACAGCTTTTAATTTTGTCTTAATACCGTAACAAGCAGGACTTTTAGTCACTCAAACGTCACTTTTTACAAACGAACACCATTTATTCGATAAATTTTTATTTATCTCTTGGTTAGTTTTTTGCACCAAGTCCATTTTCCGCATTTAGTGCACTTCAACAATCTTTTGGATGGAGTTTGCATTAACAAGGCAATCCCTTTATAGTTAGGAACAAACATATGTTGACAGTTCTTACATTCATAATACCCTGTCTCCACCTTAAATTTAAGAGCAATAATACAAGGAATTATAAATAGTATAACAGACACTATTATCAAAAAGTCTTGAAATCCACATTCAGGAACAAGGAGTGATATTAAAGTAATCAAACAAATAAGTGCCACCATGCTGATTGCAACAATC
>JAEIGA010018264.1_pt1 | contig 10675 bp, 7 predicted proteins | sample 9270691 | NCBI WGS metagenome assembly JAEIGA01 (sample SAMN17057246, study PRJNA624740) | gut metagenome | biome: biome; isolation source: fecal sample | host: Bos grunniens | place: China: Xizang | collected 2019 | reverse complement strand
ATAGCAAAGCATTACAAGGAAATCCTCAGACTTCTTGGCGAAGATCCTGAAAGGGAAGGACTCCTCAAGACTCCGGAGAGAGTGGCAAAGGCTCTGCAGTTCCTTACTCATGGCTCACACCAGGACGGAGCTGAGATTCTCCGCAGTGCGATGTTCAATGAGGAATATCAGCAGATGGTCCTCGTGAAGGATATCGAACTGTATTCGACATGCGAACACCATGTGATGCCATTCATCGGAAAGGCTCATGTCGCATATATACCTAACGGCAAAATTACTGGTCTGAGCAAGATCGCCAGAGTAGTAGAGACGTTTGCACGCAGACTTCAGGTCCAGGAGAGACTTACCACACAGATCCGCGACTGCATCCAGGAAACGTTGAATCCGCTTGGAGTTGCCGTTGTAATCGAGGCGTCACACACCTGCATGACCCTCAGAGGAGTGCAAAAGGCAAATGCGGTAACGACCACATCTGCCTTCAGCGGTATCTTCCTCAAAGATGAGCGTACCCGTAACGAGTTCCTCAATCTTATAAAATAGAATAGCTTCTTGCGATAAATTCGCTGAGATCCTTACCCTTGAGCATTCCGTTCGCCAAAAGCGCAAGATCGGTAATCTGCTTGAGGGTTTCATTGTCTGATGCAAAGGCCTCAAGATCAGACTTGTGTGCAGCAGCGGCAGTTTCCTGAGCCTCAGTGACAGTTCTCTTCACATCCTCTGATGCATCCTCGGCAGCGTCCGGAATAACCTGCGCAGGAGCTACATCCGCTGCCTTTGCGGCCATGATGCGTGCCACGATCGGGTTCTCCATGTTTACGGTGATATTGTACATCGCCGGCATTTCACCGTAGAAGTTCATTCCGCCTCCCATTGCAGACATTTCGCGATAGCGGCGCATGAATTCGCTCTGAGTGATGAGGATAGGTGCAGCGTCCGCTCCGAGATTCTCAGCCTGTACGAAGTACTGGTTCTCCTTAGGGAGAATGCTCTGGAAAATCACTGAAAGATCCTCCTGTTCGCTTTCCGATATCTCAGGCTTGATCTTCTCCTCCTTCGGGATAAGATTGTCGATGCTGTCTGAATCAACACGCGCGAATCTTGAATTCTCGATCTTCGCCTCAAGAAGATTGACGAAGTGACTGTCGAGCTGGCAATCCAGCAGAAGTACGTCGTAACCCTTTGACTTTGCAGCGTGGATGAAGGAATACTGGCTTTCCTCGTCTGTTGCGTAAAGGAATACAATCTTCTTGTCCTTGTCAGTCTGATTCTCCTCGATCTTCTTCTTATAATCCTCGATGCTGAAATACTCTCCCTCGGTGTTCTTGAGGAGGCAGAACTTCATAGCTCTGTCGCAGAACTTCTCGTCAGAAAGCATACCGTACTCGATGAAGAGCTTGAGGTTGTCCCATTTCTGCTCAAGCTGCTCGCGCTCGTTCTTGAAAATTTCGTCAAGACGGTCTGCGACCTTCTTTGTGATATATGTGGAAATCTTCTTGACATTTGCGTCGCTCTGAAGATAGCTTCGTGACACGTTGAGAGGAATGTCCGGTGAGTCGATAACACCGTGGAGCAATGTGAGGAAGTCCGGAACGATATTGTCCACAGAGTCTGTCACGAACATCTGATTGCAGTAGAGCTGGATCTTGTTGCGTGAGATCTCCACATTGTTCTTGATCTTAGGGAAGTAGAGGATACCTGTAAGGTTGAAAGGATAGTCCACGTTGAGGTGGATGTGGAAGAGAGGCTCATCCGCCATAGGGTAGAGCGCCTTGTAGAACTCCTTGTAGTCCTCTTCCTTGAGGTCGGCAGGCTTGCGCGCCCAAAGAGGCTCGACCTTGTTGATTACATTGTCCTTGTCAGTGTCGACATACTTGCCGTCCTTCCATTCCTGCTCCTTTCCGAAGATGATAGGAACCGGCATGAACTTGCAATATTTGTTCAGAAGGCCGCTGATACGGTTCTTCTCCGCATACTCCTTCTCGTCCTCTGAGATATAAAGGGTGATCACTGTGCCTCTTTCTTCCTTCTCACACTCAGTCATCTCGTACTCAGGGGAACCGTCGCAAGACCATTTTACCGCCTTTGCGCCATCCTTCCATGAAAGGGTCTCTATGGTCACCTTGTCAGCAACCATGAATGCAGAGTAGAATCCAAGACCGAAATGACCGATAATGCTGCTGAGCTGGTCCTTGTACTTCTCAAGGAACTCTCCTGCAGAAGAGAATGCGATCTGGTTGATATATTTGTCGACTTCCTCGGCAGTCATACCGATACCGTTGTCGATAATCTTCAATGTCTTTGCAGTCTCGTCAAGTTCAACGCGTACCGCAAGTTCTCCGAGTTCGCCCTTGAACTCGCCCGAAGACGCAAGCGCCTTCATCTTCTGTGTCGCATCCACAGCGTTAGCCACAAGCTCTCTCAGAAAGATCTCATGGTCCGAATAAAGAAATTTCTTGATCACCGGGAATATATTCTCGGTAGTAACTCCAATTTTTCCAGTTGTTGCCATTGCTTATAAATGTCTTATTATTTTATCAAAACAATGTCAAACACTGTTCCAACCCCGAAAAACTGCCAAATCGTCAGTCCAGACTGACAAAAAGTAGGGCGGTCAGAATCGAAACTCTGACCGCCCTGAGGTTTAGGAATATAGTACCTTGCTAGGTTTTACTTGTACATGAATCTCTTGATACTCATCTTAGGAGTCTTCTCGAAAGGCTGATCGATATACTCTACAGCATTGAGCTTGCTGTACGCAGGCATAGCCTTGTTCACCTCAGCCATCATCTCGGCCTTGTAAGCCTCGAGATCGACACCCTCGGTCTTAGCCTTCTCAGTATCCATATAAGCGATAGCCACAAGTCTTGCGCCGCGTGATACAACCACTGACTCGACAACGTAAGGCTGGTTGTTGACCACTGCCTCGATCTCCTCAGGGTAGATGTTCTGACCGTTTGCAGAAAGGATCATATTCTTGCTGCGGCCCTTGATATAGATATTGCCCTTCTTGTCAAGAAGACCAAGGTCACCTGTACGCATCCAACCGTCCTCAGTGAATGCAGCTGCAGTAGCCTCCTCATTCTTGTAGTAACCGCTCATGATGCTGTTACCTCTTGCCTGAATCTCACCGACCTTTGTATATGGATCCTCTGAATCAATACGCACCTCAACGCTGTCAACTGCCTTGCCGCATGACTTCGAAGCGAAATCCCACCAATCCTCATACGCAAGGAGAGGGGCAGCCTCTGTCATACCGTAACCTACAGTGAAAGGAAGCTTGAATTTTCTGAACCACTTCTCTACATCAGGGTTGAGCGCGGCACCGCCCATCACGATCTCGCGAACCTTTCCGCCGAACGCTGTGAGGAGCGAATTGCGGACCTTCTTGAAGATAAGCTGGTTGATGCCCGGGATAGCGCAGATGACCTTCATTATCGGCTTGTTGATGATAGGGGCAACCTTGCTCTTGAAGATCTTCTCCATCACGAGTGGAACTGTGATGATGAGGTATGGCTGAACCTGTGCCATTGCACCGAGAAGGAGCGCCGGAGTAGGTGTCTTTCCGAGATAGTAGATAGTCGCACCACCGCATGTAGGGTAAATGAGCTCGAACATCATACCGTACATATGTGCCATAGGAAGCATTGATACGATCTGGTCGCCAGGAGCACATGGGAGTCTCTTCTGTCCGAAGGCTACGTTCTCGCTGATGCACTCGAAGCGGAGCATTACACCCTTAGGCGCGCTAGTAGTACCTGAAGTATAGTTGATGATCGCGAGATCCTTGTCGTTGTCTGTAGGATATGAAACGTCCTCTGCGCTGAATCCCTTAGGATACTTTTCCGCGAAAAGACCGTCCATGTTCTCGCCTGCCTTCTTGATCTCCTCGTCAGCTGCGTAGAGGAGTGTGAAGTCGCTTGATGAAATCACCGCCTTGATCTTAGGCATTTTTGTAATATCGAGCTTGTTCCAGATATCAGTATCTGTGAGAAGGAGAACACTTTCAGAGTGGTCGACCAAAGAGTTGACGCTTTCCGGATGGAAGTCGGCGAGAATAGGAACGAGCACTGCCTCGTATGTATTGGCTGCGAAGAATGTCACACCCCAGCGTGCGGAGTTCTTGGCGCAAAGAGCAACCTTGTCTCCCTTCTTTACTCCGATGGCCTCAAAGAATGCGTGGAACTTTGCAATCTGTGTTGCCAACTCACCGAAAGTGAAACCCTCGCCCTTGTAGTTCATGAGTGAAGGCTGATTCCAATTGTTTTTGATGATCTGTTCAAGTCTCGATAAATAATGCATAATCTTCAGTCGTTAAGTTTAAATCGGTCGCAAAAGTAAACATTTATACTAATGCACATAATATAATTGCTATATTTGTGGTGAAACGCCATAGTTTGTGGTGATTTTGCGCTAAAAAACGGTGTTATGACAAAGAGAAAACATCCAATCGTCGCGCTTGTCTATGATTTTGACGGCACGTTGTCTCCTGGTAACATGCAGGAGTTCGGTTTTATCCAGGCAATCGGAAAGAATCCAAGGGAGTTCTGGCAGGAAAGTGATGACATTGCATTGGATCACGATGCCAGCAATATTCTCAGTTATATGAAGCTGATGATCGATGAGGCACGCAACAAAGGCATAACTCTCCGTCAGGAGGATTTCCGCAGGTTCGGTCAGTCGGTCGAGCTCTATGAGGGAGTTCTCGAATGGTTCGGAAAGGTCAACAGATACGGAAAGGAACACGGAGTGAAGGTCGAGCATTACATCAACTCTTCAGGTCTTGCTTCGATGATCGACGGCACTCCGATCGCCAAGGAGTTCAAGAAAATCTTCGCATGTTCATTCATATATAATGAAAACGGTGAGGCTGTCTGGCCGGGAGTCGCAGTAGACTACACGGCGAAGACTCAGTTCCTGTTCAAGATCAACAAGGGAATCCTGAGTGTGCAGGATAACAAGAAGGTCAATGAGAGCAAGGATGAGGACAACAAGCGCATTCCGTTCCCTCATATGATCTATATGGGAGATGGAGAGACAGATGTTCCGTGTATGAAGATCGTGAAAATGTTCGGCGGACATTCGATAGCGGTCTACGATCCGTCAAACAAGAAGAAGACCAATGTCGCGAAGAAACTTCTCCGCCAGCAGCGAGTGAATTTCATCACTCCGACAGATTATACAGAAGGCAGCAGAACCTACAGGATCGTCTGCTCCATCATCGACAAAATCAAAATCGACTTCGAACTCGCCAAATTGGCCAAGTTGAAATAATGTATCAGGTGGCAGTTAAGTATCTGATTGTCAGTGTATTACTAAAAATCGATGCCCTTTCAGCGGGGCATCGATTTTTAGTAATGTGTTGACTGATAGTATTTTAGACGCCACGGTCGAATGCCGATTACCGTCCTAGTAGACTTTCACTTCAAGTTTAGCATATGCTCTTTCGGCCTTAGCGAGAGCCGCTGCAACCGACTCGTCAGTCGCAAGAATCACTCCCACTCTTCTGTGGCCTGCAATCTCCGGCTTTCCGAAAAGTCTGATCTGCACGCCAGGCTCCTCAAGAACCTTCTCAAGATTGCAGAACTCATATTCCTTGGTGTTGCCCTCGACAACGATAGCCTTGGAAGCGGACGGACCATAGAACTTCACATCCGGAATAGGGAGGCCGAGAATCGCACGTGCATGGAGACCGAACTCAGACATGTCCTGTGAAATCATGGTCACCATACCTGTATCGTGCGGTCTTGGAGAAACCTCGCTGAAAATAACCTCGTCACCCTTGATGAAGAGCTCCACTCCGAAGATACCGTATCCTCCGAGAGCGTCAGTAATTGCCTTTGCAATAGCTTCTGCCTTCTCGATCGCATCCTCCGACATAGCCTGTGGCTGCCAAGACTCGCGGTAGTCTCCATCCACCTGATGATGTCCCACCGGCTTCAGGAATGTTGTACCTGCGCAGTGACGTACTGTAAGAAGAGTGATTTCGTAATCGAATTTCACAAAACCCTCGACGATAACCTTACCGCTGCCGGCACGACCGCCTTCCTGTGATATTGTCCAGGCCTTGTTGATATCCTCGACGCACTTGATGGTGCTCTGTCCGTGTCCTGAAGAACTCATGACAGGCTTCACAACACAAGGAATGCCTATCTCCTCAACCGCCTTGTCGAACTCCTCGCGGGTCTGGGCAAAACGATATGGTGAAGTAGGCAGACCAAGAGTCTCCGCTGCGAGACGTCTGATACCTTCACGGTTCATAGTAAGAAGAGTAGCCTTTGCAGTAGGGATTACATTGTAACCCTCATTCTCAAGCTCAACAAGCTTGTCGGTTGCGATAGCCTCGATCTCAGGAATGATGTAATCTGGATTCTCCTCCTTGATCACAGCCTTCAATGCCTCGCCGTCAAGCATCGACAGCACGTGGCTGCCGTGTGCGATGTGCATAGCCGGAGCATTTGCATATTTGTCGAGGGCGATGACCTCAACTCCATATCTCTGAAGTTCGATTGCAACTTCTTTTCCAAGCTCTCCGGAACCGCAAAGAACGGCCTTCTTGCCTGATTTTGTGAATGTAGTACCAATATTTGCCATGATGTTCATTTATATCATGGCAAATATAACAATTATTTGTTAAAATGATATAATCACCGCTCTGCTAAGTTCCGGCTTTGCAGCTTTCTTCACCACCTCTGATTTGATGGTAAGTCTTTCCGGAGCGACACCGTACTGAGTAGTGAGAAGATCGAAGATGTATTTGCCTCGCGCTTCGCTCAGATGCTGGTTGCGACGCATAGTACCTGTGTTGCCGTCAGAGGATCCCATCACTGTGATAAGGATGTCTGTCTCCTTGTCAGCCTTGGCAATAAGATTCTGCGCGATGAAGTCGAAATGCTGCATCTCCTTCTCGTCAAGAGTAGTCTTGCCGATATTGAAATAGATAGTTGCAGGAGTCATGCTGGTAAAGAGGTCTGTCTCGATGATGATAGGCTCCTTTTTGATCTGATTGATCTCCTGATTCAGCTTCTTGTTTGTCTTGCTGAGCTGAGCGTTCTTGTTTTCAAGTGAAGCATTCGCTATCTCCAAAGCCGCAATCGCAGTTTCAAGGATTGTTTTCTGCTCGAGGTTTGCTATCTCTACAGCTTCAAGGATCGATGATGTCCTTACGAAATTAGGCCATCCGAGATCTACGGCAAGACCGGCAGTCACGCTTGGAAGAATGGATACTCCGGAATTGTCGATCACTCTGCCGTTCACAACAGTCGCTCTCATGTCAATGATGATGTCGAGCCTGTCGGTGAGTCTGAGCTGGTGGAGAAGACCTGCACCCATGGCGAATTCATTGTCCTGGAAATCGACATTGTCCATTCCGTATGAACGGAAGAAACCTGCATGGAGGTATGGAACGAAGTCCCAGAATCTGGTCTCCTTGTATCCGCCAATGCCGTCAGATGCGTTCCAGAGGAAATCGCCGTGGATATACATGTAACCGAACTTCTGAGGATACTGATTCTTGTCAGTGTCAAGTGTGCTTCCAAGCACGCCGGCATTGTTTGACCAGGCCTGCGAATAGAATCCCTGATATCCGACTCTCATACCGATGGCAGGAGTGAACCATTTTCCGATGTTGGCGTCAATGCTCGGGCTGATTCTGATATCGTAGTCTTTGTTCAGGAAAACATTTATGCCGCCGCCCGCGCCGATGAACCAGTTGTCACCGAAACTGTTGGTTTCATATGGACCACGGACGATTTTGCCGTCAAGATCCCTGTTTCCGTTCTCCTGGGCATTAATCGCAGGAGAGGCTGTCAATGTGACAGCAATGAGAGCCGCAGCTCCCCAAAAAATGTTAAGACGTTTCATAACCACTTTTATTAAAATGTGTTATGAAACGCCTATACAAATTTGGTGTAAAAACACCTTTATTTCAGGAAAATCTTACTTCTTCTTCTGCTCTTCCTCCACTGTAGGGGCAGATTCCTTGTACTTGAAGCGGCGGATCTTCTGTGTTGCAGTCTTCTCGAACGGCTCTTTCATCACCTCTACAGAGCTTACCTGTGAAGCCTTGCTTACGTTCTTGTTCACAACCTTGAGAACCTTTGCCTTCCATGCGTCAAGCTTCTCGTAAAGCTTGTCCTCGCTCTCCTTGTCCCACTGGATGAAACTTTCCTGTGGCTGAACAAGTGCGATAAGCTTGCCGTCGCGCTCGATGACGATAGACTCGTTCACGCCCTCTACATTATTGATCACGTTCTCGATTTCCTCAGGGTAGATGTTCTCGCCTGACGCGCCGAGGATCATATTGCTGTTACGTCCCTTGATATAGAAACGTCCCTTCTTGTCCTGTACGGCGATATCGCTTGTGCGGAACCAGCCGTCCTCTGTGAATACGCTCTTTGTTCTCTGCGGATCCTTGTAGTATCCGAGCATCACGTTCGGACCCTTCGCAATGATCTCACCCTCTCCTGTCTCAGGATTTACGTTGTAGAGTTTAAGCTGTACGTTATATACCGGATATCCGAGTGAACCGACAGCTCTCCATCCGTTCATTGCGTAACCGAGGAGTGGGGAAGTCTCTGTAAGACCGTAGCCGATAGCGTAAGGAAAGTTCGCCTTGAGGAGGAATGCCTCGACCTCAGGGTCAAGCTTCGCACCTCCGATACCGTAGAATGTCACCTTGCCTCCGAATGTAGCCTTGAGCTTCATACCGATGATCTTGCACATAAGACCGTTCATGTGCTCGTTCATCCATGTGAGGGTACGGCTCTTCTTGATTGTAGGGAGGACGCTGCCCTTGTACACCTTCTCGATGATCATAGGCACTGTAAGCATTGTCGTAGGCTTGACGATCTTGAGCGCCTTCATGAGGATCGAAGGAACAGGCGGTTTCTGGAGGTAATATACCGATGCTCCGCAGTACATAGGGTAGAGCATACCGAGAGTCATCTCAAGAGTGTGCGCCATCGGAAGGATGGACAACCATCTGTCCTTGTCGTTTCTCTTGCATGAATGGTAGCATGTGATCACGTTCGAAGCGAGGTTGCGGTGACTGAGCACCACGCCCTTTGCGCTACCTGTCGTACCGGAGGTGTAGATGATTGTCGCGATCTCGTCCGGAGTAGGTACGGACGGCTTTCCGTCGCATGTGAAATGCTCATCGTCAGCCTTGATGGTCTCCAATGTGTCCATGTTGATCACGAGGATCATCTTGTCCATCACATCCTTGCTCACCTTCGGAAGAAGTCTCTCGGAAACGAAGAGAACCTTGCTCTCGGAGTGATTGATGATGTTTGTTACCTCATTCTCAGAACTGTCAGGAAGGATAGGAATCGAGATTCTGCCGAAAACTGTAGTTGCGTAGAAGGCAACCGACCAGTTAGGCATGCTCTGCGAAAGGATCGCTACCTTGTCTCCTGCTCCGATACCGTATTGTGTGAGGACTTTTGAGAGTCCGTCACATCTGTTCTTGAAGGAAGCGTATGTGTAGCCTCCCTCCTTAGTGTCATACCACTGGGTGTACTGCTTCTTCGAGTACACGGTCGTTGCGTAGTCGTAGAGCTTTGCGATAGTATCCACATACTTCTCTCGCATTCTCTGGATACGCTTGTAGAATTGAATCATAATTTTGGTTTTTAGGTTTATTTGGTTCTGTACATGTCAGGGTGCTTCGCGGTGAGGTTCATCTTCTCGTAAAGATCCTGGATACGAGCCATATCAGCCTTTGCGTCATCTGTCAATTCAACTTTCTGACCACGGCCGATTGTTTTTGTTCCCCAATCGAAATATCCCATATACACCGGACATCCCACTTCTCTTGCGATAGTGTGGAATCCTGTTTTCCAACGTTTTACTGCCTGGCGTGTTCCCTCCGGAGCAAGAGCGAGATGTACAACATCTCTCTTCTTCATCTCATTGATCACGCTGAGAGCCACATTGCTGCCTCTCTTGCGGTCTACAGGGATGCCACCCATCTTGCGGAGAAGCCATCCGAGAGGTCCCCAGAATGCTTCGCTCTTTATCATGCAGTACGGCTTTCCTCCCACTGATGTATAGTAAAGGTAGGAAATGACAAAATCCCAGGTCGATGTGTGAGGCACACCGAGGATGATGCATTTGTTTTCAGGGACTACAGGCTCGCCGGCCTTCCATCCGAGGACGCGGAGTAACCATCCGCAGAACTTTCTCCACATAATATTGTATGTTTAAATGTTAACGTCTTCAAGTTCAGCCTCGCTTCTGAGGTTGAATCTGATGAAATTCTGTCTTTCGAAGGTGTTGTCACCCATATAGAATTCGAGAATTTCAGCAATCGATTCTTCGTCGCTGATCTTTACCTTATTGAGTCTGATCTTTTCTCCGATGAACTCGGTGAACTCGTTCCATGAGATCTCTCCGAGACCTTTGAATCGTGTGATTTCCACTCCTGTCTTGAGCTTCTTCACAGCAGCATCCCTTTCGTCCTGGTTGTAGCAGTAGATTACCTCCTTCTTGTTCTTCACTCTGAAGAGAGGTGTCTCAAGGATGAATACATGGCCGCGACGTACAAGGTCAGGGTAGTATTTGAGGAAGAATGTCAGCACGAGCATGCGGATATGCATTCCGTCGTCATCGGCATCGGTTGCGACGATGATCTTGTTGTATCTGAGATCGTCGATATCCTCCTCAAGTCCGAGCGCGT
>JAEIGA010018263.1_pt1 | contig 10676 bp, 7 predicted proteins | sample 9270691 | NCBI WGS metagenome assembly JAEIGA01 (sample SAMN17057246, study PRJNA624740) | gut metagenome | biome: biome; isolation source: fecal sample | host: Bos grunniens | place: China: Xizang | collected 2019 | reverse complement strand
GCAGACACCAATAACTCGCTGAACGATTTTTATGAATCTGAAAAACAGTCGCTGCATGAATAGGTTACGCTACATATTGATCGTGTGCCTGCTTGCGTGCGGTCTGACTGCGGGGGCGCAGACCTACGAGCAGGTGGTGCGCCAGAATTTCTGGAATGCGTCGCAGAACATCACAGGTGTGCGCCAGGACCGATGGTCGTCCTCATATGCCGAGGTCATGGGTGAGTATGAGTCGGGAGGATTCCGCGACAGCTGGCAGCCCTCGGAAGGCTGGAGTGTCGGCGCTGCAACAGCGAGCATACGCCATCTTGAGCGCATGACCCTCAAAGGTTCGTTCTCGTTCATGCAGACGGAAGGATATGACATGTGCGGCTCGATGTTCATCCGCCCCGGATATTTTCCTGTGGATGTGCTCGAGTTCACTCCGGGCCGCAAGACATTGCAGACATATGCGTTTGACGGAGGAATATCGTACGATCTGACAAAGGCCTGGCGAATTGGAGCCATGATGGACTTTGAGTCGGCAAACATGGCAAAGCGCAAGGACCTCAGACATTCCAACTGGAGGCTCGACATGAGGGTCGCTCCGGGCGTGATGTATCGCAGCCGCGACTGGGCTTTCGGAGCAAACTATATATATGGAAGGACGACTGAGAGCGTTGAGGCGGAGCAGATAGGAGTGTCGGAGTCTTCATATTATGCTTTCCTGGACAAGGGACTCATGTATGGAGTGTATAACATATGGACAGGCGGTGCCTTGCATCTGAGTGAATCTGGGGTGAAATGTATGCCCGTAAAGGAGCAGAGCCACGGCCTGGCGGCTCAGCTGCAGTATAAAGGCTTCTTCGCCGAGATGGAATACCTGCACACGTCCGGAGTCATAGGAGAAAAGGAATATATCTGGTTCCTCTTCCCGGGAAACTCTGCAGATCTGCGCATGGCATACAGACACCGTAGTGGCCGTGCATGGCATTATGTAAGACTGGACTTCGGTTGGAACGCAAGGACGATGGACGAGACTGTGCTGGAGAAGGTTACGGAAGGCGGAGTGAGCACCGTGGTGAATCATGGGCAGAACAGGATTCTGACCCAGTGCGGCTGGAGTCTCAGACCGGAATATGAATATGTGGCGAGCAGACTGGAGGTGCTTGCCAGGGCGAAGTTAGGAGTGCAGGAAGAGGCTGCCTCACAGATGTATCCGTATGTCAACTGGCAGTCGCTCATGAATTATGAGGCAGATGTGCGTGTGAAATACCGCTGGACTCCGTCTTTGGTGATGACCGTGGATGCCGGATATGCTGCCGGCAAAGTGGTTGAAGAGGCATGGATCACGGATGATCAGGCAGGAGTGCAGACGACTCCGTTCCGACTCCAGGAATATTACGACTGGCAGACAGAATATGCGACGGCGGCACGTCTGAAGGCCGGCCTGGCGTTGAGGTGGTACTTCTGGAAAGGCCTGTATGTGCAGGCAGACGGTCACCTGACGCATGCCTTTGCCCTGAAGCACATCGCCGCCCCCGACCGCCTCACCACTGCCCTCCGTTTCGGCTATGAATTTTAATTCTCCGACTGTCATCCTGAGCGCAGTCGAAGGATCTTAAAACAATAAACAAATATAAAATGAAATAAAACTATGAAACGTTACATTACTTTAGCAATGGCGGCCTTGACCATCATTGCAGCATGCCAGAAGGTCGATGCCCCTCAGTCTCAGCCTGGAAAGATCCAGGTGGAGCCTATCATCACAAAGGCTACAGAGGTCAACTTCGAGGATGGTGACCGCATCGGTCTGACCGTCAAGGTGAATGGTGCAGCAGAGAACTACGCTTCAAATGCATGTTTTACTTATGCCGGCGACCTTTTCTCCGGCGACCTTGAGTGGTATGCCGACATCTACACCCCGGCAGATTTCTATGCTTACTATCCATATAATGAGACCGGCGCTCCGGTTTCATACTTCCAGCATGAGGATCAGTCGAAAGGCATAGCAGCCGCAGACTTCATGATGGCTGCGAAGAAGGGCGTGCTGCCTTCACAGAACGCAGTCGCAATGGTCTTCAAGCACATCATGACCAAGCTTGTGATCAACATCGACAATCAGTCTGGTGCTGATGTGGACAAGGTGGAGGTGCTCAGCGGAACTCTCGGTGTGGACCTTGACTACGAGAACATGGCTCTTCTGCCATGCTCGGGAGCCCTTCCGGCTGTATGCCCTCAGACTGTGACCTATGAGTCTGTTGCTGGCAAGACCTGGCAGATGATCATGATCCCTCAGACTGCTCCTCTCGAGCTTATTGTGACCCTTTCAAATCATACGGAAATCCGTCAGACGCTCGTCAGCACAACATATAAGTCGGGCGGTCAGTACACCATCAATGCCCGCATACTTCCGGACAACATGATCGTGTCGGCTTCTGGCGAGATCGAGAACTGGACAGATGAGGGTGAAGTGGACTTTGAAGGCGGCTCTTCTTCTTCGGAGCTTCCTGTGGAGTTCACGGAGTATGAGGATTACTTCGTTTATGACGGAGTGGAGTACAAGACCGTGACTCTGGCCGACGGCAACAAGTGGATGGCTGAGAATCTCCGTTTCATCCCTCGCGGACGCACCGTTTCAAGCGATCCGGCAGAGGATGCCGGCATCTGGTATCCGGCTTCCAATGCTGAGAAGACAGCCGATCCTGCGCTTGCAGAGTCTCTCGGTCTTCTCTATGATGCAGCGACAGCATTTGGCGTTGAGGCTGTGACTTTGGAGAATGCTGCGACATTCGAGGGCGTGCAGGGAATCTGCCCGAGAGGCTGGCACATCCCTACTGCCGCAGAGATGACAGGTTTGGTCGGCCACTGCTCAAATTCCGCCATGATCAATCCTGACGGTGTATATTATGATGCTGCAATCAAGGGAGCAAGCCTCGCTGCTCTTGAGGCCGCCGGCTGGCCATGGCAATTCGCAAGCATGAGAAACAAGGCGAATACAGCGGGCAAGGGAAGCTACACCGTGACCAACTACAACGGGGTATATGGCATAATGTCGTATCTGATAGGTTCGTCGATGTATCAGACTCAGACCAACGAAGACGGAAGTCTGAAGAACGTGCAGTACTATTACATGATGCCGACTTATAATGCAGCAAACGAGAAGGTGACTGTTGCCTACGGAAATTTCCTCGCAGGAGCATCACTTCGCTGCGTCAAGAACAAATAAACCAATCTTTGGCACGGCATTTGAAAATGCTTAAGGCACGGTTAGTTTAGTTGTTAATAATAGGGTTATGGTTCATCCGGCCGACTTCCTGAGAGGAAGGCGACCGGATGTTTCTTATTAGAGCATGTCCTGGCTCCTGCAGTGCAGGTGGTTTTACCTGACTGCGCAAATTTAGAGCTAAAATACGCAAATTATGCTACTTAGTGTTTTGAGTTTTCCTATATTTGTCACATAATGCTAAATAATAACCTAAATTATCATGAGGACAAAATCTTTGTTAAATTTATTATCTGGAATAGTAGCTCTTCTTGCATTTGCAGGATGTAGTCAGAACAAACCATATGTCATCTGGACAGAAGGTGAAACAGATCCAGAAACTCGCCGCGCATGCCACGAAATCACTGTAGTCAATGCGCCTGAGGGAACAGACTGGAACCTTTGGCTTACTTCAAACCACATCGTGCCAGAAGAAGTAGAGGGTACTGAAGGTACCATCGAGCTGCATCACGGATGCCTCTACAAGATGACACCGCTTGCTCATGAGGGTGAAAATCTTGTCGTGAAATATAAAGACCGTCCGCTTCAGCGTCATTGCTGGGCTCCGGAGGGCTTCGTTCTGGAGCACGACGGGGAAGTGATTCAGCTCGAGGTAAAATATGAGTTCCTTCCTTCGGAGGTCATTCCTGATTTTCCATACAATCATGTGCAGACCCAGGTGTGGGACATGATCCCGTCGCTCAAGAGCGTTGTATTGGCCGAGGGTACGACTGTGGTGGATGTGATCCCTGCAGCTGAAATCGTTCCTTCAGACAAGGACGGCTGGTACAGAATCACTCTTGACGGCACATGTAAGATAGAGGCTGCTGACGAGGACGGAGCGTTCTATGCAAAGGTTACCCTCGAGAATATGATAAGAAATGCAGGTGGCACAGAGCTCCCTGATATGGTGATAGAGGACTGGCCGGATCTTGGCTACAGAGGTCTGATGCTTGACATTTCAAGAAACTTCACATCAAAGGACAACATCCTGAAGCTTATCGACCTGCTTGCGCACTATAAGGTCAACACCTTCCACCTCCATTTTGGAGATGACGAGGGCTGGAGAGTGGAGATGCCTCAGTTCCCTGAACTGACCACCTATGGTGCTTACCACTCTTTTCCTGTAAAGAATGAGGCAGGCGAGTATATCGAGGAAGAATATCTGTTGCCTTCTTACGATGGCAACATCGATCCAAAGGATATGAATTCTCTTTCAAATGGCCATCTTTCAAAGGAGGACTACATCGAGATCCTTAAATATGCATGGGAGCGCCGCATCGCGGTCATTCCTGAGTTCGACACACCGGGTCACTCAAGAGCAGCCATCAAGGCTATGGAGGCGCATGCAAAGCGTACAGGTGACGAAAGCTACCTCCTCAGCGACAAGAATGATGTCTCGGAATATGTCTCTGTGCAGTATTATAAGGACAATGCCATCAATGTGGCTCTCCCTTCTACATACAGATTCATCGAGGTTGTTTTCGATAATCTCATTGCTTACCATAAGGAGGCTGGCGTTCCTCTTCCTGCAATCCACGTAGGTGGAGACGAGGTTCCTAAGGGAGCATGGGTAGGTTCAGAGCATTGCCAGAAGATAATGGCTGAGAGAGGTTGGGACAACATCGAGCTTCTCAAGTCATACTACATCGAGAATGTGTTGGACATCGCAGAGGCCAGAGGAGTGAAGATCTCCGGATGGCAGGAGCTTGTGATGGATCTTGAGGATCATGTGTATGAGAGAATGAAGAAGAGCCTTTATTCAATCAACTTCTGGCACACAGGTGACGGACAGGAGGAATATCCATACCATTACGCAAACGACGATGTTCCTGTGATTCTCTCTAACATGACAAACACCTATGTGGACTTCGCGTACACACCTGACAAGACCGAGAGAGGTCTTTCATGGGGCGGATTCGTGGATGAGCGTCGCAGCTTCAGCCTTCTTCCATATGATATCTATCGCTCTGTGCGTTGGGACGACAGAGGAAGGATCCGTGACATCTCGAAACTCCCTGAGGGAAAGACTGAGCTTCAGAAGAAGGAAAACATTGTCGGCGTGCAGGCTCAGCTCTGGACAGAGACTGTCAGAAGCTTCGACCACGTGACTTCATACATCTTCCCTAAGGTCTGCGGTGTGTTCGAGAGAGCATGGAATGCAAGTCCTTCATGGGAGGGAACTCTCAAGGCAGACGATCCTGTATTCATGTCGGAGCTCGACAAGTACTACAGCACTGTAGTGGAGCATGAGATGCCTTATTACGAGGAGAAAGGTGTCGCATACCGTCATAGAAAATAATAAATGCAGATAAAATTATGAGAAAGATATTTATTGTTGCTTCTCTTTTTCTGGGATTTGCATATATGTCAAATTCCCAGGTGCTCGACAGAGACAGGTCCAAATATGCGGTAAATAATTTCGCAGAGGATGACAAGTATGTGATGCTGGAGCCTTATGAGACTGTTTCGGTCCAGGAACCTAAAGGAAAGAAGGTGAAGAACATCATCTTCATGATCGGCGATGGAATGGGCCTCGAGCAGATCAGTGCAGCTTGGGTGTGCAATGGAGGTCTCAACCTTGACAACTTCACAAAGGTCGGCATCCAGAGGACTTATTCTGCAAACAAGCTTGTGACAGATTCTGCTGCGGCGGGATCAGCCTTGGCAACAGGCCAGAAGACCAACAACGGCATGATCGCAATGACTCCGGACTCTGTCGCTGTGCAGTCTCTTGCAGAATATGCTATGGAGAAAGGCAAGAGGGCAGGTGCGGCTGTTACCTGCCGCGTCACAGATGCTACTCCTGCAGTATTCTTCAGTCACACGGCATCCCGTAAAAACTTGGATGATATTGCTGTCCAGATGACCAACAGCGGTCTCTACTTCCTTTCGGGAGGAGGCACAAGGTATTGGAGCGGCAGAGAGGATGGTCTTGATCTGGTAGGACAGGCTCAGGCTAAAGGCTACACATATGTTGAGACAAAAGAAGAGATGATGGCAGTGCAGGACGGTCCGGTGATCGCTCTTATGGACGAATATGAGCTTCAGCCGGCTCTTGACCGTGGCGACATCCTTCCTTGTGCAGTGCAGAAGGCCCTTCAGGTGCTTGACAACAAGAAGGGATTCTTCCTTATGATCGAAGGCTCTATGATCGATGACGGCGGACACGACAACAAGGCCGGCAAGACCATGGAGGAGATATTCGACTTCGACCGCACCCTCGGACTTGTGCTTGAGTGGGCGGAGAAGGATGGCGAAACACTCGTGATCGTTACAGGAGATCACGCTACAGGAGGTATGACTCTTCTGAGCGGAAGTCTCGAGGAGAGGAGAATCCGTGTGAACTATTCTACAACAGGTCACAACGGCATCGCGCTTCCTGTATTCGCATGGGGACCTCATTCCGAGGACTTTGTAGGTGTTTACGAGAACGCCGAGCTTTCAGACAAGATCAGAGCGCTTATCAAATAATTGAAAATATAACCGAAAGAACATGAAAAATACATTCAAACTGATTATGGCAGCAAGCATGGCATGTGCTTGTTCCGGAGCTGTTTCTTTGCAGAACGGTGAAGAGATGCTCCTGGATTCATGGAGCCTTAACCGTGAGGGAACAGAGGAGATTTACGACGTCAAGGTCCCTTCAACTGTAGCAGGCGTCCTTTATGAGAAAGGCTATTTTGGAGAGGATATCCTCAATGGAGTCGGCTACTACGACGTAGACAAGAGCATCTTCGATGATGCGTGGATCTACAAGACATCGTTTGATCTGGAAGTTGTTGACGGACAACACTACGACCTTGTATTCAACGGCCTTAACTATTATGCCGACATTGTGCTCAACGGCACAAAGATCGCGGCTTCTGACACTACATACGGAGTGTTCATCAAGAGACAGTATGATGTCACAGACCTCCTTAAGGAAAACAACGAGCTTGAGGTGAAGGTACGCAGAGCTCAGCCTCGCGACCTCAACATCGGATTCGTTGACTGGAATCCAAGACCTCTGGACGAGAGCATGGGTATAACTCAGACAGTGAAGCTTTGCGCTTCGGCTGATGTGAGCATCGAGGATGTGTTTGTGATCCCTTCTCTGGACACTGAGGCTTTTGCTGAGGCAGACCTTGAGGTGCGTGTGACCTTGAAGAACAACGCCAGCTCTCCTGTGAACGGAGAGATCGCTCTCGACCTTCAGGATGCCGGCGTATGCAAGGTGCCTTTCGAGCTTCAGGCATGCGAGGAGAAGATCGTAAGCGTTACACCTGAGCAGGCAGCCAACCTGCATGTGGAGAACCCACGCGTATGGTGGACTTATGACCTTGGAACTCCGGAGCTTTATGACCTTGCTGTGGCTGTTGAGACAGAAGGTGCGGTTTCTGACAAGTTTGATGTCACTTTCGGTATCCGCGAGATTACAAGCGAGCTTAACGAATATGGTTACAGACAGTTCACTCTCAACGGAAAGGACATTCTCCTCAAGGGTGCCGGCTGGACTGATGACATCTTCCTTCGTGACACTCCGGAGAGCATCGACAGACAGCTTCAGTATGTGATTGACATGAACATGAACACTGTACGCTTCGAGAACATCTGGGGTAAGGATGACACTGTTTATGATCTTTGCGACCAGTATGGTCTTCTTGCCCTTGTGGGTTGGAGCTGCCAGTGGGAGTGGGAGTCATATTGCGGTATTCCTGAGATCCACCACGTAGGATGTATCTATGAGCCTAAGGAGATCGATCTCGCAGCAAGATATTTCGAGGATCAGGTGATCCGTCTCCACAACCATGCTTCAGTATTTGCATGGATGACAGGCTCGGACTGCGTTCCTATCGAAGAGCTTGAGGCGCGCTATCTCGAGACTTATAACAAGTATGATTATCGTCCATATATCAGCTCTGCGAAGAGCCTTGAGAGCAAGCTTACCGGATGGTCCGGCAGCAAGATGGCAGGTCCATATGAGTATGTGGCTCCGGACTACTGGTATTTCGATACCAAGATAGGAGGTGCTTTCGGATTTAACACAGAGACAGGTATCGGCGCTAACATTCCTCAGGCCGAGTCTCTCATGAAGATGATTCCTGCCGATCAGCTTTGGCCGGTTTCAGATGCATGGAGCAAGCACTGTACAACATCGACAACTGCGATGAACACAATGGATGTCCTCACAAACGTGATGAACAACGTATACGGCACAGCTGCTGACTTCAATGATTATGTGAGAAAGGGACATGCTCTCGACTACGACGGAACACGTGCAATGTTCGAGTCGTTCCGTGTGAACACTCCTGTCACAACAGGTCTTATCCAGTGGATGCTCAACTCTGCCTGGCCTTCTATCTACTGGCAGCTTTACGACTACTACGGAGTTCCTGTGGCGGCTTACTACGGAACAAAGAAGGCTTGTGAGCCTGTCCAGCTTATATATAATTATAAGGACAGCCATGTATATCTCGTGAACGAGGGTCTTCTTGAGGGTGATGTGACAGTGTCAGCAAAGGTTTATGATGCTGCTTCCGCTCTTCTCGGCGAGGTTTCAAAGAATGTTGCGACATCATACCGCAATACAGTTGATGCATTTGACATGACAGCATACAACGGAAGACCTCATTTCATCGCTCTCGAAGTGAAGGATGCAGAGGGTAATGTCCTTGCTGACAACTTCTACTGCATCGGTGCTGAAAGAAACGTATACGACTGGGACAAGAGCACATGGTATGATACACCTATCACATCTTATTCAGATCTGAGCTTTGCGTTCGCACAGCCTGCTGCAGATGTGACAAAGGAGGTTTCATATGCTGATGGCGTCTACACAGTGGTTCTCACAAACAATTCCGAGACCATCTCTTACATGAACATCCTCAAGGCTAAGAACTCAGAGGGCGAACTCGTTGTTCCTGCATACTGGAGCGACAACTTCTTCCCTCTCCTCCCTGGCCAGACAAAGACAGTTACATGTAAGGTCGCTCAGGAAGGTTTGACAATCGAACTCTAAATCTGACGTCATAAGATTACAGGAGGCGCGACCTTTGCCGGTTGCGCCTCTTTATTGTGTATTAAGCTTGAATTTGCTATATTTACGCTATGAAAAGATTAACACTACTTCTCTTGCTTGCAATGCTTGTGACGATGCCGGGCTTTTCTCAGAACAGGAAGGCCGACAGGGAGCGCCGCCGGGAAATGCGGCGCAAGGAGCGCGCGATTATGGATTCTCTGAGGCTCGCCCGTGAGAGTCAGGATTCAGTCAATGTAGGATTTGGCTACACCAGGAAAGATGATCTTACATATTCGGTCTCGAGTGTCAAGGTGGAAGGGGCGGAGGTATCCAGCTACAGGGACATCGGTGAATATCTTCAGGGAAGGGTTCCCGGTCTGACTGTTATCAAGGATGGCTCACGTTACCGTTTTCTCATCCGGGGAGTGAATACGATCAACGGAACATCAGAGCCTCTGCTGATAGTAGACGGAGTGGAGGTTATGGACATCAGCTTTCTCAATCCTCGAGATGTCGCATCGGTGGATGTTCTGAAGGACGCGTCTGCGTCAATATACGGTGTCCGTGGTGCGTTTGGCGTGATTATTATCACCACCAGGAAGTGACATTTTTGAAACAAGAATAACCAGTAAATAATATTACTATGGATAAAGGAAGATTTTTCAGCGGACTCTGCGTAATGGCAGGTCTTGTAGTTCTGGGCATCATGATTCCCACAGCGGTCTCTGAATATCGTTCATTCGACAGGACTGTCAATGTCAAGGGACTGTGCGAAAAGGAGGTAAAGGCTGATAAGGTCATATGGCCTATAGTATATAAGGTGATGTCAAATGACATCCAGTCAATCTATAATCAGACAGATGCCGGAAATGCCGTGATTGTTGATTTCCTCAAGTCGGGCGGCATCACGCAGGATGAAATCACAGTCTCTGTCCCTCAGATTTCTGACAAACTTGCAAATGAGTATGGCGGCAATGACAGAGCGTTCCGCTACATCGCAAAGAATGTAGTCATTGTGTGTACATCTGACGTGGACAAGGTGCTTGCCCTCATGGCCAGCCAGTCAGACCTTCTGAAGAAAGGTGTTCTTACTGCGGGCAACGACTGGGAGAATCCGGTGGAATTCAAATATGAAGGGCTGAACGGCATAAAGCCTCAGATGATAGAGGAGGCGACTCAGAATGCCCGTGAGGCAGCAGAGAAATTTGCAAAGGATTCCGACAGCGGTCTTGGCAAGATCAAGACTGCCAATCAGGGAACCTTCACCATTGAGGACCGCGACAGCAACACTCCTTATATAAAGAGGGTGCGCGTGGTGACATCGGTTACATATTATCTGGACAATTAGGCTTGCTGGGAGTGCTCCAGCTGAATGAGTTCGCGTTTGATTTTCCTGCCGAGCGCATACTCTCCGAAGTCTATGCCTTTCTC
>JAEIGA010018262.1_pt1 | contig 10676 bp, 8 predicted proteins | sample 9270691 | NCBI WGS metagenome assembly JAEIGA01 (sample SAMN17057246, study PRJNA624740) | gut metagenome | biome: biome; isolation source: fecal sample | host: Bos grunniens | place: China: Xizang | collected 2019 | reverse complement strand
TGGGAATGCGAAAAGCAACCAGCGACGAAATAGTTAGAGTTTCTATAAAGGGGAAATAGAAATATGATTGATGTGCAAGGTGGGGCACCTCAAAACGAACAAAGTTTAATGACTCTCAGCGAAGTTTTAAAAGCCGTAGACGGAAAACTTCTTTCAAAAACAATGGAAGAAGAATTTTGCTTTTCTGGAGTTGCATGTGATAGTAGAAAAGTTGAAAAAAATTTTATTTTCTTTCCTTTAGTAAATAATCAAGATGGACACGATTATATTCCTCAAGCCATAGAAAATGGTGCTTCTGTTATTTTTGTAACTGATTATTACGCAGATTTTCATAATCAACAAATTAAAGATATTATCAAAACTGGCGTTGCTGTAATTTCTGTTGGACATACAATGTATGCTTTACAAAGATTAGCCGCTAGTTATGTTTTGAAATTTCCTTCACTTATTAGAATTGGAATTACAGGTTCAAGTGGAAAAACAACTACAAAAGAAATTGCCGTAAATGTGCTTTCTCAAAAATTTTCTGTTGTTTACAACGAAGGAAATTTAAATTCAGAAACAGGACTTCCTTTATCTGTTTTTAAAATTCGACAAAATCACCAAGTTGGAATTTTTGAAATGGGAATGAACCGAAAAGGTGAAATTGCAGAGTTAGCTTCTGTTTTATATCCTCAATATGGAATTATCACAAATGTTGGAACTGCTCATATTGGAATTTTAGGAACAAGACAAGCTATTGCAGAAGAAAAAAAGCAAATTTTCAAATTTTTTAATTCAAAAGCATTTGGTTATATTCCAAGTGATGATGATTTTGCTGATTTTCTTGCTGAATCAAAAGGAAATATCAAAAAAGTTTCACAAGATTTTATTAGTGATGTTAAATTTTCAGGTTTAGAAGGAACTTCTTTTAAATACAAAGGCGAAAATATCAATTTTTCTTTGTGTGGAAAATACAACTTGAAAAATGCTTTAAGTGTAATCGCTTTAGCCGAAGATTTAGGACTTTCTTCAGAAGAAATTAAAACTGGTTTAGAAACTGTAAAAACAATTTTTGGTAGAAATCAAATTGTAAAAAAAGATTTTACTTTCATTTTAGATTGCTACAACGCAAACCCTGATTCAATGAAGGCTTCTGTGGAATTTTGTTCTGAAGTTGAATGTGCTGGAAAAAAAGTTTTTGTTCTTGCTGATATGCTTGAATTAGGTGATGAATCAGAAAAAGCTCACAGAGAAATTGCAGAGATTGTAGAAAAATCTAGTGCCGATTATGTAATTTTCTTTGGTGAAGAAATGAGTAAAGCAAAATCATTTGTTACTTCAAAAAAACTTGATGCAATTTCAACAAGTGATGAAAATGCTGTGGATTTTGTTGCAAAAAAATTAAAAGATTTTTGTAGCAAAGATGATATTGTTTTATTAAAAGGTTCTAGAGGAATGAAACTAGAACGAATTGTGGAAGCGTTTTAATCTTATGGAAAGAAGAATAATTTTTGCAGAAAAATCATATAGTTCTCAAGGTGTTGATACTGGATTTGTTGTATCTGTTATTCTTCTTTTAGGATTAGGTTTAATCACTTTATATGCTTCATCAACAAGTTATGCTACAAGAGTTTTTGATGATTCTTTTTATTTTGTAAAACGACAACTAATTAGTTCTGGAATTGGGCTTTTATTACTTGGGATTGCTTCAATTATTAACTTAAATTTTGTACGAAAAATTTTACCAATAATTTTTATTTCTACAATAATTTTATGTTTTATGACTTTCTTGCCTTTTATCGGTGTTGAAAGAAATGGTGCAAGACGGTGGATAAAATTGCCTTTGTTAGGAACTTTTCAGCCATCAGAAATTGCAAAACTTACAATTATTTTATTTTTGGCAAATTTTTTTGATAAAAAACATAATATTCTAAAAGAATCAGGTTTCAATATTGGACAAGCTGTAGTTGGTTTGTTTTTTACAGTATTGATTGTTTTTTTACAAGATGATTTTTCAACTGCATTTTTTATCATGATTGTTGGTTTATTGATGTTTTTTGTTGCTGGTATTAAATTGGGTTGGTTTTTAGGATTTTGTGTTTTTTCTCTTCCGATTGTGATTTTGTTTATTTTTACAGAATCTTATCGTGTTAAAAGATTGATAGCTTTTTTTAATCCTGAGCAATCTTCACATGGAGTAAATTATCAGATAAATGCTTCTAGACGAGCAATTTCTTCTGGTGGATTTTGGGGCGAAGGTTTGGGAAGTGGCTTAAAGAGAGTTACTGGGATTCCAGAAGTTCAGGCAGACTTTATTTTTGCAGGTTGGTCAGAAGCGATGGGATTTATAGGTGTAATTTTATTTTTTGCCTTAATTTTTTATTTTGCATGGCGTGGTTATAAAATTGCATTCCGTTGTGAAGATAAATTTAGAAGTTATACAGCTTTTGGAATTGTAACTTCTATTGTTCTTCAAACACTTCTTAATTGTGGTGTTGTTTGTGGTGCTTTACCTGCAACAGGAATTCCTTTGCCATTTTTTTCCTCAGGTGGTTCTTCTTTGATTATTACGCTTTTGATGTGTGGCGTTGTAATAAATATTTCTAAGTTTGATAATAACAATTTGGAGTTGTACGATGAATAATGGAGTTGCATTTTCCGATACTTTTTATTCTATGAGTAATCAAGGGAAAGTAGAAAAAACAGAAAAAAAAGTTAATAAAGTAAATCTTTTAAAGGTTTTATTTATTATCTTGGGATTGTTGATTCTAGCTGAAATTTTGATATACACAGTTTTGATGCCATGTCTCGCTCCTGTAAAAGTAACTTATTCTGGCTTGGAAACTTTTTCAGCTCAACAAATTAGTAATTACTTAGAAATAACTCCAAAATTAACTTGGATTCAGTTTGATTCTGCAAAGGCTGCATCTAAACTTGCAGGAAATGCAGTAATTGAAAATGTTGTAATTGAAAAACATTTTCCTGATCAAGTTTTGGTAAAAATTGTTGAACGAAAAGCTGCTGTTGTAACTTTAGCAAATGTTAATGGAAAAACAGTGCCTGTTCAAATTGATAAAAATGGTGTAATATTTGCTGTTGATAGAGGAATGCCAAAAAATTCAGTTCCTTTAGTTACAGGTTTTACTTTTGATACTATTGTAGAAGGTATGAGATTAAATGGAAAATTGCGTCCTTTGATGGAACAAATTTCAGAAATTCAAGCAAGCAATCCTGAATATTTTTCAGTTTTGTCAGAAATAAAAGTATTACCAAAGGATTATGGTAGTTACGAATTAGAATTGTATCCTGTGCATTCAAGAACTAAAGTTATTACTGATAGGACATTGAATATAGAATCACTTCAGTATATGATGGTTTTGATAGATGTTTTTAATTCTATGAATCGTGATACATCTGTTATAGATTTAAGATATGGTTCAATTTCTTTTAGATAAAAAGGGGGACTTTTATGAGTGATATTGTTGTAGGATTAGATATTGGAACTTGTAATGTAAGAGTTGTTATTGGTTCTTACGATGAAAATGGTCGTCTTCAAATTATTGGAGTTGGAAATGCTCCATCTACTGGTTTGAGTAGAGGCGTTATTGTAAATATTGAAAATACAATGAGTGCTGTTACAAGTGCTATTGAAGCTGCTGAATTAATGGGTGGTTGTGAAGTTCATTCTTGTTATGTTGGAATTGGAAGTACACAAGTTGAAAGCCTAAATTCAAAAGGGCAGGTTTCAGTTGCTAATAAGTCTAGAGAAATTGGCCGCAACGATATAAATCGCGTTATTGAATGTGCTAGTAATGTAGCAGTTCCTCTCGATAGAAAAGTTTTACATGTTGTTCCTCAGATTTATACAGTAGAACATTCCGTGGATTGTGTTCAAAAAACAAAAGATCCTACAAATATGATTGGAACTCGTCTTTATGTTGATGTACATATAATTACAGCAACTACAACTACTATGCAAAATATTTTTACTTGTGCAAGTAGAGCAGGATATACTGTTGATGGAATTATGCTAAAAACATTGGCATCTGTTCAATCAGTCTTAACCGAAGAAGAAAAAGATTTAGGTTCTATCCTTATTGATATGGGTGGCGGTTCTACAGATGTAATTGTTGTAGCTGGCGGCGCTCCGATTTGCACAGCATCAATTCCAATTGGTGGTGGTTTAGTTACAAATGATATTGCCATCGTTAGAGGAATTTCAACTGAAACTGCTGAAACAATAAAAGTTTCAAACGGATGTTGTTGGGCTGCTTTGGTACAAGAAAATGAAGAAGTTTTAATTCAGAGAAATGGTCGCGCAGAATCAATTCCTCGTTCAGAAATTTGTCAGATTATTCAACCTCGTGTTGGTGAAATTTTTGAAATGATAAAAGAAAAGGTTTTTTCAAGCATTGGTGATAAGCGTCTTTCTGGAAATGTTGTTCTTGTTGGTGGCGGTGCAAAAATGAGTGGTGTAATCGAACTTGCATCAGAAGTTTTTGGAACTCAAAGTGTAAGAATCGGTATGCCAGGAAAACTTTCAGGTTTGGATGATAAATATCGTTCTCCTGATTATGTAACTGCAGTTGGTCTTGTTGTTGCAAATTCTGAAGTTTTAGCTCAAGGTGGCTCAAAACGAGGAAATAAAGATTATCCTAATGGAAAAAAATCATTTTGGGATAAGGTTGCTAAATTTTTTAAAGAAATGTTTTAATTTACATTTTTTTATTATGATTTATCTTGAAATTAGAATTTATAGTTGTATAATGTAAACTATTACATTATTAAAATATTTTTATTTTTTTTCTGGGTGGGAGGAAAAAAATGTTAGATTATTCAATTATGGACGATAGACCAATTAGCCCAACTGTTATTAAGGTAATTGGTGCTGGTGGTGGTGGATCAAATGCTGTAAATAGAATGATTGAAGCTGGTTTACAACATGTTGAATTTATCGTTGCAAATACTGATAAACAAGCGTTAAATAAATCCGTTGCTGAAAAGAAAATCGTTATTGGCTCTAAACTTACTAATGGATTAGGTGCAGGTGGTAAACCTGAAGTTGGTGAGCAAGCTGCTATTGAAGATACAGAAGCTATTGCAAATGTTTTGAAAGGTGCTGATATGGTTTTTGTTACTGCTGGAATGGGTGGTGGAACAGGAACTGGTGCTGCTCCTATTATCGCAAAAATTGCTAGAGAGCAAGGCGCTTTGACAGTTGGTGTTGTTACAAAACCTTTTAATTTTGAAGGAAAAGTAAAAATGCAACTTGCTGAAGAGGGTATTCGTAAGTTACATAAAGAAGTTGACACATTGATTGTTATTCCAAACCAACATCTTCTAAGCATTATGGATAAAAAAGCACCTATTCGCGAAGCTTTTAAAAAAGCAGATGATATTTTACGACAAGGTGTGCAAGGAATTTCTGATTTGATTACTCATCCGGGCGAAGTTAATATCGATTTTGCTGATGTAAAAACAACTATGGAAGGCAAAGGTGATGCAATTCTCGGTGTGGGAGTTGGCTCAGGTGAAAATCGTGCTGTAGATGCTGCAACTGCTGCTATAACAAATCCTTTATTACAAGATTCTCACATTGATGGTGCAAAAAATATTCTTGTTAACATTCAATGTGGCGAAGATTTTTCTTTGATTGAAACAGAAGAAATTGTAAATATCATTCGTGATACAGCAGATCCTGATGTATTGTTGATTTATGGACAAATCATCGAGCCTAGCATGGAAGGATATGTTTCTGTAACTGTTATTGCAACTGGATTTCCAGAGGCTAACGCTTCAGAAGGTAAGGCAGATGATCCTTTTTATGCATTAAAAGAGAAAACATCTTCAGATCCTTTAGCAAATGTGCCTCCTGTTCAAAAGACATCTGTTCAACAAAGTTCTAAAGATGGTGGAAATTTAGTTTCTCATAATGATTGGACAAAGATGAATCAATCTGGTAGTTACTTATCAAATAGAAGTAATGATATAAATATTCCAACATATTTGCGAAATATGAATAATAATACTTCTGACGATAAAAATAACTAATGAATAGTATTTTATCATCTTTTTATGATGATTTAGTTTCGATAGACGGAAAATCAATCTCAACTGCTCAAACTTATTGTTTTGCGGTTGAGATTTTTTTTAATTGGCTAAATTCTGAAAATATAGAAATTTCCTCAGTTGAACTTCAAATTTTGATAAAATATCTTGTTTGGCGTCAAACTCAAGGTATGGATTCTTTAACTGTAGCAAAAGATATTTCTGCGTTGCGTTCTTTAGGAACTTTTCTTGTCCGAAATCAAATTTGGAGTGAAAATTTTCCTCTTCAGTTAGAGCGCCCTAAAGCAAGTAAATCTTTGCCAAAAGTTCTTTCTGTTGAGCAAGTTGATGCGCTTTTAAATTGTATCGATGTTTCTACAGATTTAGGCATTCGTGATAGGTCTTTATTTGAACTTATTTATTCTTGTGGTTTACGAATCAGCGAAGTTTCAAATTTATTATTGCAAAATCTTCACTTAAAAGAGCGAATTATTTGGGTTACAGGAAAGGGAAACAAAGAACGATTAGTTCCTTTTGGAAGCGAGGCGGAATTTTGGCTCAAAAAATGGCTAGAAGTTAGACCAAAATTTGTTGGCTCAAAAAGTGTTCCTACGATTTATGTAAATTATCAAGGAAAGCCTTTTTCACGAAAAGGAATTTGGAAACGATTTCAAGAATTAGAAGTTTTGTCTGGGGTAAATTCGAAAGTTCACACTTTGAGACACTCTTTTGCAACACATATGCTTTCTGGTGGGGCAGATTTGCGTTCTGTGCAAGAACTTTTAGGACATTCAGATTTAGCAACAACTCAAATTTACACACATATCGATGCAGATGATTTAAAAGATTATCACGAGGAATTTTTTCCGAAAAGAGAAAGTGAAAAAAGTTAAAAAAAATAATTTTTTTTCTTACAAAGTAGCAAATTTTTCAATTTTGAATATATAATATATGTATAAACTCTTAAAATGATTTTATTAGTGGGATATCTTTTGATAAAATTATTTATTTGTTTTTACTTGGAGGAAAATTTTAAATGAAATTTTTTAATAAATCAATTTTCGTTTTTATCTTGTGTTTTTTTGTGATTTCTTTTTTTTGTGGATGTGGCGTAAATCCAAAACAAATTAAACGCATGCAAGCGCTTGAAGAAGGCGTTTTAAATCCTACTACAAAAGAAGAATTAAAAGATGCAATTCAAAAATATGAACATCGCGTTGAAGATGTAACTTCGGCTGCTGCTCAGACTGGAGTTTGGTATAAAATTTTAGCTTCTCGCTATTTAGACGATGGAATGTATGGCGAAGCATTAAAATATTATCAAAAAGCGATTGAGTATTTTCCTGCAAACCAAAATCTGTATTATTGGGTTGGAGTTTGTGCTGGATATATGGCAAAATCTAGTTTAGATTACAATGGAAGTGGAAATTTTAGCCAAAGAGAAAATTATCTAAAACTTTCTGAAAGTGCATATTTGCGAGCTTTAGAATTAGAACCAACTTATGCAAGAGCAATGTACGGTTTGGCTGTTTTGTATGTGTTTGATTTAAATGAAAGTGAAAAAGCAATTCCTTTGCTAGAAAAACTTTTAACAATAGATACTCGCAACACAGATGCAATGATGGTCTTGGCAAATGCTTATTATCAAAATTATGAATTTGATAAAGCGGTAGAACTTTACGATAAAATAATTAGCCTTTCAACTTCGCCAGAAAAGAAAGCTGCTGCTGAGGCAAATAAAAAACAAGTTTTGGAAATGGCTTATGGAGAATAAAAAGCTACTTTTGCAACTTGGAATTGCAAGATTAGGCTTTTTATCAACAGAAGATAAACTAAAACTTGAAAATAATCTTGACAATGTATCAAACCTTGCGTTACTTTCTATAGATGATATATCTTTTGTTGTAGGTAGGGTTATCAATACAAAAGAGTGGCCTGTAGAAAATTTTGAGAAAATTGTTCTTAGGGATTTAGCTCTTATGCAATCATACAATATTGATTTTATCCATTGCAAAGATAAAAATTATCCTGTAATGTTATCTCAAGTGTATGATTTTCCTTACGCTTTGTTTACGCGAGGGAATAATTCTATTTTGAATACACCTTCTGTGGCAATCGTTGGAACTCGTAATCCGTCTATGTCTGGAATGAAAGCTGCTTTTGAGTTTTCTAAGGATTTAGTTGCTTCTGGTTATACTGTTGTTTCTGGATTGGCCATGGGGATTGATACTGCGGCTCACAAGGGGTCAATTTCTTACGGAAAAACAGTTGCAGTTCTTGCTTGCGGTTTGGATAATATTTATCCTACTGTAAACAAAAATTTGGCTGTTCAGATTATTCAAAATGGTGGATGTCTTGTTAGCGAATATTCACCTGGGGAAATTCCTTTAAAATGGAGATTTCCTGCGCGAAATAGAATTATTTCTGGACTTTCAGAAGCGGTTGTGGTGATGGAATCACCTGCAAAGTCTGGGGCTTTGATTACAGCAGATTTTGCCATCGAGCAAAATAGAGAATTGTTTTTTCATCAATCTGCTTTGGATGCTCAAGAACGATACAAAATTATTGCAAAACAAAAAGGTATTTCAGAAAAGATGCAAAAACAACGATGTGTTCAAAAATATATTGATGAGGGAGCAAGTTGCATTTCTTCAGTAAAAGATTTGATGACATCTTTATTTATAAAGTAATTTGTGATATATATTATCATATATAGATATGAGGATTTTTTTATGGCACAGGTAAAAACAAAAAAAACTAAAACTGAAAAAAAGACAAAACAGACACTCGTTATTGTAGAGTCTCCTGCAAAGGCAAAAACTATCGAAAAATATCTTGGTCCTGGTTTTACCGTTAAGGCTTCTATGGGGCATCTTATCGATTTGCCAAAGTCGAGAATGGCCATTGATGTAGATAATAACTTTCAGCCTGAGTACATCACAGTTCGTGGTAGAGCAAAGATTTTAAAGGAATTACAAAAGGATGCAAAAAAATCTGATGTTGTTCTTCTCGCAAGTGATAACGACCGCGAAGGAGAAGCAATTGCTTGGCATTTAAATAATTCTTTTAAAGATAAAACAAAGGCAGAAATTCAGCGAATTGTTTTTAACGAAATCACACCTGTTGCAATTTCAGAAGCAGTAAAAAATCCTTCAGAAATTGATGAAAGCAAAGTAAACGCACAAAAAGCTCGTCGTGTTTTAGACCGTCTTGTTGGATATAATCTTTCACCGCTTTTATGGAAAAAAGTAAAAAACGGACTTTCAGCAGGTCGTGTTCAGTCTGTTGCTTTAAGATTGATTTGTGAACGCGAAAAAGAAGTAGAAGATTTTATTCCAGAAGAATATTGGTCTTTAGAAGCTGATTTTGCAAAGGGAAAATCTACTTTTACTGCTCAACTTGTTCAATATGCAGGAAAAAAGCCTGAACTCAAAAATGAGCAACAAGTAAAAGACATTATCGAAGAAATTAAAAATTCTGAATGTGTTGTTGCAGAAATTAAAGAAACTGAAAAAACAATTAGACCAAAAGCTCCTTTTACAACATCAAAGTTGCAACAAGCCGCTGCAAACCGACTTGGCTTTACTTCTAAAAAAACAATGCAGATTGCACAGCAACTTTACGAAGGTATCAATATCGGTTCAAATCGTGTGGGTTTGATTACTTATATGCGTACCGACTCAACTAGAATTTCGCAAACTGCCTTAGATGATGTAAGAAAATGGATTGGCGAAAAATATCCAGATGAACTTCCTTCAGAAGCTATCGAATATTCAGTTGGAAAAAAAGCACAAGATGCCCACGAAGCAATTCGTCCAACTTACACAACTTACACACCAGATTATGTAAAAGATTATCTTTCTCGCGATCAGTTGCGACTTTATTCAATTATTTGGGAACGATTTGTTTCAAGCCAAATGAATAATGCAAAAACAAAAACAACTAGCGTTGACATAAAAGCAGGGGAAGCGATTTTTAGAGTTTCTGGAAGTAAACTTATCGAAAAAGGTTTTTACAAAGTGGTAAAAATTCTTTCTTCAAAAGAAAATACTACAGGAAATGTTCCATCACTTAAAATTGACGAAAAACTTAATTCTCAAAAATTCTATCCAGAACAGCACTTTACACAAGGTCCTGCTCGTTACACAGACGCTTCTATCGTTAAAACTTTGGAAGAAAAGGGAATTGGTCGTCCATCAACTTATGCTCCGATTATCACTGTTTTGCTTGATAGATATTATGTAACTCGTAGCAATAAACAACTTGTTCCAACAACTTTGGGAAGAATGATTTGCAATATTTTGGTAGAATCTTTCCCTGATGTTATTAGCGATTCATTTACTGCTGATGTAGAAAGCAAACTTGACAAAGTTGAAGTTAATGAAATTGAATGGCCAAAAATGATGGGAGAATTTTTCTTCCCATTCAAAGAGCATGTTGATGAATTGATGCAAAGTCTAGAAAGTTACAAAGGAACTTTGGATGAACCAACTGATAAAGTTTGCGAACTTTGCGGAAAACCAATGATGAAAAAACTCGGTCGTTTTGGATTTTTCTTGGCTTGTTCAGGTTTCCCAGAATGTCATAATACTCGTTCAATTCCGTTGGCAAAATGTCCTCGCCCAGATTGTGATGGTGAAATCGTT
>JAEIGA010018261.1_pt1 | contig 10676 bp, 8 predicted proteins | sample 9270691 | NCBI WGS metagenome assembly JAEIGA01 (sample SAMN17057246, study PRJNA624740) | gut metagenome | biome: biome; isolation source: fecal sample | host: Bos grunniens | place: China: Xizang | collected 2019 | reverse complement strand
GATCGCCTATTATGCTCCCGAGGACGGGCAGGAGGATCGAACGGTGACCGTTTCTCTGCCCGGCATAGCGGATACCCATACCGAAATTTTGATGATAGAGGGCGCGCAGGGCTATCGCTCTTGCGGATGTCAGGACGGTGAGACCGTCACTCTGACGATGCGTCCCAACACCTTTGCCCTGCTTCGTACGAAATACAAGGAGAAAACGCGATGATATGGCTTTGGATTCTCGTTTTTGCCCTGCTCGCGGCGGTGCTGATTTTGTCATATCTTGCCTACCGCAAGGCCTTCTGCACCTCACCAAATGAACAAAACAAACCGACCGCACCGCCGAGGTATTTCTCGGCGGTGCGGCTTTTGATATATACGGTACAAGCTGAACTAAAGCGTTTACTTACAGGTAATAGTTTCCGATATTTAAATAAATCGTTGAAGTAAACAACTTGGAATAGGGTATCACGCAAGTAATGCTGGCTTTCCCATACAAAACTGATGTATATCCGGATCGAACGGTGATATCCTCAAGCATAACCAGATAGGTGATGAAGCCGCGTCCCTCATAATACGGTCCTGCGGCTATGTCATCAAGGTCAATATCAAAGGTTACCGTCACAGCAACGTCACCATTATAGGCATTTCCTACATACACCGAATGTTGAATATCATTCACGGCATATCGCACGTACATACTATCCTCATAATAGCACGTACAGACCTTACTCTCGGCGACCTCGGTATCAACCGTGATGTAATGCTTGGCGGCTGCAGTATCGTCTGTTACCTTATTGCAACTCTGACAAATTCCAAATTTCTCATCATGCGATGCGGTAATGGTTTCTTGAGCAACCAATACTTCTCCACACACAGAACAACCCTTTCCTTCCGACAGGCCGATCGAGGTACAGGTAGCGACCTGCCCCGGATGAATTACCTCTGCATGACCTTTTGCAGGTATGATTTCTTGTGCTACGATCACCTCATTACATACGGAGCAATGTTTTCCCTCTGCACGTCCGTTCTCGGTACAGGTAACGGCAATTGCAGGATCCACAACCTCGGTGTGTGCAAGCCTGCCCAATGAAACCTGTGCCACTACGACTTGATTACACACCGAGCAATGCGTGCCCTCCGTTAATCCCTCCTGACTGCAGGAAACCGGTACCGCAGGATCAATGACCTCGGTATGCGGAAGCGTCGGAATTGCATTCGGGGCAAGCAAAACTTCGCCACAAACAGCACAGATCAAGCCCTCCGTCTTTCCTTCCGTTGCACATGTGGGCTCTATTGTGGGGGTGGTTGTCGCTGTATGACTTGTTTTTTCAATGATTTCCGTTTCCGTCGCCCCACATTTACAGGCATGAACCCTCTCGCCGGTATTGGTGCAGGATGCCTCCTGCAATATTCTCCACTCGCTAAACATATGTGTATGGCCTTGCGGCACACTTTCCGTTTTACCGCATGCACAAAGCATCAGCATAACGAACGATACTATCGTAAGGATACGTAAAGCTCTCATCACACACTCACCTTTGGGTCATTTATTCAAGTAGCCATCGGAGCACTGGATGCCAACAATCGCACTGTTCGACGACCATCCATCTCCTTTGCTGATTTGGTTCCATTGCTCCTTTGTTCCCGTAAAATGGATTTCGGTAAGAGCAGAGCATTTTCTGAACGCGTCCTCGCCAATAGAGGTAACGCTGCTCGGGATGGTGATATTTTTCAAACTATTACAATACTCAAACATCGAGTCCGTGATCTCCGTCACACCATCACAAATAGTGACATTTGCCAGTGCTCCACAGTTATAAAAGGCTTGCTCGCCGATACTTTTTACACTTCCGGGAATCGTCACGTCTGTCAGAGCGGAGCATACCCAAAAGGCTTTGTCACCTATCCTGGTTACCCCGTCCGGTATGGTAATTCTGCTAAGGGCATAGCATTGGGAGAAGGCTTCATCATCAATAACTGTCACACCGTTTCCGCCCTTAACCTCAATGAGCGAGGTGCAGTTCAAAAATGCTTGCTTACCGATAACGCGAACGCTGTCGGGAAGCGTGATACTTTTCAGCGCTTCCTTCGCTTTCATTGCCTCATCCGCAATAATCGTGGTTCCCTCGCGCAAATTGACCGCTACAGACGGACCGTAAGTATATGCACAGGTATCGATGTATACAACTCCGTTATCGGAATCGAAATCCCACACTTTCGTACTGTCGTAAAAAGCATACGGGCTGACGCTTTTCACACTCTTCGGAAGATGGAAGAGCATCAGATTGGGGCAATGCGCAAAGGCGTTATCACCAATCTTCTCCAGTCCCTCCTCACAATCGACCTCAATCAGTCCGCGGTATGCCCAAAAAGCACACGGCTTCACTTCTGTTACGTCAGACGTAAGCACCAGCTTGGGAGAATAGGTGCCATTGATGTATAACTTGGTGGCATAAGTTAAGGGATTGGACAGAACCGTAAAAGAATCGTCTCCTTTTGCAGTTCGGGCAAAATCAATCCGGCACCAGCTTGCGATGTCCGAAATGTGAACCGCTTCCAGCTCGGAACATTCGTCAAATGCCCGCTCACCAATTGCGGTGATGCTACTCGGCAGATAAATATCAGTCATCCCTTTGAACAGAAAAGCGGACGGTGCGATTTCTCGGACAGGTACACCCTCATATTCATCTGCAATCGCTACTCTTTTGTGTGATCCTTGATAGCCCACAACCTCTGCATAGGTGCCGTCGGCAGACTTCACATAGATCAAGCCGTCTGTCGCGCTAAGCGGCTGATTACAACCGGAGCAAAAACCATCTTCGGACAAGGTATGTACTGTTTTTTCGCCTATTTCATTGCAAACCGTGCAACGTGTGTAATGTCCCTCTTGATCAAAACAAACATACCATGCATGCCCTGTTGCATCAATGGGACGGGTCTCCTTTTCACCGCACGAGCAAATGCGCTCCTGCTCGCCCTCCTCGGCACAGCTTGCTTCCTTCACAACCTTCCACTCATCAAATGTATGCGTATGAGCATTACCATTTGCCGAGGTGCTGTCCGATACTTGAGTTCCTCCGTTATTCCCGCAGGACGTCAATACCGACATACAGACAAACAACAAGATGCTGACGAGAGAGGTCCTCGTTCTCCACAATTGATTCATTTACATATCCTCCCAAAGCCGTTCTGTCACATATAAACGTTTATAAACGTTATATTCATTATACCACATATAGCGTATTATGTAAAGCAATTCGCATAAAAAACCCCGATTGACAACACCAGTAGGATATGATATACTTGTGATCGGGGTGATTCCATGCAATACGTTCTTCTCATTTCCGCCGCCCTGCTCGCGGCGGTGCTGATTCTGTCATATCTTGCCTACCGCAAGGCCTTTTATTCCTCACCGCGCGGACGCGTCGAGCCGACCGAACCGCCGCAGAGCACACAATATCAAAAAAACATCGACACCATGCGCGAGCTGATCGCGCTGATGCAGACGATCCCCTACGAGAGGGTCGAGATCACGGCACGTGACGGCACGCATCTTGTCGGGCGATACATCCACGTCTGCGACGGCGCGCCTTTGCAGATCCAATGCCACGGCTACCGCGGCGGTCCCGTACGCGATTTCTGCGGCGGCAACAAGCTGGCGCGGGAAATGGGACACAATACGCTGGTGATCGAGCAACGCGCTCACGCCTCCAGCGGCGGACGGACGATCACCTTCGGCATCCGCGAGCGATACGACTGCCTGGATTGGATCGAGTATGCCCTCTCCCGCTTTGGAGCGAACACACAGATCCTGCTGGTCGGCGTTTCGATGGGCGCGGCAACGGTGCTGATGGCATCGGGACTGACGCTCCCGCCGCAGGTGCGCGGCGTCATTGCCGACGCGCCTTATTCCTCACCATACGCCATTATCCGCAAGGTCTGCGGCGAGATGGGACTCCCCCCTGCCCCGTCGATGCCCTTCGTCTGTCTCGGCGCGCGCCTTTACGGCGGCTTTGCTCTGCGCGCGGATTCGGCAACGGAGGCTGTCCGCCGGTCGGCGGTGCCGCTGTTGATCATCCACGGCGAGGACGACCGCTTCGTCCCCTGCGACATGAGCCGTACGATCGCGGTATCGGCCGCGCAAGCGGGTCGCGACGTGACGCTCTTTACCGTCAAGGATGCCGGTCACGGGATCAGCTTTATTGAGGATCCCGAGGGGTATCGGCAGACGGTGGCGCGGTTTGTGGAGCGGTGCTTGAGATAGGTGGCACAAATCAGAAATTTTTCCGGCTGAATTTGCACTGCGGTATGATCATGTTGCCTATATATTAGTTATGAAAACAGGGACAGATGTTATTAGAACAAAGTGAATGTGATTCAAACTTAGTTCATTTTGTTTTATAAGCTTTTTTAACAAAGAAAGGAATTCGCATCATGATGAAAAAAAGATTCATCAGTATATGTGCCGTATTGGCACTTTGTGCCATGCTCAGCGCTTGTCAAAAGAAAGAATCGATCCCGCAAACCGATCCCGGCACACAAATTGATCCTGTCACGCAGACCGACGAATACGTCTCATCCGTGAGTGAAACAACGCTCAACGAGACACCCCCCAGCATCGAAGAAACCGTCCCGGAAAAAACGGAGGAAGAAAAGCGATACGAACGGCTTTGCGACATGTTGGAAGAATATATCCAATATAATACCGTTTGGATCGAGGAGTTAAATCACTCAATGGCAGGCGACGAAGCGTATTCGTATTTGGAAAACGCCTTCGCCGAGTTTGGCGATTTCAAGGACAGTAAAAAACAGCTTGAAAAGCTCTCCGAAGCAAAAAAAGAGAACCGCTATCAGGAGTTGTGCCAACGCATGAATATGTTCGGCATGGATGAAATCCCGGAGTTAGAAAAAGCGTTTGCCGAGCTGGGAGACTACAAGGACAGCAAAAAGCACCTCGAAACACTCGCTGAGGTCAAAAAAGAATCTCACTATGATTCTTTGTGCGCTCTTTTGGAGCAATACCATACGCATGCCAGCGTATATCACACCGAATCAGGCACCTACCTGGTCGACGATGATTTTTACGATTATTTGGAAAAAGCATTCCTTGAGCTCCAAGATTATAAGGACAGCCCCAAAAAGCTCGAGGAGCTCGTTGAATCCCGTTATCATAAGCTGCTCGGATATTTGGACGAGATTGCCTCCGCAGGCTTTGCGAGCACAAACAAAGCGACCCTGTGGGCAAATTTTATGTTTTCTTCCGATGCCTCTGACAGTGCCGACTGGAGATATCTGTATGACGGTTTTTCGGATATTGGAAAACACATAGACACTACCGATATATTAAATCATTTTACCGTTATCAAGGATAAGCTCTTAACCATAAGTGATTCTTACACCGATAAATTGGGCAACATCATAGAATCGACCCAAGAGCCGGAATATTTCCTTGGAGATGATAGGATGCCGTCTAATATTGATTGGAGTGGTTTGTTTGGTACCAATTGCAAGGTTGCTGCAATAGAGCGCGATGAGCAGCAAAGAATTTCCCGTATAAAATTCAAAGAGAATCGCTCCTACTCTAACCTCATTGTTTTAATCATGACTCCCAAATATGATCAGAATAACAACATCGTATCTATGGTCTGTGAGACCAACTCAAAAACATGGGAGAATGTCTATACTTACAATAGCGAGCAACAGCTGATTGCCGCTTATGTCTGTTTCTACCGGAATGACGGCTTTGATGATTTCTCGTATAGTTCAAGCACATACACATTGACCTATGATCCGAACGGAAATGTAACCTCCGTGAATCAAAACTCGTGTAACGACATAGGTAGAACCTATACAGACCTTATCACGTATACATACGATCAAAGCGGAAATCTGCTCCAAAAAACAATATATGATGCGGAAAGCGGAACAGTACTTGAAAATTTCGAATATAAATATGATTCTCAAGGACGCTTGGTCAACGAGTTCTATTCCACGATATACATCAATGCCCCGGTGCATCCGATCAAGTATACCTACACTACATTCGATGCCCTCGGAAGACCTCTGACTGCAACAGTGGAATACAGCGACGGTCAATCTCTCCATACCGAAACCTACACCTACGGAGATGTTTACTTCTACCTGCCGTAAATAGTGCCTTTGAAGCCTTTCCACCGTAGTACTCGCATGACAATAGGGTGTGAGCCAATGTGCAAAAAGCACATTTGACTCACACCCTTCTTCTATCTGTTTTTCCCCACCCCGAAGACGGTAATACGCGTACACTCCTCACATACCGTCCACGTGCCATTTTCCTTGTGACAGGTGACGTAGAAGGAATATTTACGAAACAGATCCTTGCGTACCGTGAAGGTGATCTCGGCGGTCGATGTTTTTTCGCCGTTTTTGATGGAATGGTTAACCGAGTATTCGTTCATGCGAAGATCCTCGGGCGCAAGGCCTGAGGAGACAAAGACGTCACTCGAGATGACGTAATCGTATGCCAGCTGTGCCTGCTCGGTATTGCGGCTTGCATGCAGTGAGATCTGGATAAGACCAACAAAGGCGATCATGCAGACGATTGCAATACCGACGATCAAGGGGATCAGCACCTTTATCGGCATCTGCTTGCGTGGAGCGGACGGGGACTCGGCTGCAGAAGCAGCCGTCGGGGACGCAGGCGTTGCCTCCCACTCGCTTCCCTGCTCTGCCGCTGTCAGCTCCGCGCGACGGCGCTCCAGCTCCCCGGCCGACAGCACGCAGGCCGCGGCGACACGGTCACCCAGCGTCTCACCCGTGACAAGAAGCAGGATGATCTCCAGCCAGTTGATCAGGAAAAAGAAGATATTGCGCACAAATCGGCGGGCGGCGGAAATGGGATCAAGGGTCTTTTTATCGACAACGTACAATTTGAAGATACGCTTGCCGAGGCTTCGCCCGCCAAAAATGATGTCCCTCGCCGCGATCAGCGCCATCGTGCTAAAGAGCATCGCAAGCATGATCAGAACCAAAAAACCGATCATAGGCTGCGTCGTAAGTGTCGAAATCGTTGTAAGGACAAACATCAACAACACTGCCGGCAGATACAGGACGTTCCAGTCAATGAGAAAGGCGAGCATTCGTTTGATACGGTTAGGCATAGCGGCCTCCTTTTCGTGCAATCAAAAAATCAAAGGATCTTCTCCAGCGCCGCCAGATCCTCCTCGGTGGTCGACCAAGAGGTGGCAAAACGGACGACAGTATGGGTCTCGTCGTATTTCTCCCAGAAGCTGACGGCCAGCTTATCCTTCCACGAGGCCAGCGTATCGTTGTCCACGATGACAAACTGCTGGTTGGTGGGGGAGTCCAAGAAGAGGCGGTAACCCTTTCGAGTCAGCATCTCACGAAGCTTTTCGGCCATCTCGATGGCGTGGCGGCTGATCTTGAAGTAAAGGTCATCCTCAAACAGAACGTCAAACTGGATGCCGAGCAGTCTTCCCTTGGCGAGCAGGGCGCCGTGCTGCTTGATCTGCGCAACAAAGCAAGCGGGCGTGTTTCGCTTGGTATAAACAACGGCCTCGCCACACAACGCACCGACCTTCGTGCCGCCGATATAGAAGATATCGCACAGGCGGGCGATATCGGGCAGGGTCACGTCGGTACGCAAGCTCATCAGTCCGTAACCAAGTCTGGCGCCGTCCAGAAACAGGGGCAGATGATACTCGCGACAAACGGCGGCGATCTGCTCCAGCTCAGCGAGGGAGTAAAGCGTGCCGTACTCGGTGGGATGGGAAATATAGACCATTCCGGGCTGAACCATGTGGTCATGGCTTCCGTCGGCGTAGAAGGTCTCCAGGTAATCGGTCAGCTCATCGGCGCGGATCTTACCCTCGTGTCCGGGGATGGTAAGTACCTTGTGACCGGTATACTCAACGGCGCCCGCCTCATGGGCGGCGATATGCCCGGTGGTGGCAGAGATCACGCCCTCATAGGGCATCAGCGCCATCGCGATGACGGTAGAATTGGTCTGCGTACCGCCGACCAGGAAGCGGACGTCCGCCTCGGGACATTGACAGGCGGCGCGAATACGCTCGCGGGCAGAAGCACAATATTCATCGTTCCCATAGCCGGGCTGGGAGATCAGATTGGTATCGATCAGTCGCTGCAGCACGTAAGGGTGCGCGCCGGTGGTGTAATCGGATTCGAATGAGAGCATGGTGGATTCCTCCGGATATATAGATTGCTTATATTGTAGCATAGATCGAGGAGCTTGTAAAGGGGGATACGGGTGGATTCGTGACCACACACCAACGCTGCGCGTTGGCATGCGAGGGAAATGAGGCATGTGCAAGGGATGAAGCATGGCGACCCTCGCGTTCGGGCTTCTCTTACCATCCTGTCCCACCAACAAAAAAGGTACTTCTTGCGAAGTACCTTTTTTGTTGGTGGGAGCGGGTGGATTCGGACCACCGAAGTCAGTGACAACAGATTTACAGTCTGCCCCCTTTGGCCGCTCGGGAACGCTCCCATATGGAGCTGGTGAACGGAGTCGAACCATCAACCTGCTGATTACAAATCAGCTGCTCTGCCATTGAGCCACACCAGCACATTTAACAGGAGTTATTATATCATATTTGGATTGTCTTGTCAAGACTTTTTTGTAAATAGAAAAAACAAAAATCATCTGCACGATTTCCTCTTGCAATGGATCCCTTTTTCTGTTATACTGTCCACGTAACGTATCAATTTCCCAAGGAGCATTCCATGATATACCCAACAAAACAGATCACTCTCAAGAACGGCAGCACGGCCATCCTTCGCGCTCCCGAGATGCGGGATGCGGTGGCGCTGATCGATCTTTTGAGGATCGTCAACGCCGAAACTCATTTTCTCTCAAGCTACCCCGAGGAGATCACCCTCTCGCGCGAGGACGAGGAGCGCTGGATCGAGGGACACCGTGAGTCACCGTTGGTATACGACATACTTTGCGAGATCGACGGAGAGATCGTCGGCAGTTGCAATCTGCTGCGCAAAAAGCAGATCAAAATGCACCACAGAGCTACCGTCGGCATCACCGTCAAGCAAAAATATTGGAATCTCAGCATCGGCACCGCCATGTTCCGCGAGATGATCGAGCTTGCCCGCGCATGGGGGATCGAGCAGATCGAGCTGGAATACATAGAAGGAAATGAACGCGGTATCCATCTCTATGAAAAAATGGGCTTTCGCACCGTCGCCGAAAAGCCCCGTGCCATTCGTCTGCGTGACGGCACCTATTTGAGTGAATTTATCATGATCCGAGATCTGTAAAGGAGCAGTCTATGAACGCAAAACCTCTTTATCAAAGCTACCGTGCATCCTTTGACAAGGACATCCACCTCCCCATCTGCGGCATCACCGCCGCCCCTACCGTTGTGTGGGAGGTTCTCACCGCCGACGATCTGTCCGTCCTGAGCTGTCCCACTCCGCCGCAGAACGTCATTCTGCACGTCACGCCCGAGTTGACGGTAGCAGGGCAACCGCTCTATGACGTACTCTCCCTTTGCCATCGCACAGTACCCATTCTCGTCATCGACAGTATCGCAACCGCCGATGCGCTGGTGGACTTCTGCGATTACAACCATCTTGCCGACGCCCTGCTCTGCGCGACCTATGACAACCGTGCTCTGCTGGCGGCGGCCTACAAAAAGCTGCCTCTGCTTCGCGGTATGCTCGACTGCCGCGGCGTAACGCCCGACATCGACAAGCTACCCGCGCTGGCCGTCTCCCACGGTGCGATCTCCGTGATTCTGGATGCCGCCGTTGCCACCGCTGACGCCGTTCACTCCCTGCAGCAGCGCTTCATCCATTCCATCACCGCCGACGAATACGGCTTTGACACAGCCGCCGCGCGCGGCGTCAACGGCATACTGACCCGCGACCTTGCAGACGCGTATGCCTTTTTACAGAAATTCCCCGAGGGCTCGACTCTGCGCCGCCGCAATCTGATCGCGCACAAGGGATTTCAAAACAACGGCACCTACACCGAGAACACCATCACCTCGGTCGTTGCCGCCGCGAAGCATCACTTCGACGGAGCTGAGATCGACGTCAAGCTGACCGTTGACAACGTTCCCGTTGTCATGCACAACGTCAACACCAAGGGACTGTTTGACTGTGAGGAGGCCGTGACCGAGGAAAGCACCTACGCATTCCTGTCCTCTCTGCGCCGCATCGGCTTTCCCGAGGAAAGCATCGACCGTTTTGAGGATCTGATGCACGACATGAAGCAATACCCCAACACGCCCGTGCTGATCGAGATCAAGCCGAGCGCCAAATATCATAAGGTCGAGCTGCTCTGCGCCATGACGGACGCGCTTTTACGCGATGGGAAATCGCAGACCAACTGCATCGGTATCATGGGTGGTGCGCTTGATCCGGGCCTGCGCTATGTCCACGAACACCTGCCTTACCTCCCCATCGGCTGGTGCGAGGGCGGAAAGAACGTGCCCGAAGCTCCCACCAACCGTGCAGAGGCGGAGGAACGCCTGTGGCGCGTGATCCGTTTGACCGAGGGCTGTGCCGCCGGCTATAATCCCGAGGACGTCAACATTAACCGCCTGTTCAACGAATACGCCAAGTTCCGTATGCTCCACGTCTTTGTCTGGTCCCGCTCCTGGACGCTCTCGCCCAGCCGCTGGGAGGTCAACGGCCCTGCCAACGACAAG
>JAEIGA010018260.1_pt1 | contig 10677 bp, 22 predicted proteins | sample 9270691 | NCBI WGS metagenome assembly JAEIGA01 (sample SAMN17057246, study PRJNA624740) | gut metagenome | biome: biome; isolation source: fecal sample | host: Bos grunniens | place: China: Xizang | collected 2019 | reverse complement strand
TTCCTTCCATTAATTCATAAACTTTATTATACATTGCTTTTTTTGTCATTTTTTAACCTCTCCTTTAAATTTAAAATTTATTTATATTATATTTATATTATACATTTAATTTCATAAAAAGTAAATAGTAATTTTAAAAATCAATTTTTTTAATTTTTAATTATTTATATTATTATATTCGATTTTACTAAAAATGTTACTAATAATTTAATTAACATTTAAATTAATACGAATCTATTTAAGCTATAAATAGTAAAACAAAAATTATTTTTTAAAAATATATTTATATGTTAGATTTATTTTTATAAAGAGGTGATCATATGAAAAGATTAATTGCTAAAAAATCTTTTAAGAATAAAGTTAATAATATAAAACTTTTAATGGATTTGATGTATAATAATATAAAAGAAGCTAAAATTTATCCAAGTGTTTTAGGCGATGCTTTAGAATCGTTATTAGAAGATAATAATAAGCAAAAAATACTTAGATTATTAGATGAAATACAAAATGAAGAACCAGATTGTTGTTATAATGGAACTGTATATAGAAAATTTAATTTTTATATAGAAGATTTGGTGGATAATCCGAAAGAAATTTATTATGATGAATTAATTGATGGAATAAAAAAAAATATTGGGACTGGTTATATTCAATCCTCTTCTGAATCTTTAAAAGCATGTGAAGATTTTGATACAGGTTATGATGGAATAAATATTATAGTTACTTATGAAGTTGAAAATGCTGTATCTATTCATAAGTTATTAGAAAAATATTATTATATTTCTCGTGATGCTGCGATAGAGATTGAAGAAAATGAATATAATGAAAAAAAATATGGCGAAACTGAAGATGATATGATGGAAGCATTTGTAAATATGGAATATTTATATAATATGTTTAGTGGTGAAGAAGAAATATTAGGTATAATGCCTGATGATTATAAGATATTAAAAATTAATGATATTGATATTAATGATTTACCAGAAGTATTTGATGAATCATTACTTTAAGAACAACAATTTATAATGAGGTGATTATATGAAGAGATTAATCGCTAAAAAATCTTTTAAAAATAAAGTTGATACTATGAAGCTTTTAATAAATTTAATGCATAGCCGTGTAAAAGAAGCTAAAATTTATTCAAGCGCTATAAGTGATGCTTTATATTTATTATTACAAGATAACGTTAAACAACAAATAATTGATTTATCAGATGAGATAAAAAATGAAGAACCAGATTGTTCTTATAATGGAACGGTATATAGAAAATTTAATTTTTGTATAAAAGATTTAGTGGATGATCCGGAAGAAATTTATTATGATGAATTAATTTATGGAATAAAAGAAAATATTAAGACTGGTTATACTCAATCCTCTTCTGAATCTTTAAAAGCATGTGAAGATTTTGATACAAGTCGTGATGGAATAAATATTATAGTTACTTATGAAGTTAAGGATGCTATATCTATTCATAAATTATTAAAAAAGTATTATGGTATTGTTTGTGATGCCATGACAGAAATTAACGAGGGTAAATATGATGAAAATAAATACGGTGTAACTAAAGACTATATGATGGACGAATTTGAAATTATAGAACATTTATATATTACGTTTAGTGGTGAAGAAGAAATATTAGGTATAATGCCTGATGATTATAAGATATTAGAAATTAATGATATTGATATTAATGATTTACCAGAAGTATTTGATGAATCATTTTTAAAGGAATAATTAATGAGAAGGGATAAACCCTTCTCTATTTTATTATAATAATCTTTCTAATTCTTTTTTAATTAATTCTGTATCATATTTTTCTACATTTAATTCACCAATTATCATTCCTGCTGTTAGAAACATTACTGTTGATACTATCGCTTCTGGATCTTTAAATGTTAATTCTTCCCCATATAAGTTATTAATATATTCATTTAATACAAACATATCATCTATATATTCTGCTATAAATTCTTTAGCTTGCTTTATTCCTATTATATAATAATCATTGTTAAACATTTCATCTGCTAAATTAAATAATTCGCAATCTTCATAATCATCTATTCTTGAAATAATTTCTTGTGTTACTAAATTAACCAATTCAGTTGAAAGTCCAAAATATTTATTCATAATAATTTCTCCTTTTTATTTAAAATTTATTTATATTATATTATTATTATATATTAAATATTAGAATTTATAAATAGAAATTTAAAAATTAGAGAGTGATTTATTTAAGACCGCTATTTTTTAGATAATTTTCAATCTCGTATTCCATTAATGGAATACTTTCTCCATTAACTTGTTCATTTAAATAATCAATTACTATAAATCTTTTACCAGCGCTGTAAATTTCATATTTAACTTCTTTATTAACTATAACTTTTTTAATTAATTCTTCCATAAATATTTTCTCCTTAAATTTAAAAATTTTATCTAATTTATATTATTATTATATATTGAATATTAAAGTTTGTAAATAGAAATTTAAAAATTTCTATTTACTTTATTAATAATTACAATTTAAATATTCTTGCCATTGTATAAAGAAAAATAAAAGGAGCAAATAAATAAAAGAATACTAATAATGCTTTTAAAAGAAATATTATAGATGATATAAAAAATGTAATTGTACCAAATAATAATGATCCAACAAAATAAATAAGAAATGTTATACAAAATAATGTTAATAATTTTTTCATCTTTTCTACCCCATTTTTAAATATAATTTATATTTATATTATATACTAAATTTTTATTTTAATAATCTTTAAGAATTATCTCTACAGGTTCGTTTGGTATATCAAAGATCTGTTTCGATAATTGTTCTTTTATTTTTTTCACTCCATTTATTACTACGATTTCTCCAACACAATAATCTTCTACAATAAAAAATATTGTCCCGATATTTAATTCATTTAAATTTTTTTTAATAGTATTATTTTTCTTTTTCATAATTACTATCTCCTTTAAATTTATATTGAAACTTGCAAATAGTGATTTAAAAATTTAAAATAAAATATTAAATTTTTAATTATTTTCTTTTATAATATATAATATTCAATTTTATTAAAAATGTTACTAATAATTTATGAAATTGAAGAGGAATTATTTTCCTCTTCACAATAATAATTAATTTATATATTATATTTATATTATATAATATTGTGTTTAAATTATAAATAGTAATTTTAAAATTAAAGAGGAAAAAGATTTTTCCTCTTTTTATTATATTTTTCTGAAGAAATCTTTTGCTGACATGTTTACTTTTATTAATAATGTGCCAGAACTAACATTTCCCATAAATTTATATTGGATATTTTTTTCTTTAAACATTTCTTCTACTATATTTAAAACTTCGGAATCATTTTTTATTGTCATTACTAAATATTGTTCCATTTCTATTTTTCTTGATGACTTCTTAACTTCTGTAAATAATTCAATTGAATTTATAAAGCAAATTCCTTTTGTATTATTCGGTCCTGTCTTTAATCTTATTTTTGCAAAATATACTTCATTATAATTAAATTGTTTTGAATTACTAAACACTCTATGTTCCACTGTATTAAAAGTTGCTATTCCATTTGGAGTTGCTCTATAACTAATTTCTAATTCACCATTAAGAGTTGATCTACTAAATCCTATTATTAAATCTTCTAAATTTTCAAATCCAGTACTATTATCATTAATAATATTTATAATATTTACCATACTCATAAATTAATCTCTCCTTTAAATTAAAATTTATTTTTTATTTATATTATATATATATTATACATTAATTATTTTAAATTGTAAATAGTAATTTTAAAATATTAATTCTTCAGTTTCTGTATTTACTAATTTTATACCACTGTTTATATATCTGGCAAATTCGTCCTCTAATGTATAATTCAATATACTTTTATCTTTTAAATTTTCTGGCATATTACTTCTATATCCATTTTTATTTAAAATACTATCTTCTTCTCTTAATATGCAAGCTCCATTTGCTTTATCTAAAAATAAACTTATTTGTTCTTTTGTTTTTAAGTTTATTATCTCATTTAATAATAATTTTATCGGAATTATATGCTCATGTACTAAATTTAAATTCTTCTTATTATCATTTTGTTTAAATAAATTATAAGCTTTTTCTGACCAAATTTTGCAACCATCATATTTCCCATTTCTGCCAGTCCATTGCCATATTGTATTTCTTAATAATTTTAATTGAATAATTCTTCCTAAATCATTATTAAAACTTTCTCCATTTAATAATTCATAAATAACATTGATAAAAATATTTTTTTCATTATAATTGCTCATATTAATCTCTCCTTTAAATTTAAAATTTATTTATATTATATATTTATTATACATTGAATTCCATATTTTGTAAATAGCAATTTTAAAATTGAAGAGGAAAATAATTCCTCTTCTTTTTTAGTATAAATATAGCATACTTTTAAATATTTCTTCTAATACTTGTACTACTATACTATTACCCGCCATTTTATATAACTGTCTTTCTGGTAAAAAATTAATTTTTTTATAATCTTCATCTGAAACACCCATTAATCTAAAAGTTTCTTTTGGTGTTAAAAATCTAGGCTTGTACATTATTTGAGCATACGCTGGATCTATTTTTATTTCTTCCCTAATATTTCTATTATTTAAACAATTGCCTATTATAATTGCTCCAGAATGATATTCTCCAGCTCCTCTTGCTGTTAACGTTGGACAAACTGAATTTTTTCCTATTAATCTATCAAATGGATTTTGATTTGATTTCCAATTATTTATTTTTTCAATTTTATCTAATGTTAAATAATATTTTGAATTAACTTCTTCTTCTAATAATTCTTTAAATGTATATTTTAATTTTTTATTTTCTGGAAATTTAAAATCTTTATTTCCTAAAATACTTACCATAAACACTCTTTCTCTAGATTGAGGTATTCCCATATCTAGTGAATTAATAACTTTATAGTAATTTTTATATCCTTGTTTTTCTAACCATTCACACCATTTATTGAAATCTGGTTTAAATTTTTTACTTAATAAATTTTTAACGTTTTCCATTAACAAATATTTAGGTTTCTTATTTTCAATTATTTTTTTACATTCCCATAATAATCCACTTCTTGTTTTTCCTTCTTCTAATCCTTTTTTTAATCCAGCTATTGATATATCGGTACATGGAAATGAATACGTTAATAAATCATGATCTGGTATATCTTTGACTTCTATTTTACTTATATTACCCAAATTATTTACTTTTCCATGAATTGCTTCATATGCTTGAATTGCATATTTATCTATTTCTGATATTGCTACTACTTCATAATCAACTCCTATATTTCTTAATGCCATACTTTGACTTCCATAACCTGAAAATGCCTCAAATACTCTTAATTTACCCATATTATTTTGTTCCCCCTCAAAATAATTTATTTATATTATATATTTATTATACATTTAATTCTTTAATAAGTAAATAGCAATTTATAAATTTTATTTTTAAAAATGTTCTACAGTGTATATTGTTTTATAATCATTAACTCTATGCCATGTGCCATTAAATTTAAAATACAATTCCCCATATCTTTCTTCCATTGGACAAGTTCTCGTATAACTTGCATCAGTAATAATTTGAACACTATTTGATATGTGACTAATATTTAATATTGTCATTTCAATTCCTCCTCTTATTTAAATTGTTTAATTTATATTATATTTTTACTATACATTGAATTCTATATTTTATAAATAGGGAAATTAATTTCCCTATTTATTTATATTTGCTGAAATGTTATTCATCATATTTATAAATTCACTATTTTCATCTCCGTTTAATGTAGTATTAACATAAAATTCTAAAAATTTATTAATTGAATGTCCTAAACATTTTCTATCAAAGTAATTATATTGTGAAGCCGGTTTTGTTAATAAAAAATTAATTTGAGTTATTCTATGATTCACTGATGATTTAGAAACATGTCCTAAACGTTGTTCATAATCTGCAATTAACCATTCCCTAAATTTATTCATTATTGAATTTTTCATATTAATCTCTCCTTTTTATTTAAAATTTATTTATATTATATATTTATTATACATTTAATTTTTTATTTTGTAAATAGTAATTTAAAAATATAATTTTTAATTTTTAAATTAATTAATTTTAATTTCCTTTATAATATATATTATTCAATTTTATAAAAAGTGTTACAAAAAAAGAGTAATATTTTAAAATATTACTCTTTTTATTTTATTCCCAAAATAATGGTGTTATATTTTTATAATTTTCATATCCCAATTTTCACTACGCCATAATTGTGCATACACTGAAACTCTTTCTTCATATCTTTCTGTGAAATATTCTTCTTCCTCTTCATCATATTCTTCTTCTTCATATTCATCTTCATATTCATCTATTTCTCCTTGTTCAAAACCTTCTCCATAACCATCTGAATATTGTCCAGTTAAATAATTTTTTAATTGTTCTAATTGTTCATTATTTAATTCTTGATTAGCAATAATATTTGCTTGTAATCTATAATCAGTGGATAAAGTTAAGGTTATTTTTTCAATTAATCCATGTATTAAATTTTCGTGTTTATCAATATATTTTGCTAAATTTACTGAATCTGATTCTAATGCATATTCTACCTCACTAGTATACTTATTATTCAATCTGCTTAACCAATAGCCATCTTTTTCATCATATTCTCCAACAACACTTATATAAATTGGGCTTAATGCAACATATTTAAATAATTTTGTCATATTATATACACTCCTTTAAAAAATTTATTTTTTATTATATATTTATTATACATTAAATCTTATATTTTGTAAATAGTAATTTTTATATTAGAAGGAATTATCCTCCTAATTATCATACTTTAATATGTTCCATTGCTTCATTTCTTCTTTCATTTACATAATGATTAAGTATCATTTCTACTAAATCTTTTTTAGATTTTTTCATATATCTATCTTTATTGGTTGCTGTTATTTGTAAATTACTAAAATAATAATCAACTAATCCAGATTTATTCATTTTATTAAGATAAGTCCTAACCTCTGCATTGTTTTGGAATTTTCTTAATTCTTCATACATCATATAATTTTCTCTCCTTAAAAATAATTTATTTATATTATATATTTATTATACATCAAATTTTATATTTTGTAAATAGTAAAATTAAAATACATTTATTTTTTATTTTTTTGTTTTATATTAATATTATATTCAAATTTTTATCTTTTGTTACTAAAATTTTATATTTAATCTGCATAATCTAAATATTTTAATCTTGTTCCATTTCATATTCTAAATCCATTATATCGGTTATTATATTATATAAATTCTCATCGTAATTTAATAAAGTGTCTAAACCCAATTTTTTAATTTGTTTTTTATGCGTTTTATTAATTCCCAATAATATATCTTTTAATTCGCATATTTTTTGAATAGCATTTTCTGTTAACATAATTATCTCTCCTTTAATTTAAATTATTTAATTCAACTCCCTTTTATTTAATTAAATTTTTTAATACTTGTTTTTGAGTATATAAATCTTCTATATAATTTTTAAAACTATTAGCATCTTCAATTGATTCAAAATAATAATTAGTATCTTTTATTGTACTAAAACATTTTGCATTATATTTAATTAATAAATTCATAAAATCAATTTGTGATATTTCTAATTGTTTCATCATATGCTTATCAGTGTGTATAATCTTATTAAAATAATTATTAACCTCAATTGTTAATATAACTATATATCCCATATCTATTTTCATTACACTTGCTTCAAAATTATTATTCATTTTAAAATATTCTCCTTTATAATAGTTGTTTTAATATCAAATACTGTTCATAATTTGATTGTAACCATTTTTTAAACTTAACTATGTCTCTTCGTCTTTCAAAAATATATTCATCTTGTTCTATGATCCCATTAAATTTTAAAGCCATTTGATTATATATATCCTTAGGAATACCTAACTTATTCATAATAGAACTATCTGCAAATAATACTTCATATTTTCTTCCATAATCTACTTTTGCTAAAATCCAATATCTACATCTACGTTGTTTAAATATTTTAAATTGTACATTAATATTCAAAATTAATTCACCTCTATACAATAATTAAATTAATAAGTATTAAAATCATTTATAAACATAAGAGAATTAATTTTTAAATTAATCGCCATGTAAGATTATTCTTACATGGCTTATATGTTTTAATATATTTAAAATTTTGCTTTAAACATTTCTTCTGAAGGTTGAGAATGGAAAGTTCTAATAGTGGTAATATATTTTATAATACCATCATTTTTCATTTGATCTATTTTATCCCATTGTGTTGATGTTTTTTGTACTCCAAGATTATCATTAATAAATAAATTAATTCCGTTATTAGTTTCTGTAACTATTAATTTTTCTCCACAATTAATTTGTTCAAATATCCACATTTTCATATAAACAATCTCTCCTTTAAATTTAAAATTTATTTATATTATATATTTATTATATATTGTGTTCTTAATCTTATAAATAGTAATTTAAAAATTTTATTTTTTTTTATTATCTAAAACTTTATCTATAAAAGTTGCTATACTTATTTCTGTGCCCATTATTAATATTATTAAATAAAACAATTTTAACATTCTTAATTTCCTCTTTTAAAAATTTATTTATAATATATAATATTCAAAAAATTAAAAAATGTTACCATTTTATTTAAAAATAAATAAAAACAAAAAAGAGGAATCATTTTCCTCTTTTTATAATACTAATTATCATCAATTTTAGGATATAAATATAATTTTGCATTATCCCAATGGTAATATGCTAGTTTATTTTCATAAGAACACACTCCATAATAATATAAAGGTGATGAACAATTATCTAATCTCACATTGTATGTTTTTTCATTTAATTTTATGGTTGGCATTAAACTTTCTTCTAATATAGTTAAAGATAAATTATTTTTAATTGCGTATTCAGTTAAAATGTTAGTAACTTCAGCAGGAGTTTTTATTGATCGTTTATCAGTCTCAATTAATATCTCGTGTTTTTGAAATAATTCTTTAAAAAAACCTTTTATTTTTTTTAACATTAAATCATCTCCTCATTTTATATATTTATATTATATACAATTATGATAATACAATAAACTAAATTTTACAAAAAAATAGAGAGAAATTAATCTCTCTATTAATTAAAATCCTGAAACATCTACATCCTCACTATATCTTGCTATTCCATCTTCCATAGCCATAGCTTCAAATCTCCACGTTTCACCCTTCTTTAAATTGTTGCAATTAGCTATTGCATCTCCCAATTTGTTTCCATCTGCGTCATATACTGGTATTAAAATTTGAATATAATCAACATCTTTTTTATTATTAGTTAATGTACCAGTAATATAATATGCGAATTCAAATTCATCGTATGCTCCACCTTCAAGTGTTACTTGATAGTCTGGAACTTTTGTTGTAACTTCATCAATTACTACCGCTTCTTGAATATTATTAACTTCTACACCTGGATCTTCATTGCCACAACCAGCACATACACTACCAATAATAAACATTGCCAATAAAACTGTTAATAATTTATGTTTTGCACAAAAATTTCTATTGTCTTTTCCACAATTTGGACAACATTTTGTTCCTTTTGCAATTTGATTTCCGCATGCTTTACAGTTAATTAATTTACTCATAAAATATATCTCCTTTTATTTAATTTTTATTATATATTATATTTTATATTAACTAGAATGGTTCTAAATAATCTTAATCACTTAAATAATATTTTTATATATTGATTAATTTTTAATTGATTAGAACTCATTCTAGATTGTTTTCTAATTTGATAAATTCCTTAAAGTATCTACTATTATTCCATCATAATTAATATATAACGAATAACTATTTGGCTGACCATAACAATTTCTCTCAAATATTTTAAATTCATAATCCATTTGTTCTAACCTAGATTTTATACTAACTATATAATATTCACCTATACAATTTTTATTTAAATAATTTTCTATCATATTTTTAGCTATTATTTCATTTAACATATACACATTCTCCTTTTATTTAGAAGGGATTAAATCCCTTCCATATATTTCATTAATATTTGTTTTGCTTTAGCTATAGCGTCAGATTTCCTTGAAAAATTACCTTTATTTTCTCCATGAAATATAACATCATATCCTCCTGCTTTAAATTTATAATCTTTTTGTATATCTACACATATTGCACAACTTCTATCTTTAGATAATGTCCAAACACAATCCTTATCAATATTAATTTTTATTTTTTTCATATTATTTTTTCTCTCCTTATGATTTATTATATTTATATTATACTTCATTTTTTAATTTTTGTAAATAGTAAAATAAAAATATATTATTTATCTTCTTCTAATGTTAAATCTTTCGAATCAAATAAATTTATTAAAGATATTCTAATCATGTTAAAACATGCCCAAACTATACCTAAAAAATATACTAACCTATTACCTGAAAATGTTATTAAACAAATAAATAAAATATTAACCATAATAGCTTTTAAATTAAATGAATTTAAAGTTTTAAATAATTCAATTAAATGAATTATTGAAGCAATTACTAATAAAATTTTTAACATATTTAACAACCTCTTTTC
>JAEIGA010018259.1_pt1 | contig 10677 bp, 8 predicted proteins | sample 9270691 | NCBI WGS metagenome assembly JAEIGA01 (sample SAMN17057246, study PRJNA624740) | gut metagenome | biome: biome; isolation source: fecal sample | host: Bos grunniens | place: China: Xizang | collected 2019 | reverse complement strand
TTCCTTGCACACATAAAGGTAACCATCCTTGTCCTCGACCTCGTCATACACAGGTTCAAGATAGAAGTTGTCCATTGTGATACCGCCGAACTTGCCGTCCTTCTCAATGACAGCGATATTGTTAGAGACAGCATATATGACATCCATCTCGCAAGGCACAAGCAGATTTCCTTCGCCATCAATAACACCGGTCAGATATTTTTCTCCACCAGTTACGTGCATCTGCCTTGTCGCTAGCGAAGACAATTTTCCACAGTTTGGAACGAGATATACGACCGGCCTCCTCGTACGAAGCATTGTGTAACCCCATATGCCAACGAATAGCAGCCCACTCATCACTTGTCAGTTCAAGTCCCTCTCTTTTCAACAACGCCACCGAACGCCAACCGTGACCTTTTATATAGGCAATAATATATGAGTTGACCCATTATTAATATAATTTCGATAAAAGTGTTAGAACAGTAATACTTTTAGGGGCATAAGAGTCCATCATTATTTGGCAAGCCTCTTTGATTGATTGACCTCTACTTATAGTATCATCTATAATAAGAATGTCTTGTCCGTTGATTTTATTTGCAAATTCAGCAAATCTATCATCACTTAGTTTAAGCGTAAAATCAAGAATATCTCTCATTTGATTGTTTGTGACTAAATGTCTTGAAAAATACCCATTTCTTTGTTTGTCCATTTCATCTAAGTATCTGCCAAGTTCATAGTATGCCTCATTGAAATTGTCTTTATAATACTCTCTAAACTTTGAATTAAAATCAAGTACTATTTTATCCACTTCTTGTGTGGTTATTTTACATATAACGCCTTCAATAAGTTCTGCATTCTTGCTTTGAGATAAGACTATTTCAGCAATGTGATTATTTAATTCATTGCCACTTGGCATTAAGATTGTTACACCAATAGGATACATTTTTGCAAATTTACTTGCTATTGTTTCAAATTGTTGCTCAATTGCATTTCTATCACCATCAGATTTAAAAGTCCACCCTCCTTCTCCTTTAAGAGCATAAATAAGTGGATTGCCATCCCCACGAAGTCCTTTTTTTCTTTTAAAAATTGACCAAACTTCTACATTTGATACAATATTCCCATCCATTGACGGATTGTTTTCAATCGAGGTATCAACATTATCTTCATGAGATGGATTATATGAAACTGTTTTAGTATTTGGGTCGAAATCAATCCCTTCGTTTAAAACTTTATTAATAGATTCACTAATTATTTTACTTATTTTAGAATCATTTATAAATTTTGTTATATTTTTCATAATTTACCATTTTATACATAAATATATGTGATTTATTTTATCAATTTGGGTCAACTGCTATATTATTACCTTTATATATGTAGGACGCTTGTATATTCTGCCGTCATTTCCATAATAAAGATGCGAAGCCTTGCATATATCGTGCAATAAAGCAGCAATAATAACACTGTCTCGATCAACTCCCTCAGCTTGCTTCAAAGCTTTTAGGCAAGTATCCAACGAGTGTTGTGCCAAGCCCCCTTGCCAATTGTGATGTCTGTCTCTTGATGACGGTGCTGTATAAAATCCAACCCCGTCAAGATAAGCAAGAACCTTGTCCATGCCCTGGCGGTTAGTACTCTTCAACAACTCTATAATCTGCTGCTTGTTTGCCTCAATTTTCTCTTTGCTCAAAATCATAGTAATAAAATAAAGGGATTTTCTCGTTTACAATGCAAATTTCGGAATCAACTGTGCAGAGGTTTTGTACAGCATAAATATTGGTGTCATATAAAAATTCTTTTTATTATATACTGCTCTTATTCGTGATTGTTACAACATGAGAAGGTTGTTTGATAAAATCAAACAATGGATAATAAAAAATCAAGCAGAACCCTCTAATGAAGAGAAACTGCTTGATCCTGTATTTTAACACTTTAAGTTTTATTCTGCTTTCACAATGTTTACAATTAGTCTTTTTTAGGATCTAATTCATTTTTTATTTTAGACTGAATTTCTTTGTACACATCGTAGATGTTTAGATTACTGTACTCACTTTTCAATCGTTTTGCACAAACCCAATTACCACCTTTGAAAGCAACAGCTGGACACTTTATATCCGGAATATACAAGAATAGCTCTTGTTTTGAAGCATCCCATACAAGTGCATATTCATCTAAATATCGTGAGTAGACATCTACATAACGTACATTATTTAACGAAAGAATTTTTACATCGTCATCCTTTACTTTAAAACTATTGCTATCTAGAAAACAAGGTATAGTCGGTGCATACCCATTTTCATTACATTCTGGAGTTTTGAAAGCATCTTCAAGACGTCCGTCATTTAATACTTTAGAAATGACTGAAGTTAACCTTAGATTTTCTAACATATTTGTACTACGAGATATCTTAAATCTAACAGGTTCGTGTGGTCGATAATATAGTACAAGTGCAAATTCACGTTCTATTGGAAAACTTATATTTTTTATGCTATCACGTATTTTAGGCAAGCACTCATTTCTAATAAAATCATCCTCAAGTTTATTTATCTCATCTATAAGATCCTGTCCTATTTTTAGTCCAGTGTTTTCTAATTCAGCCTTTATTTGATAATATTTTTGTAAACGCTGATATTTAGGTTCGTCTATTATATTCTTGTTTATATTTGTTTCAGGCATTTTTTTGCATTCTGATTCCGTAGATAACAACTTCTCTTTATTAGATATTATGTATGCTTGTAATCTTTCATATAATTTTTTCTCGCTATTTTTTATATTTATTTTTTTATTAATAAAACCTGTTGATTTTATTGGTTGGTCAAAAATACCCCCAATAACATTTTCTCTGTAATAAATAATTTTATGTTCTTTTCTATTCGTTAATTCTGTAATTGCAATGACTCTTTTTTCTTGTATTATCCAGCATATATATGGATAATAAGCCCCTCTTGTCGGATTTCTCCCAATTATACAGCCATCTTTTATCGTAATCCTATTTAAAAATATTATATAATCAACACTAGTAGGAATTTTGTTATAAACATTGCAGTTCGTTTCCATATTGGATTGATTGTTAGATTTATCTTCTTTTTCGATTTTACCGTTCTCTATATTATTTTTTTCTTCCTTTTCTATCGGTGCGGATATCTGATAACATTTGTAACATTGCTTCGACTTTTCAATAATTAATTGCTCAAATTCTTTAATATCTTCATCTGTTATTACCTTATTATCTTGTATTTCAGTATCAGCTACTATTTGTTGTTGTTCAGAATCAAACCGAATATTTCTCCAATTGTTATAAATTTCTTTCCCATCTTTTAAAGAATATAATTTCCAAATTCCATGTCCTGATTTATTCAAGATATAATCATTATGAAAAATAAAATTATCTTCACTCCATTGATAATTGCCTATTTTACTCCTATTACTTATAATTGCATATGATTCTATATCTCTAGCTATAAATATGTTTTTTTCTGCTACATATCGGGGTTTGCTAGTATAATATCCGATGGCATCTAAAGGATTATTTCCTTTTAAATCAAATAATGCATAAACATTTTTATTACATAACTTACCAATGATTTGTGCATCTTTGCTTTCTTCAAAATATTCCATTAGTTCGGAATAACTCGTTTGATGTTTGATTGTGTCAAATAATATGATTCTATAATATTTCTCATTTTTACTATATATTGTATAACTCCTTCGTTCAGGAGTTAATAAAAAGGAATGTACTAATTCTTCATGTTCTTTAAGTTCAAGCCCCTTGGTTGTATCATAAAGAAACTTTCTTTTATTATCGTCATAATACCACCATATGCCATTAGAAACCTTTAATGGTCTAATACCGCCTTTTTCTTGACCTATAAATTGAAATAATTTGCGTTCAAATCTACCATCTTCATACAATAAATAAGCATAACCAATGTCACTCCTGTATGCTACAAAAGACCCAAAATCAATTGAATAGAATTCTACTTTAGAAAATCTTTTTGCATCTTGATAGGAACTTGTTTCGGGAGCATAGTTGTTTTTTTTGCTGTTATACAACAGAAATTCTTGCTGATTTAGCCATAAACAATAATGATTACTCTCCTCAGCAACTTTTTCTACTTTTAAAAAGGTTCCTGGCAATTGAATATTATTGCAAACAAAAGTGAAAGTACCGTTTGTATTTCTTATGATCTCTACCATAACTATCTGCTAAATTTTGTATCAATTGTAGGCTTTATGTTCTCCAGTGGAATATTCGCATATCCTACTCCATTAATCATAAGATTGGCTGTATTAGGTAAAAGACCACGTCCTAGATAAATCCCAATTTTTTCAGAAACAACTTCTTCTGTTTCATCATCCTTTTCTATATATAAAACCTTTGTCTGGAATTCATATGAATATTCTATACCAACGTCTTTAAATGATATCTCCGCCTCATTGTTGATAATATCATTACACAATTCTTTTATGGCATAAATTGTCTCCTCTTTAACGTCTGAAAATATTGAATTTACAATAGAAGATAAATGTGTATTTATAAATGAGAATAACTCTTCAATCATATTTCTATTGATTATTCTATTGGTGATATTCAACGTGCTGACATCGTATATAGCTATAAATTTATCACAAATGTTTAATTCATCATACTTGCTATATAATTGACCGCCTAAATAGTTGATATCATTTCTGTCTAATGCACTTTTTTTTAGCAATGCCTCAAAAATAATTCTTGAGATCTGAGCTGTGCTAACCCCTTTATTATTGAATGACGGATGGAAAATTATAGTACCAGTCGTTGGGAGAGGGCGTAAATAAAAAGGTTTGTCATATTTCTTATATTCTTCTCTTTTATTTTTGTATTCATAGTACCCATAGATTGTACGGCGTTCCATTACATTAAGATTATATATTTTTGCATCACCATAATACATCGTTGTATTTCGAGAATCTTCCTTAAAGTTTGGAACTAAATATGTTCTATTATATGATTTCGTCCTAATGTATTTATTCCTTTCTTTTATTGCATAAATTTCGCCTTTAGATAATTCTATACGCTTGATACGTTCTTTTATATTGCACTCGCCTAACATTGTATTTCTAACAGCACCTTCGTATCCCTCTGTACAGATTTGCTCTCTACTGATATTTTCTTCAGGAATATTCTTCTCGTCTTCTCCTATTGCTGCTTTTATTGCATATTGTTTGCCAAAAAAACGTACTGGGTATGCGTGGTGTGGGCTTTCAGCCTCCTTTGAGATTATACTATACTCTGTGGATAATTGGTCGTTTATAACATCTTGACACAATGATACAAAAGATTCGGGGAAATACCCTTTCCCTTTAAATGTAGTTCTTTTAGAATTTTCTTTGCCTTTCCATTCTAGATATTCACATTCTTCGTTATCCCCAACATGGCACAAGGCATGTATATTTTGCACATTCTTATCTTCTAAATACAATGCCGGCTCATAATTAGGAAGTACCTTGTTGATATCATAATCAAAGTAATCAAATAACAATTGCGAAGAAAAGGATTTATTCCTGACGATTATTACAAAACTGGTATCACATCCCGCACGACCCGCACGACCTATTCGTTGTTGATATGCGTTTTTATCCTGAGGCATATCGGCTATAATAACGATATTTAATCCTTTTATATCAATTCCGATTTCCAATGCACTGGTACTTATTATACCTTTGAAATTGCCATCTTCCAGTACATTTGTAATATTGTTAATTGTTTTTTCCTCATATCCCGATCTATATGGGTATATTCCACTCTTTTTAACATCTTCAATTATTTCGTCATCAATAGATAGGTTGGCCATATCACCAGTCTTTTGTCGCGACTCCACAAATGTAATGCTTTTTGCATCTTCTTGGGCAGACAAAGAAGACACTAATTTTGTTAAATTACCGTCATTTTCACTTTCAATGAAATAAAATGTTTTCTCGGATATTGGTGAAGCATCATCTTTAATACCTATTTCAATAAAATTAGGTACACCTGTAATGTTATATGAGTGTTCTACAGCATTAGGAAGAGTTGCAGATGCTGTTAAATATTGTGCGAAACAGTCTTTTTTACATAAAAGCCTATGTATATTATTGAAACGTCTGAATAGGTATGCAGTATTTGTTCCAAATAATCCTTTATATAAATGTAATTCATCTATAATAACTAATGAAACATTTTTTATAAAATCTTTAATGCTTTTTCCAATTTTTCTATCATTTATCTTGCCAAGCAAAAAAGAGTGCATAACATCAGGTGTCATAACTATTATGTCACTCTTGGATAATTCTTGTTCCCTGATTGAAGGGTCTGTAATATCTCCATCAATCTTACCAATTTTATATCCAGTTTTTTCCCAACGTGCTAATTGTTGACGATTTAATGCTTTCATTGGGTAAATAGCTAGAATCTTTGAATTTTTCTGCTTTTCTAACATTTCTATTGCAGAGAGTAGAAAAATTTCAGTTTTTCCAGAACTTGTCGATGTTGTTACACATACATTATTGCCATTTATACTTTCTTTAATCGCTTTTGCTTGATGTGCCCAAAGAGAATTAAAGCCCTTATTCTCCAAGAATTTTTTAGAACGCTCCGATAGATTTATTTCCTCTATTGAAATAGAAATTGCATCACGTTTTTTCTCTACTTCCTTGTGACATATACAATATCCCGATTCGGTTATTATTTTTTCAACCAATTTGTTAGTAAGTCCCATATCGCTATGTTTTTAATTATAATATTTGCCCAAGTTATCAAACAGGAAATTAAAATGTAAATAGATCAACTATATTACTCTTATGACTCATATTAAACTTCCCTATGGCAAATATAAAAATAATAAATAAATAAAATACGTCAAGTCTGTTTTTATATTTTGTGGATTTGCAAAAACCATTGGCAAACCGCGCCTCATCTATGCAGCACCCTTGCATAGATGAGTATTTTCTTTGCACTGTTAACGGTTTTTGGAATTTGCCAAGCCAAAGGAGTTGCGCGAGAAAATTCCGCACATGTGATGTAACATTTAGGATAAATCCAATATATAATTTCGTATATGAGTAACATTTTCAGTACAGACATCGCCCCAGAAAAACAGGGTGCGCCGCTTCAGCAAGACACATTGCTTGAGGCTAATGCAAAGTTCCGTGACGAGATTCTTGCCTTCAGGCCACAGGAGTTGTTAAGTGAGTGTAAATAATAAAAAAGGAGGTATATACTATGGCATTTTTCAGAAAGATGAAACACTACTACATTGAGAGTATGGGTGATTTGTTGGCGAATGTGGGGCATCTGCATCCCTATCTGCGCATGTATGATGAGAAGGAAAGTATTCTCCCGCAACTTTGTTGATACCAATAGAAACAGGTCTTTTATAGAAAACAGTTTCTGGTCAAAGATTCCAAAGGCAGGTGTTCTCAAGGTCACTGATGAGTTGAGCCCTTACTTTGCAAGTACATCGGGGGCAATATCACTGGTGCGGCCATACAGCGTTGCCTGCATGAAAGATAAACCCTACTGTGCTCTGTGTACAATCATCATTTATGCAGCAACGCTGAAAAAAGAAAAAAGAACTGAATATCAACAACAAGAACTACAACTGTAATGAAATGCATTGAACTGACAAAGGAGACGATTCCTGCAATTGAAAAAGGCATAAAGAAGTACAGGCTCACGGGGCTGATGAGTGTGGATGCAGCGTCACGCATAACTGCCCACTCCTATGAAGTGGTTGACATATCGGATGTCAAGTTTGAGGATGGATAAAAAGAGGATTACGTGTGCCTTGGATGGTCGCACTGCGGCCGGTATACGGTCGCAGATATATGCGCAAGATCAATGCCTTCATATCATTGGTTGATGGCCTGACAGCGATGCAGCTCATTCTGCCGGCAACACTCACGCGCAAACAACTGAACGTGATAAAGCGCAACAATGGCATTACCGGAGTTGCAGTACCCGGTGATGCCAGACTCTTTTCAATGAAGGACGGGCATCTGTATAACAAGAAAGGGACAATACTCATGTTCGAGAACAAGATGCGCTATCCAATAAAATCCGCAGAATAATCACTGAGGTTGTTTGTAGATATCAGACTAAAGGAGTATCTTTGGGAAGATATTATAATCAATGATATACACGGACAAGAAGAGAGTTCAGCCCTGGTTGCAATATTTTTATTGCATTATAACACTGAATTATTAAAAAAAAGATTTATTTATCGGACTTCCTCAGAGCCTATTGCCAGGAGTTCCAGATATTGCCAAGGTGATATCATTCTGATGCGGGGTAGAAATACTTCCGTCGTCAGTCGGCTCGCAATCCAATTTTCTTGGATGTACGTTATATGCTCCGGGGCATACTCTCTTCTTTTTTAAATTACACAAATGCTGTCTTTTACAGAATACGCATCGGAAAAACGCATTCTTGAACTGTTGATAAAGGAGCGTGTGAAGGTTGCCTTGAAAGGCAAGCTTAAATCATTGTCTCCTGCAGTCATAGCAAAAAATGCGGAACAGGAGAAAAAGATGACCGTTGCGGAGCAGATTTTTATGCTTATGCCTCCACGCGATTCCTGGTGTCGTCCGCAAAAGAAAGACCGTATTCAAATCGATGGCGAGAGAAAAAGCAGCAAACAGGTGCTGACACGCAGCATTGCCCAAACAATCAAGAAACACCGCAAGACTTACGATGATTTTCCATATCTGCAACGTCTTGACTTGTTCATAGCCAATCTCCGCAAGGATATTACAGGTGATGCTCCGTTGGAGTTCAATTCAATAAAGATTGTCGGCAAAAAGAAAAAGGTGGATTCCGACAATGTGACAATTCTTCGTCCTATATGTGTCTTTGAATCGCTTCGCGAGAAACTTCTCATTGCACTTGCAAGCAAATATCTGTCGGAGGCATTCGACCCGTTACTTCACGAGGAGATTCTGTCGTACCGTCCTCTACGTAAATACCACAACAGCGAAGAGCCTGTTATTACAGACAGGGATAATGCTATTGAGAACTTGCAGGAATACCGCAATCGGCATAAACGACAGAACATATATGTAGCCGAGTGTGATATACAGAAGTATTTCGATACAATAAACCACGATGTCATCCGCAACTGCTTTGCCAAATTTGCGGAGAATGCACATACTCTATGCCCGGGATTTGAATACAGATGTGTAAAAAGGATTCTTGACGCATATCTTGACTCATATTCCTTCTATAAGAATGTTCTGGTGGAAAACGAAAAGCTGATGCTATGTGAATCGCCAAGAAAGTATGAGTCGCCCAAAGACACTCTGTTTGTAGAAAGAGGATGCTACACGAGAGAGGAATTTAAGACCTCGACCGACAGGATTGGTATTCCACAAGGCGGTGCATTGTCTGGGCTAATATCAAATGTCGTGTTGAGCACTGTCGACAAGGAAAGCATATTGCAAAGAAATGACCCAAACCGTTTCTTCTGCCGCTATGGCGATGACATTATTTTGATGCATACTTCAAGAAAAGAGTGCGAGAGGCTTATAAATCAATATTGCAATGCACTGATAGAACACAAATTGCTTTATCACGATTTTGTTAGCGTTGCAGACCCAGAGCTACGAAAACCGGATGGCTCTGTACGCCCGGCATTATGGGATGTAAAATCCCGAAGCCCCTTTTTGTGGGGGCGCAACAACGAGGAGAAAGAGCAGGTGGATTGGATTGGTTTTCTTGGATATGAGATACGTTATACCGGCGAGGTGCGAATACGCCGTTCGTCGCTGAATGACAAATTCAAAAGCATAAAACGTAAATACCGTACCGGTGCAAAAACGCTTATAGCAAAAGGAGATTTCAAGAAGGATATAGAGAAAGAGATTCAAAACAGGATAGACCGTTTCAAAAGCGAAGGGCTTGTTGCAGCAAAGAGTCTTAACCACAACAAATATTGCATGACACAAGTACTTAAACTTGATGGTTACGCAAGTAAGTTGTTGTATCGTTTGCTATACAAGATTGCATGCAAGAATAACCTTACCGCCGAAGAACTTGCATTTTGGTGGGAAAAGGCAAAGGAACAAGGATGTATCAACTATAGGAATACATATAAGAAAATTTCAAAAGCCCAAGCAAGACAATAATACAGATTAATTAGATATTCGTTATTCTGATCTTGTATAATACAATCAAATTTTGATTAAATACTTTTTTACCATCTGTGCACTTTCCATGCACAGATGATGTTTTTCTTTGCAATACGATTGGTTTTTTGTAACTTGTCGAACACATTCGTATTTAGCCTAATCCTTATTATAATATAATGTTATGAGTAATTCTGAAAGAAACAATCCCACTAAAGAGATGGAGAACGCTGCTCTTCCGTTGGGTGAGCCGGTATCAAAAGCTGATTTGCTTGAGGCAAATGCAAGGTTCCATAATGAGATTCTTGCCTTCAGGCCACAGGAGTTGTTGAGTGAGTGTAAATAATTTAAAAGGGTATATACTATGGCATTTTTTGGAAAGATGAAGCACTACTCTGTTGAGAGTATGGATGAGTTGTTGGCAAGTGTTGGGCATCTGCGTCCCTATCTGCGCGTGTATGATGAGAAGGAGAGTGTTCTCTTCAACTCAAGAAGTCGTGGGGAGAGCAAGACCCTGAGCAACTTCCACGCGAGCAGCGTGCCGCTTCCCTGGAG
>JAEIGA010018258.1_pt1 | contig 10678 bp, 10 predicted proteins | sample 9270691 | NCBI WGS metagenome assembly JAEIGA01 (sample SAMN17057246, study PRJNA624740) | gut metagenome | biome: biome; isolation source: fecal sample | host: Bos grunniens | place: China: Xizang | collected 2019 | reverse complement strand
TGGACGGTATCAATTCGCTATCGAGTCGCCGAATATACGCAGACGGTATGCCAGTTTTCAGAAAAGTTTTGATAATAAGCGATATAACACTATATGTTTTACCGTTTGCGCGTTGTCCTATAATGATATTATAAAGCGCTTTTTTCTTCATTATGTTATTTAGACTATAAAAATTATTTTTCATTTTCCAACACCTCTATATTAAAATTATATAAATCGTTCACTGTAACGCATTCCAGTACGCTAATTTTTTGATATAAATTTTCATACTGTGTATAGTTAATTGTATCGAGTGCATACAATGTTTGTATTGCCGCAAAATTCATATTTTTATATATATCCCGTGTTTCGGGATATTTTCGAGCGTGTAAAGTCCTGTGATTAATAGCTTCAAACACTAATAATAAACGGTTTTTCATTTTTACATTCCTCCATTATGTATTTTTTGCCATAGCATTTTAAATTCGCCGCTAATACCCATTGAATAATCGCCGTCGCACATATAAATATATGATTTTTCATGCACGTAACACTCACCGCCTAAATAGTCTGTAACGATATCTGCGAATTCAGTATCGCGATACAGTAATACTTTTTTACCACATTTTCCACGGGGAAAATATAGCTCGTCTGTAAATACATCGAATTCAGTGCAATTATTTTTTTCAGCTAATTCGGTCATGTATGCCGCGCCCGTTTCTTTGTTTACGCCCGCAATAGTGATATGAAATGAATTATCATGATATTTATATATATATCGTTTTGCTCCGAGTGTCTTAAAATATTTATATGGTTTTTCAATGTCGAATATGCCTAACAAACGTTTTTCGCCGCTCGGGTCAGTCGGTTCGAACATATCCCATCTAAATTTGTGATATTCAGCGGCGTTTTTCATGCGTGTTTCGTTACGTCTGTTGAAATTGTCGAAAATATCCCGATATTTTTCACCGTTTAACATTTTTATGCTATCGGTGTCATAATATACAATATCGTCAAAAGGTTTATTATTAATAGTATCCGTTGCCCGTTCACTTATAGCCGCTATTGTTTCGACTAAATCACGCCGCGCATATGCGGTTATATATACGCCCGTTTGATACAATAAAAATGATGTATGTTTATCACGATATTCTGCTAACGATGTTTCAATATCTGTATTTTTGATACAGTCCCACATTTCTACATTGTCGGGCGTGTATATATATTCATCGTGAACAATATCCGTCACACACATACCATACAGTGAATTTAACAGACCTTTCGCCAATTTATATTCTGTCTCGTAACCCTCGACATTTTTCAAAGTCGTTTTATCTGAATACAATTTAAGCGTTGCCATTACAAACGGGCGCGGCAAATACTCCTTTTTGCAAGTATAACAGTCTAATATTTCATAGCTATCAAAATCGTACATTAACGATATATTATAAAAGTCAACGTCGGTCAAAACCGTGGTAACGTTACCCGCCCGAATAATGCGCCCGTTGTCAATTTCGCATCGAGCGGGACAATTATCCATATTTTCGCACGGGCATTTTCCCGTTTTTTGCATATAGTAACACGATATTTTAAATGTATCACAAAAGGGACATTTTACCTTGCATTTGCTATTCGATAATATGCTATGATTATATTTAGCGTGTAAATTTCTAACATTGACAATAGCTATTATTGAAATATCGTCGGTATCCTCGGGAAATTGTTTTAATATATCGTGTATATAATGTCCCGTTGGATATTTATTTTTTGCTATCTGCGCGGGGTAGTCCGACTGAATATCATAATTAGTTATGTCCGATAACGTCATATTACAATATATCGCGTTTGCGTGTGTTATGCCGCCTGTAAAAGCGTATCTAATCATTTGATACAATTTTTCGTCAACAATGCAACCATTATAAAACCAATTTCTGTATTCTTCGCTATTGCATAGCCTGCGGCAATATCGGCGGGCGTATCCCGTTTTTGTGTACGGTATTTCTGTTATATTGTTGTCATTTTCTTGTATTTCCGACAGAATATATTGATATACTATTTTTATGTCAGTCTCGCAATATCTCAATTCTTCCTCAGTTAACGGTGTTTGAGAGTGTCGCAATAAATCATAATTATATCCCGATATTTTTTCATCAATATCATTGTTATCCTTTGATAAACTCGATAGCTTTTTACCCGATAGCCTTAAACTGCACTTGAATATAAAAAATTCATCATGTTCTATGTATAACGGTTCGTGTTTATCGGTTGCAAAAATGTTTGTCACATTTAACCATTTCAAAACAAAATGACTGTCATACGATAAATTGTGTACATAACATATCATTTTTTCGCCGTCCGTGCAATACAATTTCTTTAACAGCGATAGTATATATAATAGCTGTTCATAAGTACGCCCATATATACACACACCAAATATGCACATTTGCCATATATACATTATAGCATATTTTTCCCCGTTTTTAATGTATGACGATGTTTCAATATCGAACGCGCACGGCAAATTATAATATATTTGTTTGCCCCTTTTCACAATAGGTATATCGCTTTTCGGTATAGCCTGTTGCAAAAAATATGTATATTCAATCATATATACGCCCCTCATACTATGCCGATTTCGTCCCAAAAGCTTGCACCCTCGTTAACAGTGTCTAACACTATTCGCTCAAAATCTGTAATATCTACATTATCAAAAATATCCTCGACGTACTCGATAAAATCGTCATACGGTATACTGTCAAACAGTCCTGCATTTCGTGCTATTTCCCAATAATCACCAATAACAGGGCTTTCGTCCGTTTCTTCTTCCTCGTCGTCATTGTCCGTTATTTCGTCCGCTACTTCCTCGACAATTTCAGATATTTCCGATTTATCATCTTTTTTGCCCTCGTCATCTTTTCCCTGTTCTTTGTTTTCCTGTTCTTTTTTCTCCTGTTCTTTTTTCTGCTTTTCTTTGTTCTGCTTTTCTTTTTTCTGTTTTAAGCGTTCTTTTTCTCTCTTTTTCTTTTCAAGTTCCTTTTTTCTCTTTGCTTTTGCCGCCTGTTCGCGTTTACGCCGTTTCTGCCCTTTTAACGTCGTGTCCGCAACATCGAGAAAATTTGTGATATTCCGTAACGTTGTCAATATTTTATTTCTATCTGTTTTCGGCAGGATATCCCCGCCCATGCGCACATTACCGCCCGCCGTTAAAAGCCCTGAGTCTTGCAACCGTTGTTTTGCGGCTATGTACCGTGATGTTTTCGCCCCTCGCCCCTCTATCGTCTGTATTCGCACACGGGCGCGGTTCAACAGTTGTTTTGTGACTGTTCTAAGGGCTGTAATATCTTTGTATTTGGGGTTGTTTGCAATTTCCCTGTATAAATCGGATATTTTCATAAAATCACCCTCTTAAAAATTTGTGGTAACGTTACCCGCCTGTTATGTTGTGGGTAACGTTACCCGCTATTTTTATAAATATATGCCGTTTTCCAACAATTTAATTATCATCTCTTTTTCTGTTGCCGTTGCCGTTGTGATATCGAGTTTAACGTTTGTAAATTTTGAAAAGCCCGTGAAATCACCAATAAAGCCCGATTTATAACAAGCATATCCGATTAGTGCGCCGTAATCGGGTACGCCCGATATAACGGATTTTGGGCGCTCAATAACAAAATAGCATTTGTTAGGCATTAACAAACCGCACTGTGGACTTGATGACCCCTCGCTTTCAATGGGCGGGTTGTCAGCGGCTAACCCGTGCATTATTCCTGCGATACTGTTTGACAATGCCCCGCCCATGTTCCCCGCGCTATTTGCGGAAAATGCGCCAATAATGTTGTTAGCCATAGCTAAATAATTACGAATTGTATAACTACTATCGCTACCCGTGACAGGGATTTGCATACCAATTTTGCAATTTTTGTATATTAACGGAATGCCACCCGCATATATAACCGCCTGCCCCGCGCCCGTGACAACGTCAACCGATAGCGTTACCTTGACATAATGGTTCACAAATTGTTTTGACGGTACTTTGAACATTCCCACAAACGGCACATATAGCCATGCTTGTGTATATGGTTCATAATCCAAAAAGTTTTTGTATTTGGCGTAAAAGAAAATTTCTCCCATATCAAAAATGATATTTTGTGTATTATCCAATACGCGCCCAACAACGCCCGTTGTGTGCCGTCCAATTCTGATTTGGTGCGGGGTTTCGGTAAACGGTAACGCGAACGGAAACATAATACAATTAATAATTGAATTCATACGATTATCGCCGACTAACTTTAAATCTTCAAAAATCGTGTCCCATGTTGTATTATTGCCGTTCCAAAGATAATCCGATAACTCTTGAAGCATATTTTTATTCAGAACATAAGTCCGATTAAATACGCCCGTACTTGTGAGCCGAACGTCGGGCAGTGTGATTTGGTCGGTCTCTTTGTCCTCGTCGGGGTTTTCGTCGGGATATTCCTCTTCGTCCTCGTCGCCGCCGTCATCGTATGGGTCAAAATTTGGCTGTGTGCTTTCGCCACGTCCGCCGCCTGCGACATATTCCGCGCCGTCCTCGTCTGTGTTTGAATTACCATCAATATTTCCGTTTTGGTCGTATGTAGGTACGTATATTGTCGGGTCAGTCGTGATATCTCCGCTTTGAGCTTTGTTGCTCCCTTGCGTTGTCATCGCAAAACCCAAATCAGTGAACGCTTTGAAGATACTATCAATATCACCCTCGAAAAAAATGCACGTAATGGGATATGTACCGCCGTCGTTCGTGTACGTGCTTTGAGCGACACGAATTGACCCAACGCCAAACAAAATATACCACGACGAATAATATTGTAGATTTTCCCACGCCGCGCCCGCTATTGGGTGCAGTCCCGTACTACTCCAACCGCCCTTGAAAACTAAACCGATTGACGGGTATGAAATATGTTTTGCCCCTCGCGGCGTTCCGTCGCCGTCGTCGTATGTACCCTCATTATACATACCTGTCGGCTGATAGTACGAAAAGCCGCCATCATACGCGCCGCCGCTCGTGCCGTCATTCATGGGCGCGTTACCCGTGTCAAAAAATAGATATAGGGTTTTTGTGCGGTTCGTGCCGCCTATTACACTTCCCGCTTTAAACGTCGCGGATATTTCGATTATGTTTGGATACGTTTCTTTTACGGCTTGATAACCGTCATACGTTCCCGAAAAAATATCTGATTTCCATGCATTATAATCCGCAAGTGTTGCAAATTCCGTGGGCAAAGGTTTTGCGGCTTTTATTGACAGATACCCAACACAGCACCCCTTTAACATTTTTACGACGGGGTGAAAACCGTACCAACCCGAGGGCGGCGACTCTTTAACCGTCCATCGTGCATTGTTGTATCTACTTCGGCAAGCACCATGCGCAAGCGCTGATGTTGAAGATGGGAAAATCGGGTTATAGTTATCATAATTATAATGATATTCTGATGTGCCTAAGTTTGATGCACCGTCACATAATCCAAAACGTTTTGAGGGAAATGTTTTTGTTTCAGTGTGAACGTATGTTAGTGTGTTACTGTCTGCCCGTTCCCATGCCATACCAACAAACATTGTACGCAAGGGGCTTGACCCGCCGAGAAAAATTGACGGCTCAAGTTCGTTTCCAATTTGGTCTGTCAATTGCGCGAGGGTTTTCGTGCAAAGTTGATAACCCGCTGCGGGGTCATCGACATAGGGGTAAAACTCTTGATTAGCTGACATTGTTTATACCTCACTTTCGGGCGGGTCAGGTTCGGCATATGAACCGCCCGCAACATTTAACACAAAATTATAACTGCTGTCTGTTGCCGTTTCCGTGTTAAAGGGGTCGCCCTCTAGCTCATAGACTTCTGTTTTCTTCCGAATTTCCAACGGGTAATTTTTATCAACTATGTACCCGCTCCCGACGTTTTGATTTGCAATACATACGCCGCGACTTTGGCGGATTACATTATCGTATGTTGATAGAACATCTATAACGCCATACACTTCAATTATATTTCCCGATATCCGAACAACTTTTTGAACGGAATAATATCTAAAATATTCGGGTATATAAAAATAGTTTGCGTTTGCGAAATTCGGGAACGGTTTCACGCGCAAAATCGGCGTTGTTATATCGAACGCGCCGAACGGCTCGGCTTGTGTTGTGGCTAACGTTGTAAAATTTTTCGTTACGGTTCGGCTGTCCGAAATGCTTGATAAAAATTGAATTTCCATTTTCTCAGCTCCCTTTTGTGGGTAACGTTACCCATAAAACAAAACCCGCACGGGCTTTTCGTTCCCGTGCGGGTAACGTTACCCGTTTTATTTTGTTCTTTTTGCCTGTCCTGCGGGCGCGTCCGCGATAAATACGACGGCATTTTCGTTGTTATCTACACACGACATTAAATCCGCTTTGTAGAAATTATTGTAGAATTCGCCTTTTGCGACCCACTGAGATGTCACGCGGCGATTTTCACAGCATATCGCGCAACTGTCATAATCCATCAAAACGCCAATAACGCCCGTTTGATTTACTTCATCTGCACCGTGCTTTGTGTTTATGGTCGAGATGTTAACCCATGAAAAGCCCTGTGTGCTTTGCCATGCCGACACGTCATAGTAATCACCGACCTGCACAAGCTCCTCATGATAAGTGTCAGACTGTAAATAAATGTCAGCACCCTTTGCAAAGTCTGAGAGAAGTATTAAACGCTGTTTGTCGGCGGGCGTGTGGTTCGCGTGACCTGCGGCGTTAAACTGTTTTGAAAGCTGTCTGAGTCTCGACTTATAAAGCAAAATTTCATAACTTGCGAACCTTAAAAAATCTTTATCAAATACGCAGTTTTCGCCCGTTAACGACTGATTAAATTTTGTATTATACATCGTTAACAGATTTACAACGTTCTGATTATTGGCTATTCGGTCAGATATAACCGTGTTAATAGTCCTCATAGCAAGACTATCGAGCGCCGCTGTTATGCTCGTTTCAATAGCCGTTTCTATCATGCCGAAAAATGCGCCTAAACTTTCGGCATTTGTAAAGCTCTCTTTTACCTGCTTTTCGGCGAAAGACACGTCTACCTCGAATGCAACACGGTCATTATAAATTTTTGCGGATACCGTGGGCGGGTTATATGTAAAGCCGTTGTATGATTGTCCCGATACAAGACCCCATGTATCATTCGTTGTATACTCGGGCATATCGGCGCGGACTTTCATTAAAAGGCTACCGTATTCCCAACTATCACGCAGAATATTCGGCGCGGCTGAAATATAAGGTCTATTCCAGTATATTTCGCGCCCTATGCGGTTGATTAAGGATTTTACGTAGTTGTCAAGCATTCCGTCCGCAGTAAGTGCCGCTGAAATATCGCGCCCGATGTCAACGATGTTAGACAAATCCTCCTGTACTCCGCCGTGCTCACCGAGGAATTCGGGAATAATGGTATCGTTGAGTATTGCCGCTATCTGTGTTACTTTCATGTGTTACCACTCCTTTATATTTCAATATCGTAACACGTTACGCAAAACGTGTTCACGAATTGTCTTGCAAAATATGACAAAATCGAGCGTTTAATAATTTCATTATTTAATCCGCTCTCGGTCTTGTCTTTCGTTTCTGTTTCTTCGTGCGTTCCGCTTTCTTCTACTTCGTTTTCGCGGGTATCCGTTGTTGTGCTTGCATTACCTGTTACCCGCTCGGTTATCACTTTACTATCGGCTATAACTTCCGTTATAACTTTGTTATCCGTAACCGTTTCTGTGCTCGACGGCGTACCACTTGTTACTGTTTGTTCCGACCCCTGCAAGTTTTCGCTGTCCCACGACCCGAGCGACACGTTAACAGTTTCAGACAGTGTATTTTGTATCGCTGTTTGAACCGTTCCCGTGGGTGTCGTTGTTGTGGTAACGTTACCCGAGGGCGTGCGCGTGGTCGTTTGGTCTTTTGTCGTGGATACGCCGCCGCTGTTTGTGCTCGTGCGGTTTTTACCGTGTTCACCCTCTCGCGTGATAGCTTCGTGTGTTGTGTGTTGGTCGGTTATATAATCCGAATACTGTTTTATATCGTCCGTAAAACCCGCGCCCGTGCCGAAACACTCGGAAAATGCTTCGCTAAAACTTTCGGGCGTAAACGGCGCGGAAAGTCTGTTGACCGTCTGCCCGTTTAGCACATACAAACCATAGTTAAATCGGACGTACTCGGCAAAGTCCCGCGCCGCGATTTTGTTATTTGTCGCCGTGTTTACAAAATGTGCGACGGTTTGCCAATTCTCATTACTATAATCAGCCCACACTAACACATTGTTAAGCGTTATTTTCGTCGCGGGTCTCGCTCTCGGCAGGTTCATTGGGTTCACTCTCCCTCGTTTCGTTTTCGTTTGTCGGTTCGTTCATGGTCTCGCCATCGGTATTGTCGTATTGGTTTAATATCGGGTTCAGTTTCACCGTTACGGGATACCCGAAAAAATCCGCTAAACGCTTAGCTAACTTTTCGCGCTCCGCTAACATAGTAAATATGTTAAATGTCGGGCGCTCCACCTGTAAATCAATTTCATTAACTAACTGTCTCTCGCGCTTTAAAATTGTGTTCGCGTGTACCCCGAACGCGGACAGACAGCTATTAATTATATATTCGCGGCTTTCAGATATTTGTCGCAAATAGTCAGCCGCGATATTTGCGGTCGGCAGGATTTTCAAGCCGTCACTGATTAACGTTTCCGAATTTATCGCGAAAGCGGGTTTTCCGTCCCATACAGCGGCTACTAAATCATTAAACCCCTGTATTGCCTGTTGATTGTCTGCCGTGCCTACAAATAAAAGCCGCGTGTTTTTCAGTCCGATTTTTAACGAAACATCTGCGGCGTTTAACAAATCTGCATATTTACAGATTATGTTATACGTTGTTTGTGGCGACCATTTCGCCATCGGTTCATTATAGCCAATAACGGCATTTTTGCCGTCTGTCAGTGTGCCGCTACCGATTACGGGATTTGCATATATAAAATTCTCGTGTACGAAATAACTGTTCGGCGCTCCCGAGTAGCTAACCCGTATCGCCTGCGGTTTTCCCTCATACATGAAAAAACCGCACATACCATTTTTCAAAAGCTCATATTCGACATACTCGGGCGGGATTTCGGCGGGCAATTCCCATAGGAAAAGACCCGCCAATTTTTGGAATATTTCCCGCCGAACCGCCGACACTGTAAACAGTTCGGGCATATTATCTCACCTCATACGATAGACCAATTGTAATATTTGGTCTTTTTCTGCTTGCTTTTCGCGACTGTCACTCTAAGCGCGATGTCATCATCATCAACATTCAACACCTCAGAGGGGTCAGCGTTCAACATCTTGTAAATGTCGGTCACGATGTCAGTCAGCACCACACCGCCAAAATAAAATTTATTGGGGACTTCCTTAAACGTGACTACTGCGAATACCTCACCATCCGATGTTGAAACAAGATGTACGTCTGAAAGCGTAAGCTGTTCATATGTGGTGGCTTCATCACTCTCCATCTTTTCGCGGTCTTTCATAAGGGGAGACAAGCCGCTGTGTTTTTCCTTTAACAGTTCTTTCAAATTTGCCATGTTTAGCACTCCTTTAAATATAAATTTGTTGTGGGTAACGTTACCCGATAGCGCGGCAGGGGATTTGCACCCCTGCGGTATGTGGGTTGTCTATTCCCGCATACTAACACTATTCGCGCCACTATATCAAAGGTTAGTGCCTATTGCACTCTGCTTTATAATAGCGGATATCTGTGTATTGTGCTTTACTATCTCGTGAACATCGTCCGTCCCGTACATTAACGCGCTCTCGGCGACCTCTTGCAACAGGTCATTCAACATTGTTGCTGTGAGTTTAAATGTCGGTTCGGTATCCGCGTTTTCTGTCTGTTCTTCGGTATCCGCTGTTGTCGTTTCTATTGTCTCATTATCTTTTGTCTGTTCTTCGCTGTCCTCGTCGCCGTTGTTTTCTTCGTCCGTTAACATTCTCGCTTTATAGGCTTTTGCCCACTCCTGCGCTTTTCTTACACTCATTTCGACGGGCGTATAATTCCCGACGAAATCGGACGCGGGGCAATTCGTGCCGAGAAGCGCAACCGCTACTCCGATTGAAAAGCCATATGTCTTTAACTCGCTGTACTCTCTAAAAGCTTTGATGTACTTTGTGTAGTTACTGCGGTCAATGTTTACCTTTTCACAGTACGCGGAAAAGCTTGTTATTTCGGGGTCAGTCTCTACGAAAGTGCCGTCAGCTATCGCGCTATCAATCGCGCTTAACGTTTCGGCGACGTCCCATAAAGCAAGTGACCCGCGCGCCATAGCTTTGTAAAAGTCACCTGTTAATTTGTTCAACGCCTTACTTGCGAACCATTCCGCATTGTAGCCATTCTGAACCGCGATGTTGTTAACCTGCTGCGCAACTGTCATTTTCTTTTCACTCATTTTAATACACTCCTTTGATATATCGGGTAACGTTACCCGCCGTTTGCGGTTCTCTCGTTTCCCTGTGATTATATTATATCACATATTGCCGCAAATGTCAATAGATAATATTATTACAAATTATTACAAATAGTTAAAAAACGGTTACAAGCACAATTAACGTTATATCGCGTCTATTATATAACTTCAATTATATAATAATTTCACCCTTTGAAAAATTTACAAAAAATTCACAAATTATC
>JAEIGA010018257.1_pt1 | contig 10678 bp, 10 predicted proteins | sample 9270691 | NCBI WGS metagenome assembly JAEIGA01 (sample SAMN17057246, study PRJNA624740) | gut metagenome | biome: biome; isolation source: fecal sample | host: Bos grunniens | place: China: Xizang | collected 2019 | reverse complement strand
AATTTGCGTAGAAGAACTCGCGTAGGTATGGGAACATGCCAAGGCGGGCTTTGTGCATGCAGAGCAGCCGGCCTTATGACAAAGGCACATAATTGTGCCGACAAGGCAAAGGCTGATATGGCAGATTTTATACAAGAACGCTGGAAAGGAATGAATCCTATCGCATGGGGAGATACGATGAATGAAGCTCAATTTATGTCGTGGATTTATGAAGGCGTGTGTGGATTGGAATTTAATAAAAACAATAAAACAGAAGAATCGCAATGAAATTTGATACTATTATAATAGGTGGCGGATTAAGCGGACTAGCTTGTGGTATCAGTCTTGCCGAACAAGGTAAGCGTTGTGCCATTGTCTCTAGTGGACAAGGAGCATTGCACTTTTCAAGTGGTTCGATTGATTTGTTGGGGTATGAAGGCGAAAAAGAAGTAAAGTCGCCACTAGATGCTTTAGCTTCTTTAGATGCAAATCACCCTTATTCTCTAGTTGGAACCGAAAACGTAAAAGCGATTTCGGATGATGCATTAGCGTTTTTTGAACGTGTAGGCGTGACATTTGTTGGAAGTAATGCTGAAAATCATTATAGATTAACACCTGTGGGTAACTTGCGTCCTACGTGGATTACTCTAGGTGAATATTTTACAGCTAACGATATAGATTCTTTTAAAGGCAAGAAAGTTATGCTACTAAATGTGGCAGGTTATCTTGATATGCCTGTAAAATTCATAGCTTCAGGTCTTGAAAAACTTGGAGTGAATTGTGATGTTGCTGAATTCTCAGTTCCTGAATTGGAAAAACGACGTGAAAATGCGAGTGAAATGCGTTCGGTTAACATCGCAAAGGTTGTTGAAACCATCGGAATTGAAAAAATAGCCGAAATCATCAATGAAAAGGCTAAAAATTATGATATATTGCTTGCACCTGCTGTTTTTGGCTGGAACGGAAACGGACAAGTTGAAAAATTGCAACAATTGACAGCGGGTAAAGTGAAACTTGTCGCAACTTTGCCTCCATCGGTACCTGGTGTTCGTTTACAAACACTTATGCGTAAATATTTCCAATCATTAGGTGGCACTATTCTGTTAGGTGATACTGTAGAAAGCGGTGCTATAGAAAATGGAAAAATACAATGGGTGAAAACGCATAATCTTGAAGATGAAAAGCTTATTGCCGAAAATTATGTGCTTGCTACAGGGAACTTCTTCAGCCATGGACTAGCAGGGGCTCCTAATGAGGTATATGAACCAATTTTTGGTTTGGATGTTGTGGCAAAAAATGACCGTGGAGAATGGTATAACGAACAGTTCTTTGAAGAACAACCTTATATGCGTTTTGGCGTAGCTACCGATACTACATTCAAAGCTAAAAAGGATGGTAAAGCAATTGAAAATCTATATGTTGCCGGTTCTGTGTTGAGTGGCGCTAATCAAGTGAAAGAAGCAAGCATGGGTGGCGTGTCGTTGATTACCGGTCTATATGTGGCTAAATTAATAAATAAAAAATAATAACGATGAAAAAGGAACAATATAGCATAAGCAAAGATAACTTTGAACAGTGCTTGAAATGTACTGTTTGTACAGTTTATTGTCCTGTATCATCGGTGAATCCGTTGTATCCGGGACCAAAGCAAGCCGGACCTGATGGTGAACGCATGCGTTTGAAAGATAAAGCATTCTTTGATGAAACACTCAAGATGTGCTTGAATTGTAAACGTTGTGAAGTTGCGTGTCCTTCGGGAGTGAAAATTGGTGATATTATTCAACGTGCGCGCATGGATTATGGACCTAAGAAGGTTAAATTCCGCGACATGATGTTGGCTAATACCGATTTTGTTGGCACTATGGCAAGTCTAGTTGCGCCTGTAGCCAACTTTGCATTGGGTATGAAACCTGTTAAACTTGTTATGGATAAGGTGATGGCAATAGATCATCATCGCACATTCCCTAAGTATTCAGGATTGAAATTTGAAACTTGGTATAAGCGTAAAGCTGCAGCAACTCAATCTCAATATAAGAATCAAGTGAGCTATTTCCATGGATGTTATGTGAATTATAACTATCCGAAACTTGGACAAGACTTGGTGAAAGTGATGAACGCACTAGGTTATGGCGTGAACTTACTTGAAAAAGAAAAATGTTGCGGTGTTGCACTTATGTCAAATGGGTTGATAAATCAAGCTACTAAACAAGCACATCAAAATATTGAATCTATTCGCAAGGCAGGTAATATGGTGCTAACAACATCATCGACATGTACATTTACAATGCGTGATGAGTATCCACACCTGCTAGAGGTAGAAAATGGTGATGTGAGAGATAATATTTCATTGGCAACACGTTTCATCTATCGTTTAATAGAAGAGGGTAAAGCCAAAATTGCATTCCGCAAAGATTATAAGGCCCGCATAGGTTACCAAACTGCTTGCCACATGGAAAAGATGGGTTGGAAGATTTATTCAATTTCAATGTTGAAGATGATACCCGGTGTTGACCTGGTGGAACTTGATTCAACTTGTTGCGGTATAGGAGGAACTTATGGTTTCAAGAAAGAAAATTATGAAACTTCGCAGAAAATAGGCTCATCACTATTCAAGCAAATAGAAGAATCCGGGCTTGATTTTGTTGCAACCGATTGTGAAACATGTAAATGGCAGATTGAAATGAGTACGTCAAAACAAGTGCAAAATCCAATTTCAGTGCTTGCCGATGCAATAGATATTGAAGAAACTATAAAATTGAATAATAAATAACTTTTATCATGGGAAAAGAATCGATATACGGCTCAATGAGCCCGGAAACAGTGAAAAAATTCAAATCATGGCAAATGCGTACTATCGTGGTGTCAATGATTGGTTATGCGATTTTCTATTTCGTAAGAAAGAACTTTTCAATAGCAATGCCGGGATTGACGGCTGAGTATGGTATTTCAAATACCAGTTTCGGTATCGTAATTGCGATTGGTTCTATCGTGTATGGACTATCAAGATTTATCAATGGTTTTATTGTTGATAAGTATAGTTCTAAGGCTATTATGGCTCTAGGTCTATTGCTTTGTGCTGCTTCTAATATGGCGTTTGGCTATGGTTATGACTTAAGCTATGCTATCACCGGTGTGAGTGAAGGTCCACAAGTGGTAAACATGCTTATCATGATTATGGGGGTAACAATTGTGCTTAACCAATATTTCCAAGGCTTCGGTTATCCACCGTGTGCGCGTTTGTTGCCACAATGGATTCACCCATCGGAACTAGCAACAAAGATGTCTATTTGGAACACATCTCACTCAATTGGTGCTTCTCTAGCAGTAGTTGTGTGTGGATATATGATGGGTCATTTGGGAACAGACTTGAGCAACAATCCTGATGTGATTGCTACAATAGCAGCCAATTTGAATGTTGATCCTTCTACAGCTGAAGGTTTAAATAAAGTATTGCAATATGCACAACACGTAGGCGCATGGAAATGGTGTTTCTGGATGCCTGCCGGTCTTGCAGTCCTAGGAGCTATTTGGTTGTATGTAGGTTTGAAGGATGACCCTAAATCAGTTGGTTTGCCTGATCTTCCTGATACAAAGACTGTAAAAGATACAGAAGGTGCAAATAAAGTTTCTCAAGCTGCGTTCTTGAAACACATGGTATGGAAAAACCGTTGGGTCTGGACACTTGCTATAGCTAACGTATTTGTGTATGTACTTCGTATGGGTGTTCTTGACTGGGGTCCAAAATTCTTGACTGAAGACCGTGGTATGAATATCAAGAGTGCTGCATGGGTGGTTGCAATATTTGAAATCACAGCTATCGTAGGTACAATTGTTGCAGGTTGGGCTACTGATAAGATTTTCAAGGGTAAAGCTCATCGTATGTGCTTGATTTGTATGATTGGCGCAGTTGTATTCTTAGGCGCGTTTGCATTACTTCCTGATGTACATATTGCTATATCAACAACATTCTTGGCAATGGGTGGATTCTTTATCTATGGTCCTCAAGCGTTGATTGGTATTGCTTCGGCTAACCAAGCTACAAAAGAAGCTTCAGCTACAGCTAATGGTCTAGCAGGTGTGTTAGGTTATCTAGGTTCGGCTCTATCGGCAATCGGTATTGGTATTATCGCCGACAACTTTGGTTGGGATTGGGTGTTCATTACATTCATTGCAGTAGGACTTATAGGTGCAGTTATCTTCTTGTCAATGTGGCAAGCTCCACGTGATGGTTACAAACGTTCACTAGAAATCAAAGAATAAGAAAAAATGAAGGATTTTGATAAATATATGTCGCCTATGAGTGAAGAGCAATTGATGAAGGCTTGCGCCCGAATCAAGCATGTGGCACTCGATATGGATGGTACTATATATATGGGTTCTACTTTGTTCCCATTTACAAAGAAATTCTTACAACGATTATCAGAAAATGGTATAGGATATTCATTCCTAACCAATAATCCAACCAAAAGTATTCCTGATTATTTGAAGAAATTACATGGATTAGGAATTGAGGCTGAGGCTGAAGAAGTGTATACCACAGCGGTGGCAACAATAGACTATATTAAACAAAATCATCCTGAAGCAAAACGCTTGTTTGTATTAGGTACACCGAGCATGATAAAGGAATTTGAAGCGGCCGGTTTTGAAATGGCAGCCGATGATCCTGCTGATCGTCCTGATATACTTGTAGTTGCGTTTGATATGACTTTGAATTACACTCGTTTGTGTCGTGCCGCATGGTGGGCTTCGCAAGGAGTGAGATATATAGCAACAAATCCTGACCGCGTGTGTCCTACCGACCAAGAAGTGGTACTTGTGGACTGCGGTTCGATGTGCAAGTGTATTGAGCATGCCACAGGACGTGAGCCAGACATCGTAATAGGTAAACCTAATCCCGATATGCTTAAGTGTATACAAAAGAAGTATGGAATGGAACCTGATGAAGTTGCAATGTGTGGTGATCGCATTTATACCGATGTTGCTACTGCAAGAAATGCCGGATCGTTGGGCGTTTTGGTCTTGTCGGGAGAAACTACGCTTGAAACAGCAATTAATTCGGACCCGCAACCGGCGATTACTGCTCTTAATATTGAGGAATTCGGCCGATTGCTTCTTAAAGCAAAAGGAATTGAATATTAAATGACAAAAAAATAAAATTGGATTAAACCAAATAAATATTTTTTAGTCTAAATTAGAGATTTGAAAAGAAGATAAACAATTATCGAGATAAATAATTTTACTAACCCGTTTAAAAAGAGAGAAAAAACCTATTTTTAAACATTAAAAATTTAAACAACATGAAAAAAACTTTAGCATTTTTACTAGGTCTTGCGATAGCAACTCCTATGTTTGCAAGTGAAGTAGCTGAACCTGAAGCAGCTCCTCAAAACAATGTAGAGTCAATTTTGGCTAAGATGCCAGTGAAAGTATCTGGTTATCTACAAACTGGTTGGAACTGGACTAAGAATGACGCTGCGTCTTCTTCTTCTTTCCAAGCAAAACGTCTTCGTCTTATGATTGATGGTAAGGTTGCTAGCAATGTAGCTTTCCGTCTTCAAATTGAAGCTTTCAACGGTGTTAAGACTGGTAAGTCTGATGTTGGTCAAAAAGACCTTCAAGTAATGGACGCATTCGCAACTTGGACAATCAAACCATCATTCAAGCTACGTGCAGGTCAATTCTACACTCCAATGGGATTCGAAAACTACGACATCTCTCCTGCAACTCTTGAAACAGTTGACTTCTCTAACATTTGCTACCGTATGGCATGTCGTAACGCAATCGGTTATGATTATGTAGACTATGGTCGTGACCTAGGTATCATGGTACTTGGTGATGTTCTTCCATCTGAAGAAGGTTTCAACTACTTGTCTTATAACGTAGTTCTTTCAAATGGTTCTCTACCATGTAAGGATGATAACAACAAGTCAAAAGACCTTATCGGTGCTATCACAGTTCGTCCTATCAAGCACATGATGATTAAGGCTGCTTACAACTGGGGTGAATATTCAAATGCTGCTGGTAAGTATCTTCCAATGAACCGTTTCATCGGTGGTGTATGGTACAACAACCCAACTGGTCTTGACGTACGTGCTGAATATGGTATGATTAAGAGCGACAAGGGTAATGTTGATGAAAAGGGTGCTTATGTTCTAGCTGGTTACCACGCTGGTAAATGGTTACCTGTAGTACGTTGGGATATGTACAAAGATGACAAGAACAAAACTACAGCTAACAACTATAACCGTATCCTAGCTGGTATTTCTTATGAAGTAAATAAGAACTTCAAGCTTCAAGCTAACTACAACCACACTATGTACTCAGACGACGCTAAGGCTGCTCTAGGTTATGACAGCGCAGACCAAATCCAAGTTATGGGTATCTTCAAATTCTAATAAAACTTAAAACTTAATTAAATTATATTATTAACTTAAAACTAACACATTATGAAGAAGTTTTTAATGGCTCTTTCAGTTCTAATGTTGGCTGTTGGCGTTAACGCACAACACGTTGGAACAGAGTATCGTTTGAAAAAAGTTGTTGAAGTTCCTGGCCGTCAAGGTATTGCTGCTGACAAGGATTACTTCTATGTATCAGACACACGTGGTCTATACAAGTATGACAAGAACTGGAATCTTGTGAAGAAAAGAGTACAAACTGCAGAAGATCCATTGTTCCCAAATCCTAAATTGGCTAACCACTTTGGTGATATCGACGTTTATGATGGAAAGATCTACACAGGTAATGAAAAGTTCGAATTCGGACGTGGTTACAACATTGCAATCTCTGTGTATGATGCTAACACTCTAGAATGGATTGAAGATATTCCATGGTGTGCTGAATCAGGACAAGTTGAAGTATCTGGTCTAGCTGTTGACCGTGACAAAAACATGATTTGGATGAGTGACTGGGTAGATAGCCGTTATGTATACTGCTACAGCCTAGAAACTAAGAAGTACTATACTAAGATGCAATGCCGTCCAATGCCTTACTGGACACAAGGTATTTTCATCGCTGATGGTAAGATGTTGTTTGCTGCTGATGATGGTGAATCAACTTATCACATCGCTGACAACCTATACATCGCTGACATCACTCAAGTTCCTTACACAGGTTTGAAGGATGGTCAAGAACCAGAAAAAGAAAATCCTTGGAGCGTTAAGCTAGACAAGAAAGGCAAACCAGTTATCCGTCAAGGTAAAATCGCTGCTGGTGCAATGGCTGGCCGTCTAGAAAACTTCCGTGAAATGCTAGACTTCCGTCGCGCAGGTGAAATCGAAGGTCTTTGCATTGATCCATGTACTGATGACCTACTTGTATTGAACAACCGTGGTACTCAAATCATTCTTGGTATGTCTCAAGGTCCGTTCGCTGAAGAAGGTTATACTAAGGAAATTCACGAAATATATATCTATGAAAAAATTAAATAAGAAGTGATTCTTAATAGTTTTTTCAAATTAAATTGTGATCTTTAGAAATAAAAATGGAATTTTAATTTGGGGAGTGGAGTTTGCACGTGAGTGTAGACTCCACTTTTATTTTTTGCTATTTTGATTGTTGTAAAAAAATATTGTAATTTTATGGGAGAAATTGTAATAAAAAGAATGGGTTATGGGAAATATGAAAGATACATATGACTTTCTGAAGAATTTAGCGATCAATAATAATCGTGAATGGTTCAATGCGCAGAAAGAAACTGTTTATCAGCCATTACGAAAACAGTGGGAGGCTGATGTCTTCAAATTGATTAGATTGATGAGTGAATATGATGAATCATTACGGGGATTACGAGTTAGTGATTGTACATATCGTATTTATCGTGATATACGCTTTAGTGCCGATAAGAGACCTTATAAAAATTATTTCTCTGCTGTTTTTGCAAAAGGTGGCCGAAAGAGTGTTCAAGCAGGTTATTATTTGCATATCGAACCTGGTAATTCGGGGTTACATGCAGGAATATGGTGGCCAGAGAAAGATATATTATCAAAATTGCGTAGTGAAGTTGATGCCAATATTGATGAATTTAAAGCAATATTGGAAAATCCTGATTTTTCTTCACGTTTTCGTTTCTATGGAGATAAGTTGAAAACATTGCCACGAGGCTATAGTAAAGATAATCCCAATGCAGAGTTTGTTAAGATGAAAGAGTATTTGTGTATAAAGGAAGTTCCGGATGAATACTTTTTCTGTGATGATTGGGTTGAAAAGGTTGCCCATGAATTTAGCTACGTTAGAGAGTTTAATAGATTCTTAAATTATATTTTTGAAGAAGATTAATAGAGACGTTTATTTTTAGTGTGAAACTCTCTAAAGAGAATATATATATATATATATATATATATTGTTAAGCGATTGCCCAAATTTGCTATTTTGTGCCAAAGGTTAAAATGGAACAAAAAAAATGTTAAACACCATATATACCGAAAAGTTTGCAATATCTTTGCATTTTAATAAAAATAGATAATTATGGCGAAAATTATAGGCGCAGTTGAGGTTGATGTCGAGCTATGCAAAGGTTGTGAACTTTGTGCAGTGGCATGTCCGCTTGATGTGTTGGCATTGCAACCTAGAGAGGTAAACAATAAAGGTTACCATTTCGCTTACATGAAGAATCCTGAGAAATGTATCGGTTGCCAAAGTTGTGCTTTGGTGTGTCCTGATGGTTGTATAACAGTCTATAAGGTGCAAATTTCTTAATCAACATTGTCGTTATGAAATCAGAAATAAGATTAATGAAGGGTAATGAGGCTATGGCACATGCTATGATTAGATATGGTGCCGATGGCTATTTCGGTTATCCTATTACACCACAATCGGAAATTTTGGAAACACTTGAGGCTGAAATGCCTTGGGAAACAACCGGTATGGTGGTTGTACAAGCTGAAAGTGAAGTAGCATCAATAAATATGGTGTATGCAGGAGCTGCTAGTGGAAAGGCTGTGTGTACATCTTCATCAAGTCCGGGTATGAGCCTTATGCAAGAAGGTGTGTCATATATTGCAGCCGCCGAATTGCCAGCGTTATTGATTAATTGTATGCGTGGAGGTCCCGGATTGGGTACAATTCAACCTTCTCAGGCCGATTATTACCAAGCAACAAAAGGAGGTGGACCTGGTGATTATAGATTGATAACACTTGCCCCTTCCGGAGTGCAAGAAATGTGTGATTTTGTAGCATTGGGTTGGGACTTGGCTTTTAAATATCGTACCCCTGCTATGATTTTAGCCGATGGTACTGTGGGTCAGATGATGGAGAAGGTCGTATTACCTGAATCTCGTCGTCGTCGTACACAAGAAGAAGTTGTAGCACAATGCCCATGGGCAGTAACGGGTAAAAAAGGTAGAAAACGTAATGTTATAACCACTCTTGAACTAAGAGCTCAAGAAATGGAGCTTATAAATGACAATTTGCAAGCTAAATACAAGGCTATTGAGGCTAACGAAGTGCGTTACGAGGCTCAAAATACCGAAAATTGTGATTATTTGATAGTTGCTTTTGGTAGTATGGCGCGCATTTGTGAAAAGTCGATGGAAATAGCTCGCAAAGAAGGGATGAACGTAGGGTTGTTACGTCCTATAACTTTATGGCCGTTCCCTGCACAAGCAATAGCTGAGGCGGCAAAGACAGCCAAAGGTATTCTTGTTGTGGAATTGAGTGCCGGTCAAATGATAGATGATGTAAAACTAGCTGTTAATTGTAGTGTAGATACTCGTCATTATGGACGTACAGGTGGTATGATTCCTACTCCTGATGAGATTTTGAATGTGATGAAGGAAATGTTCGTAAAATAAAAAGCGGAGGATTACAATATGGAACTTGAGAATATTATCAAACCTGAAAATTGTGTCTACAAAAAGCCTACGCTTTTGACCGACACTCCAATGCACTATTGTCCGGGTTGTAGCCATGGAGTTGTGCATAAATTGATTGCCGAAATAATCGAAGAGATGGGAATGGAGGAGAAAACCGTTGGGGTAAGTCCTGTAGGGTGTGCCGTATTTGCCGATCGTTATGTTGACATAGACTGGATACAAGCTGCTCATGGACGTGCTCCGGCAGTGGCAACAGCATTGAAACGATTGAATCCTCAGAACTTGATTTTTACTTATCAAGGAGATGGAGACCTTGCCGCAATAGGTACATGTGAAACCATACATGCAGCCAATAGAGGAGAGAATATTGCAATTATATTTATCAATAATGCCATCTATGGTATGACCGGAGGACAAATGGCTCCTACAACATTGTTAGGAATGAAAACGTCCACAACACCTTATGGAAGACGAGTTGACTTGAATGGTCATCCGCTTGTAATGGCTCCAATTTTGGCTCAGCTAGACGGAACATGTTACGTAACTCGTCAGAGTGTTCACACACCAGCGGCAGTGCGTAAGGCAAAAGCCGCTATTCGCAAGGCGTTTGAGAATAGTATGGCAGGGAAAGGTACATCGATGGTTGAAATTGTGAGTACATGTAATTCGGGTTGGAAATTGTCTCCGGCTCAATCCAATGATTGGATGGTAGAACACATGTTTAAGAAATATCCTCTAGGTGACTTAAAGAACGAGTAATTGCGCTGAAGATATGAAAGATGAGATAATAATAGCAGGTTTTGGAGGGCAGGGTGTTTTATCTATGGGTAAAATGCTTGCTTACGCCGGATTATTGGAAGATAAAAATGTTACATGGTTGCCTTCTT
>JAEIGA010018256.1_pt1 | contig 10678 bp, 8 predicted proteins | sample 9270691 | NCBI WGS metagenome assembly JAEIGA01 (sample SAMN17057246, study PRJNA624740) | gut metagenome | biome: biome; isolation source: fecal sample | host: Bos grunniens | place: China: Xizang | collected 2019 | reverse complement strand
ACAGGTTGTTTTTATTGCTTTTTGAAAAGAAGAACCCGCCGCTTCGAGCACTGCCGCCAGATTTTTCATAACTTGTTCGGTTTGCTCTGTGACGCTTGTCGTCTCGATTAAACCGCTTTCGGGAACTATCGGGATCTGTCCAGACGTGTATAATATGTTTCCGACGACTATAGCCTGTGAGTAGGGACCTATTGCCGCGGGAGCTTTGTCTGTATAAATTATCTTTGCCATTTCATTCTCCTCATTTCAAAACTTTATAATAAGAGCGCACCGTTGCCGGTGCGCTCTAAAATCAAGTAGTAGGAATAGTAGGATTAGCGAGTTTACTGATCAGGAAAGGAATGAAACCGTTAATAGACTGATCACGCCATCCATCAGCAACAGTATCGAGCGTTGTTACCGTCGCACTATCAAGGCTAAGTATTCCCTTTTCGTGATACTCACCCATGGTCATGCTATCAAACATCTCGGACATTTTGTCGGACACCTTATTTGTATCGGACATTTCGTTAATAGTCAGATCGGCAAAGACCGCCATTACACCCGTAAGTTCTACTCCGTTCTGATACCACTTACCATCCGCTTCGTTGTACTCATGTCCCATGACGCTACCGATCTGTATATCATTCATATCGGCGCTAACGCTTCCTATCTGAGTATCAGCAAGGATCGACATAACTCCCGTAACCGGTTGACCATTTCCATCGATCCAGCCATCTTCAGTTTTAGTGTAACCAAGTGCATCTGCAAGCTTTACAGAGTTTAGACTTTCGGTAAATGTATCGCTATCAGAGAGTTCGGAGATCGAAAGACCACCAAAAGCCGCCATTACGCCGGTAAGTTCCTCGTCGTTCTTATTATACCACTTTCCGTCTTCTTTGAGCTCATAGCCCATAACGGCTCCAATCTCTATGTTATTCAGATCAGAACCAATGCTACCGATCTGGGAATCAGCGAGGACCGCCATAATACCTGTAATTTCATTACCGTTAGAATCGACCCAGCCGTCCTCGGTTTCTGTGTATCCAAGCACATCAGCGAGTTGCATATCATTGATTTTATCACTAACCGTAGAACTATTACCAAGCTCGTCGAATGTTAGACCTGCGAACACAGCAACTACGCCCGATACAACAACACCGTTTTCATCTAGCCATTCGCCTTGAGCTTCGTCATATGTATAGCCTAAAATTTCTCCAATTTTCGCATCATCGCCAAGAATAGAATCTATGCTAAATCCGCCTTCGGAAAGCTCGCCGATACTTTTAGAGACCAGGTTTTTATAGATACCGTCAGCCGATTGTCCTTCCGCATCGACCCAATCCACAATTACCCCGCTCTCGTCATACACAGGCGTGTACTCAAGAACATCACCAATATAAATGTCCGAAGTAAGGGCACCAAAATCCAAGCCGCCATCTAGTACGCCATCGAGACTGGTAGCCGCCATAGCACGCATCACACCAGTGACCGGTTGTCCCTCATTATCGACCCAACCAATAATCTTATCACCGCGATAAACAGGCTCATATCCAAGCACATTGCCAATCGTTTGCCCCTCAAGCAGTGTGTTAAGACCCAATGTAATTGCGCCGGTCTCTTCATCAACTATGATAATATCGGCAAACGTTTTTCCTGCTAAAAGTCCAGTCAAAATGGGAGAATCCTCGCCAAGTACAGGGCCCAGGATAGATGCCACTTCAATCGTTTCAAGTATTTTGACAACACCTTGCATAGAAAAGACACTAGCAATCGGAATGTTTCGCAAATCCTCAGGAATGTGCGCTAGTGCTTCATCATCGAGCATAAGGCCGTAGCGCTCAATAAGATAGTTGATTGTTACGGTTTCACCCATACTAGTAAGTATGGATACCTCCTCTATAAGCCCCTGAATAGTAAGCGCTGTCAAAGATACTTCAGCTGATGGATCCAAAATACCGCTTGTGTCTATATCTACAACACCAACTTCCTCAAGTTTATCTATGGAAACTTTAGTGAAGGCTATATATCCTACACCGATAAATGCTATAATACTTGAGAAAAATCCTATGACAAATGCCAGTACTAAACCGATTGCCGTAAATATCAATTTTCTTAGAGTTCTCATATTCTAACTCCTTGTTATACTCTGTCTATTCTATAATACCATTAACTTTACTTTATGTCAATAGTATAATGGAAAAACGCACGTAAAACTTAAAATATTTGCAAAGAATGATAAAAAACTTCCTCGCCATAGAAACGAGGAAGTTTTTATATTCAATCAAGGTTATGTATTTAGTCCACATCTTCAACAACTGATTCGAGTGTTTCATCCAAAATCTCGGGGTGCTGCAGATATCTCTTGAGTCTCTTAAACGCAGATGCGTAATAATATCCATCGCATATACGTTCATCGGTAACAACCTTCAATGTTACGAAATGATGACGTTCGCGAGTGCCATCACGCTTAATAGCATCAGCACTAAAAATACTGCCGTAGGATATGAAAATAGGCAGATTTCCAAAGTCATATAGGTGATGGTAGATAGCGGGAATGCCCAAAGATCCCATCGACGTTATTATCATAGAACCGTGGAAGGGGCTAACGTTTAAAAGAGCCTTAGGCAAGCGACCAACGTAGTCAAGAAAACGAAGCAAGCCAACCGCACCTCTAAGAACGAGTCCTGGAAGTTTTATCAGCGTTTTTGCAGTGTTATCAAAATCAGTAGTTTCATTAACTGCCGCTAGAGCGGTCTTCTGAAATTTCTTGTAAACATTATAAATGTTATCGCGAGGATCGAACTCAACCTTGATACAGGTATCAGGAGACTCGAGAGAAAGTTCCTTCTTGATGGTCATAACGCATTCGAGCTTATTGCGAGCAAAAATTTTCTGCCCTGAAATAAATCTGTTTAGACCAGGTCTTTCTGCTACTACTCTGATATAACCCGCAAGAAGCACGTGAAGAAGAGTCATATCGGTGTATCCCTCGCGGCGTTTCTTATCAAGATAATGCTCAATATTCGTGATATCTATAACATCTTCAAAATGATTCTGCGAGTCTGCTCTTACTTTCATTATGTAAGGCATTACATAGCTCATGGGTTGAAGAGTTCTCAAGCGTCGACCGTCTCGGCGATCGCCAAATCTCTTTTTGCGCGGCTTATATGCCGGTGTATCATACGTGACGATATTACCGTATTTCGTATCTTCCATAGAACCTCCGAAAAAAGAATCGTTAAAAAGTCGCTGATATATTTTAACACATTCTTAACAAATAGTCAAGTGTTTTTTAAATTTAGAGCGAAAGCGCACAAAAAAGCGGCAACTGAAAGTCACCGCTTTTTCCATAAGCTTTAAGCCAATTTTAATCTTGTAAGCTCTTTGCTTCTGCAACGATCTTGTCGGTAAGAGACGCAGGAACTTCCTCGTATCTTACGAAATCAAAGTCAAATCTTCCACGGCCCTGAGTGGATGCACGAAGGGCGATAACGTAGTCTGTCATCTCGCCGAAAGGCACCTCTGCAAGAACCATCTGGAGCTCGCTTCCGTCATCTGCGGGCTCTATGCCCATAACTCTGCCGCGACGCTTGTTAAGATCACCCATAACGTCACCGACATAGTTTTCAGGAATGTAAACCTTGAGTTCACCGACAGGTTCAAGTATAACGGGTCCAGCCTTCGGAATACCCTCGCGGTATGCAATTCCTGCTGCAAGCTTGAAGGAAATCTCGTTGGAGTCAACGTCGTGATAAGAACCGTCATAAAGGTCTGCTGCGAGATTAACCATAGGATATCCTGCGAGAACACCCTTCTGCATACAATCCTTAAGTCCCTGCTCTACCGCGGGGAAGAAATTCTTGGGAACCGAGCCGCCGAATACGCTCTCAGTGAATGTAAGGCCGGGCTCCTCTCCGGGAGAGAACTTGATCTTAACGTGGCCGTACTGTCCGGAACCACCGGACTGCTTCTTGTGCTTTCCTTCAACCTCGATGGTCTTCTTAATAGTCTCACGGTATGCAAGTCTCGGCTTCGTGAGATCAACGTTTGCGCCGAAACGAGACTTCAACTTGGAAACTATAACATCAAGATGGATATCACCGAGACCGGAAACGGTGAGCTGCTTGGTTTCGGAGTTATTCTCATACTTAATAGTGAGATCTTCCTCGAGAAGTCGTGCGATACCGCCAGAGATACGCTCCTCATCGCCCTTTGCCTTTGGAGAAATAGCCATTGTCATATAAGGTCTGGGATACTTGATCGGCAGATACTTGATATCTGTGCCTAGAGTAGTAAGAGTGTCGTTCGTATTGGTGGCAGAAAGCTTTGCAATTACGCCGATATCGCCACAAGAAAGACCATCAACGTCAATCTGTTTTTTACCGCGAAGAATGAAGAGCTTGTTAAGCTTCTCCTGTGCACCGGTAGTAGTGTTACGAAGGACCATATCCTTCTTAACCTCACCGTTCATAACCTTGAAGAACGACATTTTACCAAGGAAGGGATCTGCAATCGTCTTAAATACGAAGATAGAAGTATCCTTGCTATCCATATCAATATCTATATCCTTGATTTCGTCGCCATCAACAATCTTCTCTACCTTGCGAGCGATAGGACGGGGGAAGGATTCTGCGATAGTATCGAGGAAGGTCTTGATACCCCAGTTTTTAAGTGCTGATCCGCAGAATACGGGAATGATGTCACCCGTGATAATACCCTGGTGAATAGCCTCCAGTGCTTCCTCACGGCTAATGGGTTCCTCGTTGAAGAACTTATCCATAAGCTCATCGCTTGTCTGCGCGATAGCCTCGAGGAGCATATTGTGATATTCATCACAAACATCCTTGAACTTATCAGGAATGGAAGATCTGATATATTCACCTGTGGATTTCTCAAAGGTGTAAACGCACATTTCAACGAGGTTCGCAAATCCGATTACAGTGTCACCATCAATAATAGGAATCTGGATAGGACATACGGTAAGACCGTACTTCTCTCTTATCGCACCAAATACCTTGTAGAATCTAGCTTCGCCATCATCGAATCTGTTTATAAAGAACGCCTTGGGGATACCTGCACCAGATGCAAGATTCCAGCCAATCTCTGTACCTACCTCTATGCCAGCCTTACCGTCAACAACGATGATCGCCGCATCGGCAGCTCTTACGCACTGACGCGCTTCGCCCTCGAAGTCGAAGAAGCCGGGAGTATCGAGAATATTTATCTTTGTACCATTCCAAAGCATCGGAGCCATAGCCGCCGAAACGGAATAGCCTCTCTTGATCTCCTCAGGATCGTAGTCACAAATAGTATTTCCATCCTGAATATTACCGAGTCTGTCGGTGATTCTGGAGATATAAAGCATTGATTCAGCGAGGGACGTCTTTCCGCCGCCGCTGTGTCCGAGAAGCACTACGTTTCTGATACTTTTGGTGTAAACCTGTTCCATAGTTAAGAGTCTCCTTTTTGTATATGTGTCTTGCAAAAAATAGTTTCCAACAAAACATCTTATTACGATTATACATTTTTCTGTAAAGGATTTCAAGATTTTTTCTTGAATATTCTGCTTATCAAGTGTAGAAATTAAAAGCGCCGTTTTGTGCAAAAGCGACAAAACGGCGCAAAATATAGCTGAAAATCAACTTTTTGAGTACATATGAGCGAGAACTTCATAAATATTAGATACACCGCAAAGCTCAACATTCGAAGGAACCTTCAAAGCCTTTGTCACATTCTTTTTAGGAAGAATTATCTTGGTGAATCCAAGTCGAACCGCTTCTTTTACACGATAGTCGATGTGTGAAACGGCACGCACTTCTCCGGCGAGACCTATCTCTCCGAATGCGATTACCTCGTCGGGAATAACCTTATCTGTAATGCCGCTAATAAGCGCCATTGCAATAGACAGATCGGCGCTCGGTTCATCAAGACTCACACCGCCCGCGACGTTGACATATACGTCGTTCTCATAAAAGCGAAGGTTCATTCTCTTCTCAAGGACTGCGATAAGAAGGCACATACGGTTATAATCGAATCCATCAGCAGTACGCTTGCCCGTCTGATAGACGGTTTTTGCCACAAGTGCCTGGATTTCCGAAATAATAGGCCTAGTTCCCTGCATAACGCATCCCGCGCAAGAGCCACTTGTATTCTTCGGGCGTTCTGCCATAACGACCTCGCTGGGGTTGGGAATCTCGATGAGGCCCGAATCGCCCATCTCGAAAACGCCGATTTCATTGGTAGAGCCAAAACGATTCTTAATAGCGCGAATAATGCGATAGGAATTGGTCCTCTCTCCCTCAAAGCATAAAACAGCGTCTACCATATGCTCGAGAATTTTGGGCCCCGAAATTCCTCCTTCTTTATTCACATGACCGACCAGAAACACCGCCGTTCCGTGGGTTTTAGCGTAGTTTATGAAGGTCATCGCGGATTCTCTTACTTGTGTAATGCTGCCCGGCGCAGACATAAAGCGAGTAGATGACATGGTTTGCACCGAATCAATTATAAGAACGTCCGGTTTAACGCGCTCGCATTCCGAAATTGCTGAATCTATATCTGTCTCGGTAAGAAGATATATGCTATCCCCTGTAATACCAAGTCTATCGGCACGCATTTTAAGCTGTCCTTTAGACTCCTCTCCCGAAACATATAGAACTCGTCTTTCTCTGCCAAGTTCGGAGCAAATCTGAAGAAGAAGTGTGGATTTACCAATACCCGGTTCACCCGAAAGAAGCACTACCGAGCTTGCAACGAGTCCGCCACCGAGAACGCGGTCGAGTTCACCCATTCCTGTTTTAGTGCGTATATATGTGGGTAGTTCGAGTTCGGAAAACTTTTCTGCCGCGTTTTTTATGTCATTTTTGCCATTTGACAGACTAGCATTTTTCTCCGTATAAGTCTCCTCGACGAAGCTATTCCAAGCATTACAATCCGGACATTTGCCCAGCCACTTTATGCTTTGATACCCGCACTCGGAGCAGGTAAAAATTATTTTGGGAGCTTTCATTTTGAACTTCCTTTGTGAGTTAGTTTTCTTCAATATATTTAATAATACCACAAACGATCGAAAAACTCAATCTTTTTTGATATTCTTTTTCGGAAAGTTTTTTACATTCGTCGGGATTTGATAAAAAACCACACTCAATGAGTACGGTAGGAATTTTCGAGTTTTCAAGCAAGTATATTCCCTCGCTATGCTTTAACGGCCGCTTGTTGTCGGGCTGAAGCTCTGAGCGTACAGAATTTATTATAGCTGCGGCAAGGTTGCTCGCCCCCTCTGCATTCGAGTAGTATATCTGCGTACCGTGGTATTGCGGCGCAGAAAAAGTATTCATATGAATACTGACGGCAATTGCGGATTCGTATGAATTGAATATTTTCACCCTGTTTTTTAAATCCGAGATTTTCCTTATTCCTTTAATGTTCTCTGCTTCCGTATACAAGAGTCTGTCCTCTTCTCTTGTCATAACCACCGTGTATCCTCGCGAAGTTAGCTCCTCGCAAATTAATTTGCAGAACGCTAGGTTTAGATCCTTTTCATACACATCACCATAGCCAATGGCGCCCGGATCTTCTCCGCCGTGCCCGGCATCAAGAATGACTATTGGCATTGGCACCTGCGTTATAGCATCTATGTATTCGTCGCAAGAAGAAAGAATGACACACAGCAAAACAGATAATGCCGAAAAAGCTTTAAATAAACGCAAAAACGCCTCCATAGAGTTTTTTAGACTATATGGAGGACGCGTGGGATTTATTACTTTTTCACTTTTTTGGCGGACTTTTGGGGAATGAAGCCGAAAATACGGAAATTCTTGTCGCCGAAAGTATATCCAAGATGCGATGCGACAACGATTATCAAGGGAAAAACTAAATAACAAATAGAATTGATAAGATACACTGTAGACTCGTTACCAATAGCCGAAGAAATGAACTGTACCGCACCGAGATACATAGACTCGATAAGTCCAAGAATCGCAAGAAGCAAACCAAGCACAGAGTTCCAAACATTTCCCTCGGCGTACAGAAGCGAAGCAACGATAGCGACCAATGAAAGAATAACGTTAGGCACGCAGGCTATGAGAGCAATCTTTGCACCTTTAAACTTATCCAATACCGTTTTTCCTGCATCGATCCTAATTCTATCGGTTGCACCATGCTCCCAAGAAACTGTATAAACGAGCATGAAATAAAACGCAACTGACAATATGGAAACGCAGAGTTGAACTATTCCGTCGTTTTGATCATCCGCGGCTGCCGCAAGCGGAATCGCTAGTGTCAATGAGAAAACAGCAATACCTATTTGATAAATGAAAAACTTAACGATGTCATAGGAATTTTCTTTAATGAATTTCATACACTACCCTCTTGGAATTTGTACACTTACATTTTACCACAAAAAAGTTAAAAAGCAAGCAAAAAATCAAATTGTTTACATTTTATATATCAAAACACTTGAAAGTTTTGTATAATTGCGGTATAATAATCGTAAGTGAGGTGATTTTGTGTCTGTTCTTACATTTAAAAGCGACGAATTTCAAACATTCCCGCCGATACTAAAGGAATACGCATCCTACATTTCTACCATCAAAGGTAACAGCGAGAAAACCGTGTGCGAATATTTATTAGATTTGCGCACATTTTTCCGTCATTACATTACAAAAAAAGATGGTCTCAAACTAAATCGCGAAGAATTTGAGAACGTATCTATCAAAAACATATGCATTGAAGACATCAGAGCTATTACTTCAGCGGATATTATAGAGTTTCTAATGTTCACAAACTTCCAGCGAGAAAACAATAGCACGACTCGTATGCGTAAACTCAGTTCACTCCGATCGTTTTACCATTACATACATGGAAAAAAGCACTATGTTGATTCAAATCCTACGGTTGAGGTAGATGCTCCCAGAAAAAGCAAAACTCTCCCCAAGTATCTATCATATGAGGAGGCAATTAAGCTTCTCGAAACCGTGCGCTCTGATGTAAAATCCCCTACAAGACAACGCGACTACTCTATTATAGCGCTGTTTCTTAACACGGGTATGCGACTTTCGGAGCTCGTGGGGCTTAATCTTGAAAGTTTTGACGCCGATCTCACCTACGTTAAAGTACTTGGTAAGGGAAATAAAGAACGCGTGATATACCTTAATGATGCTGCGCGAGACGCAGTAGTGTCATATTTGAAAGTTAGGCTCGATCCGCGTTTTGTTAGAACCGATATAAACGCGTTTTTCCTCAGCGGACGTCAGCAGCGTATATCGAACAAAACGGTACAGTGGATAATCTATAAATACCTCGATCTCGCAGGACTCGGCTCAAAAGGATTGTCCGTGCATAAACTCAGGCATACTGCGGCAACGCTTATGTATCAAAGCGGAAACGTTGACATACGAGTGCTCAAGGATATTCTTGGGCACGAACAACTCAACACCACGCAAATATATACCCACGTGGTTGATGACGCGCTCGAGAGTGCCGTTAATTACAATCCACTGGCGGATATTAAGTTTAACAAATAACTCTGCCCTGCTTTATTTTTTGTTTTGGAGCTTCTAAAATGAATATTGGTGAGAAAATTAAAACCATAAGAAAAGAAAAAAAGATGACGCAATCGACTCTTGCAGGTCAGCGCATCACTCGAAATATGCTTTCATCTATTGAGCGAGGAACGGCTAATCCTTCTCTTGAAACGCTAGAATACATAGCAAAAAAACTCGACACACCTCTTGCATATTTTTTCTCTGATAGCAACAGTCTTTTCTTCTTTGAAAAAGAAAAAAATATAAGGCGCATACGTGATGCTTTTGCGGCTAAAAGCTATAAGCACTGCATTGAGATCTGCGAGAGGCTCTCAAGTCGTGATGATGAGATCGCATACATTCTTTCTATCTGTTATTTCGAAATCGGCAAGAAGGAAATGCTAAATGGCTCTTTTGATACTGCGGAAAGGCATTTTGCAGCATTTGATAACTACTCTACTCATACGAGATACGATCTCCGAAGTTACGAAAACTCAAAAAAGATGTTCTCGTGCATAATTAGAAATATTCAGGCTCCACTTTTAGAATTCGACGCCAATAGATTCTATATTGCAAATGACGATCTGACAAATTTCGAATTCTATAAGTATTTTATCCATGATTACAATTACCCATTCAGGGATCAAACTTATGCAAAACACGCACGAGCCAAACAAGAGATAAACGATAGGGCCTATCGTGAGGCCATATCAACTCTTCTGGAGATAGAAAACGACAAAGATCCAAAAAACTATAACGTGTATGTTATGTTCGGAGTTTATTCTGATCTTGAGCAATGCTACAAGCTCCTCTTTGACTTTGAGAATGCATATAGATATGCCAGCAAAAAGCTATCACTGCTTGAGGGATTCAAAACATAATAAAAAACGAGGATGCATACGCTTCCTCGTTTTTAATTTGTTCTATAACCGCAAATATGAAGTGCGAGTAACATCCCCAGTAGCATTTCACTACCGGAGCTACCACCTACCTCGAATAAAAGTGACGTATCTAGCGGTATCGCTCCGCACAAACCGCAAAAAACTCGCTCTAAACGCTCGAAATGTGCGCCTGAAAGCACGGCTTTTAGATATGCGGCGCTGACTTTACTTGTGTGAGTATCACACATTTCTTCGATACTTTCGCGGAATACTTTGACCGACTCTGGCGTT
>JAEIGA010018255.1_pt1 | contig 10679 bp, 10 predicted proteins | sample 9270691 | NCBI WGS metagenome assembly JAEIGA01 (sample SAMN17057246, study PRJNA624740) | gut metagenome | biome: biome; isolation source: fecal sample | host: Bos grunniens | place: China: Xizang | collected 2019 | reverse complement strand
TTATTTCAGGTATTCTAGCATCAAATTCTTCTAATGCCTCTTTATAACCTTTTATATTTCTTCTATGACCATACTTTGAATCAAAATCTACAAGGTTAGTAAATATTAATCCTTTATTATCTTTTTTGATATAGTTTATAGTTTGATCTACGCCATCCATATTATCTTTAGTATGTATTGCCTCTGTTATACCTTGACCATTAAATATATCTTCTATTTTGCCAACTCCTATAACATCAAGTCCTTTTTCTTTTATATTATCAAGAACTGTTTTATCAAAAGGATTTAATGAATAGTCTCTTCTATTAGAAGTTCTTTCAAATTGACCTTTGCATGGTCCTACATATGGTCTTGCTATAACTCTAGCTACTGCGTATTCACCCATCATTATTTCTCTAGCTATTTTACACATATCATATAATTCTTCTAAAGGAATTATTTCTTCATGTGCTGCTATTTGGAATACACTATCTGCTGATGTATAAACTATTACATCACCAGTTTTCATTTGATGTTCACCAAATTCATCTAATATAGCTGTTCCAGATGCCGGCTTATTAGCTACTACTTTTCTACCTGTTCTCTTTTCAAATTCATCTATTATTTCCTTTGGGAATCCATTTTCAAAAGTTTTAAAAGGAGTATCTACTAATAATCCTGTCATCTCCCAGTGTCCTGTAGTAGTATCTTTTCCTTGTGAAACTTCACTACATCTTCCAAAAGCACCAATTGGAGATTCATAATTATTTATATAGTCTATTCCATCTATATTACCTAATCCTAACTTTATCATATTAGGTATTTTTATATCATTAAATTCCTTAACTATATGACCTAATGTGTTTACACCTTCATCTCCAAAGTCTTTTGCATCTGGTAGCTCACCTACACCAACACTATCAATTACTATCCATATAATTCTATTCATAGCCTTCCTCCTTAACGATTTATTTCCTAGGATGTTTTTCTTTTATTTCTCTTCTCATATTTTTATTTATATGGTTTAAATATGCTTGTAAACTAGATAAATTAGCATTTCCTAATATTTTACTAACTACCGCAATATTTGCACCTTCATTTAATAAATGAATTGCAAATGAATGTCTAAGCATACTAGGATTAATATTTTTATTTATATTAGCAATATTTGCATATTTCTTTATTATTTTCCAAAGGCCTTGACGTGTAAACCTTTGACCAGATGAATTTACAAATAAAGCTTTTTCATCTTCATCAGTTAAATCTAACCTAGCTTCTTTTATGTATTTTTCTAGATAAATTTTCGTTATATCTGAAAGCGGTATGACTCTCTTATTTTTTGAAATATTACAATATATATAATCTAACTCTAAATCTACATTATCAATATCCATATCAACTAATTCTGAAACTTTTATACCCGTTCCATATAATACTTCAAATATAGCTTTATCTCTTATTAATTTAGGTGTATCTAATTTAGGAAATTTCAATAAAGCTTCTATTTCTTCTTCTGTTAATATATCAACCTCTTGCTTTTCAATCTTTGGCTTTTTTATAGCTTTAGCCGGATTATTATTAGTTATATGATTTAAGAATAAATAATCATGAAAAGATTTAATTGAGGATATCATTCTAGATACTGTAGCAATAGATACATTTTCTTTTTCCAAATTTATTATATATCCTATAATATCATTTTCTACTACATCATTTAATTCTAAATTTATAGAATTCAAATAATTTATATATTTTTTTATATCTATATAATAAGACGATACTGTATTATTTGATAATTTTTTTTTATCTTTTATATAGTCTATATATTCCTTTACAACTTCCATAGTAAACTCCTTTATCTGACTAGGAACTTAATAATACTAATAATTACAGTGTTTAGTAAAGCTTGTAAACCAATAGTAATAGCTAGTACAATTATCGAGTTTAAAATATATCTTAAAAATAAAAATATAAGGGTATTTTTATTTCTATTTTTTTTAAATTCAAATAAAATTTGTTTTATATAGTTTATAGAAATTAAAATAAGTATAATTGATCCTACTATAATAATTAAATTTTTAGATATAGTTATTAAAATAAACTTTATACTTTTTAATTTCATAGCTAATATAATACTATTTATAGTATATCCCATAGATATTCCTTTTAATAAAAAAATTAATAAACCTATAGGAAATGTAACTACTACTAATGCTGTTAAAGAAATCCCCATCATAAATGATATATCTGATTTTAAATTAGCTATTACTATATTTCTTACTGATATTTTAGAGCTATAATGCTCTACAATAGGATTAACACTAGTTACTATTTTACTTTGATAATCTGGCCATATTTTATTTAAATATGTACCCATAACTACTGATGTTAAAAATATAACTCCAATAATTATTAATTGTTTATTTATTTCTCTAAAATAATTTTTATTATATGTTCCTCTCAAACTCATAACCTCCTCTTGTATCTTACAAAATAGTATGTACAAAAAGAGGAGGTTATTCCTTTTTATATTAATTCTTTAGTTAGTAAAATTCCTATTGAAGTTTTTGCATCTTCTATTTCATTTTTTAAAATCATATTATGAGCTTCATTTATATCAATCTCATATTTTTCTATAATTTCATCTTCATCAAATTCTGGTTCACCTTTAGTGAGACCTGTCGCTAAGAAAATATATATTTTCTGATTAGAAAATCCTGCAGATGTAAAAAATTTATGTATTAATTTTAAATTTTTAGCACTATATCCCGTTTCTTCTCTTAGTTCCCTTATTGCACATTCCTTAGGATTTTCTCCTATCTCAAGTTTACCTGCAGGTATCTCCCATATTGATTGTTCTATAGGCTTTCTAAATTGTTTTATAAGAACAACTTTGTTGTCATCAGTTAATGCCACTATTCCTACAGCACCTGGATGTTCTACTATTTCTCTTTTTTGATATCCTTTATTTTCGATTTCTACAGTATCAACTTTTAAGCTTATTACTTTACCTGTATATATTCTATCACTACTTATGGTTTTCTCTTCTAGTATCATTACAAACCTCCGTTAGGTAATAAGCTGCTGTACTAGCCGCTTCAAAAAATTCTTTATCTTGTTCAAAGTTTCTTCCCATACTTCTTACCTTTAGATTAAAATAATCTAAATCATCTTTAGAATTTTCATTTTTTATATATACTATATTATGTCTTATATCTAGCTCATTTTTTGATACTTGCTCTTTAATATAGTTCAATTTTTCAGCACTATATTCACAAATAGGTAAATTAACATCTACATTAACGATTTCTTTAAGAACAGTTATACTATGATGAGATATTCCTTGATGTCTATCTCTCTTATCTGCAAAACTTATTCTAGGTATAGATATAGGCATTCCTCCTATTTTTTTTACTGCATCAAGTATCGGACCTTGCTCTATACCTGTAAATCCATATTTTGTTCCTGTTCCTGCAATTCCTGGTCCCATACTTACAAATACTACATCAGCTTTTAAAACTTCCTTTGCTGTTATTAAAGCTGTATATATATTTATACATTCATAATCTCCACCAAATGAACTTCCTATTGTTATGGTATTATCTATTAAACCTTTGTTCTTTAATGTATGTACATTTTTACTTAAAAATATAGGAAGAGCTGCTCCATCTGTCATTATATATACTAGCTTTTTATTTGGATTTAGCCTTTTATAAGATGCTACAAAAGGTGTTAACATACTATGTAAACTTCCAACAACTACTGGCATATTATCTAAACTAGAAAAATTTTCTATCATATTATGATAAGAACTCTCTTGCTCTTCTACAGAATCGACCTTAATTTGAAGTGGTGTATATCTTAATTTCATTATATGTCCACCTTCAGTGAAATCAGACTCTAAATTATTTAAATTAGATATAACAAAATGATATCCACCTGTTCCTAAACTTAACTCTACTGCTGTTGTATTTAAAACAACCTCGTCTCCTATATTTATACAACCTGTAATTTTAGGATAGTTATAAGCCTTTTGTATCTCTCCATTTATTTTTACTCTTATATCATCTAGTTCTCCATTTTGATCTACTATAGATTCAACTATTCCTAATTTTTTACTTATCATAAGGTTACCTTCCTAACTTATCTATGAAATTTAAAAATTTATTATTTTCTATTATTTTAGTTAATGAATATTTTTCTGTAAGTATATGTATAAATACTAAAAATACTAACCAAACAATTCTAACTTTTAACGAGTATCCCATTACGAATAATATACCAATAGATATGCCTAATACATTAGAACCTGTATCTCCCATCATAGCCTTTGCTTTTAAATCTTGATTAAAATATGCAATTACATTTGGAAGTATTAATAATAAAAGGTTCCTTGTATATGTTCCTAATGTAAACAGTAATCCTATTGATATAAGTAAATATACCTTTATAGCTCTTCCTGGTCTTAAATCTAATAGATTCATTAAATTTGTAGATAAAGCTATTATTAATGTATTTATAATTATATCATAAATATTTTTAGATATCGCTATAGATATAGTCATACCTATAAACCCACCAAATAAAGCTTTAAATCCACCTGTAGTAAGTTTTCCTTTTAATAAACTTTTAAAGTGACCTTTTAATCCACTTACATCTCTATTACCTATAATATCATCTAATATACCTGCAAAAAACATAGATATTAATCCAAATAAAAATATAAATACATACATTATATTTTTCAAATCACTTGTGAAATAAACAAGTATTATAGAGTTTATAATTAGCATAGGTAAAAATACTATCCCCATACTAACTGGTATCATATCTTTCTTATAATTTGGTCTTAATACATTGCTATCAATTAATAAATTTTTAAATAAGGGTATTACGGCAAATGTACCAAATAATCCTATTAAAGTTAAAATAGCATACAGTATATAACTATTCATTAAATACTACCTCCACTCTTTTTTCTTTTCTCTTAGGACCTTTTTTATATGGTAAAATTGCTTTCCTCTATGTATAAATCCTTTTAAATTTCTTCCGGTTTCACTATGTGTCATATTAACAAGGACTTCTTTTATTGTATATCCATGTTTTAATATATCTATAGTCATTCCTACTTCTACGCCATATCCGTATGGTATTTCTTCAAATTTTTCTAAAACTTCTTTTTTAAATATTCTTTGTCCAGATAAAGTAGCATCTAATTCTTTTCCTGTCATATCTAGTACAGATTCTTTAGCTAATCTCTTTACAAATCCTAATCCACCTTTTTTAGTTGCTGGTGGGAATTTTGCTATTATAACATCTGCCTCATTATTTAATATAGGAATTATAAGCTTTTTTACTTCACTAGATGTTGACCCTAAATCTCCATCTAAAAAACCTATTATTGTGGCATTTTTCATAGCTATTTTTAAGCCATAATTTAAAGCATATCCCTTGCCTCTATTTTTATCTAGTGTAAAAACTTTTATTTTTTCACTTTTTACTGTTTTTGCAATTTCAGTTGTTTTATCATTTGATCCATCATCTATTACTAATATTTCATTGATTTCTTCTATATTTTTTATATTTTCTAAAGTATCTTTTATTTTACCTTCTTCATTATAAGCTGGTATTATTATACTTATATAAGGATTCATTTTCATCTCTCCTTTTTATTTTTTATATGGTAGTATAGCTTCTGATTCTTCTAATACTCCAAATTTACCTGCTACACTGCTATCTTGAAGTAGCATAACTAATGATAATTTACCTATACCTTCTTCTACATTATCTACCGTAGATATCTTATTTTCAGAATATAAGTCTATATAAGAAAATTTAGCATTACTTTGTTGAACACCTACAATGTTCTTTTCTTTATCTTTTAATGTATCTATTAATACTTTATCTATTTTTTCATACTGTTCTTTACCTGATTTTCCGTTATTTCCACCAGCTAATACAACAGAATCATAGTTTTGATAATTATCATTTAATTTATTTATTGTTATTATTTCTAAAGTTTCAAGATTTTTTAACTTTTCATTTGCATTATTTTCGCTTAAAGCTTGCTCAATATAAAGCATAATCTCTTTTGTAGATTTAAATTCTTGATTCAATTTAGATGATAATTCTTCTAACTTTTCCTCATCATAAATATTATTTCTTAAAACTATATCAAAAGCTACGTTTCCACTAGCCTTAGTTATTATATCATCAATTTCTGATGTATAATTATTATCTTGATTAGTAGATATTATTCCTATTGATTTATTTTCTAGTCTATTTGTAACTAAACTATCAACATTTTCATTTATAAAATCTATTGCTTTATCATAATCTCCTTTTACAGCTTCTAAGCTTTTTTCTAATGTATCATTGGTTTCTTTAAGAGTATTAAATTGTTTATCTAAATCTTGTATAATACCTGCTTGTTGCTTACTTAGCTCTTGATCATAATTTAAATTATAACCTACTAATATACCAATTCCCAAAGATATGAATATAGCTCCTATACTAACTATATAGTATTTCATATTTATATGCATTTTTATCCTCCTAAATTACATCTGTAATAATAACCTTAACTTTAATTGCATTAAATGTATAAATTGTTTTACACCTGGTGTAAAAGATGCAATTATAAGTATTGGGAATAAAGCCGTTGCTATTAATGCCCAAATATATTTCATTTTTAACTTACTTCTATATAATAAATTAACACCTTTTGCATCTATTAACTTTGCACCTATTTTTAGTCTAACTAAAAATGTACTCGCCATACCTTTTCTACCTTTTTCTAAGAAGTCAATCATATTTGAATGAGTTCCTAATGCTACTATAAGTTCTGCTTTATACTCATAGGCAATAAGCATAGCTATATCTTCACTAGTTCCTGGTGCTGGAAAAACTATAGCATCTAGACCTAAATCATTTACTCTTTTTAAACCTGGAGCTCTTCCATCTGTATATGCATGAACTATTATTTCATTAGCTTTTCTTAATGCTTCATCACTTACACTATCCATATCTCCAACTATAACATCTGGAGTATATCCAAATTCAAGTAAGGCATCCGCTCCACCATCAACACCAACTAAAATTGGCTTCATCTCTTCTATGTATGATATGATTGTACTTAGGTCTTGTTTATAGTCTTGTCCTCTTACAACTATTAGTACATGCTTATTTGCATAATTAGTCTTAACTTGAGGTATTTCAATTTCGCCTAATATAAATCCTTTTTCTTTTTTAGCATATTCTATAGTGTTATCTATGAATCTATCTAATTCTACTGACAAGTTTTCATAGGCCTTTTTTAGTTTTTCTGAAACCTCTTTTTTACCTAGCACTTCTCCTTGTCCTAGCAATTCTCCGTCTCTATATATCTTTCCATCTATAACTTCTATTATTTGACCTTCAACTAGATTATGAAATAATTCTTCTCCTACATTATCAATTATTAATATATTATTTTCTGTTAATATACCTGGTCCTTTATTTGGATATCTACCACTTATAGACTCTGCTGCATTTATTACAAGCTTAATTTTACATTCAACTAAAGAATTTGCAGCTACCTCATCTATATCTACATGATTTATAACTGCTATTTCTCCACTTGTAAGTCTTTTAGCAAGTCTCTTAGTTTTTCTATCCACCTTTATAGGTGCTTGGACTTTCATACTGTAAACCTCCGACATCTTTTTTAAAATCACATTCAATTATAGCACTATTTAACAATAAAAGAAATATTTTAAGTTTTTTATGTTTTTAATCATATGTTTTATCTAATCTATATTAATATCATAAATCACTTGTAACTTCAATAAATTTATAAGAATATCTTTATGATTAAGCAAAGGATTTTTTATAACTTCATCTAATAAAAATTCAAGTATTTTACCAATTTCTTTTCCTTTATATCCTAAATTAATAAGTATTTTTCCATCAATTTGTAAATCTTTTATTGTGTAACACTCTTTATTATTTTTTATTTCATCTAAATTATTAATACATACTTTTAAAATTTCAATTTGATTTTTATTATTAAAAAATGTATAGTATATTAATTTTAAATGAAATATCTTATTTAATTTATCATATCCAATTTTACTTAACTGTCTTTTTATAGTTACCTTATCTACTTTATCAATATCATATAACATATACTCCATAACGTCATTGCAGTAATTTGTTACTTTATTTGAATATCTTAAATTATTTATAATATTTTCTTTTTTTATTTTTTCATAATAATAACTATATCTTTTACTGCTATCAATATTTTTTAGTATTTGCTTTGAAATTATGTATTCTAGCATTATTAGTCTATCTAATAAATTATTTTCACAATATTTCAATACATTTAATTTTCTTTCTAACTCATTGTATTCATATCCATTTAATTTACAATAAATTCCTAAATTTTCAAATATCTTAGTTTTATATAATAAAATTATATTTTGAGGATTATTACTAGTTAATGTTTTGGTAAATTCATCATTTATTCTTTCTAAACTTATTTTTTTTATTATATATGAGTTTTTATATATACTACTTAATGTATTTTTATCTATATTAAAGCCTAATTTACTACTAAATCTAATAGCTCTTATCATCCTAAGTCCATCTTCTTCAAATCTTTCATCTGGATTTCCAACAGTTTTAATTATTTCATCTTGAATATCTTTAATTCCATTAAATATATCAACTATTCCAAATTTTTCATTATATGCTATTGCATTTATTGTAAAATCTCTTCTCCTTAGATCATCCTCTAGATCACTAGTAAACTCTACATTTTTAGGCCTTCTATTATTTTCATATTCACCTTCTATTCTGTAAGTTGTTATTTCATATATATTATCATTTAAAATAATAGAAACTGTACCATGTTTTATCCCTGTATCTAATATTTTATATTCTTTAAATATATGTATAATATTACTTGGCTTTGCATTTGTTGTTATATCATAATCATTTGGTGTCATATTAAGTATACTATCTCTTACACACCCTCCTACCATAAATGCTTCGTATCCATTTTCATATATTTTATCTATTAAAAATTTAACCTCTTTTGGCATAAATATCTCCATAAAAACCTCCTGGATTATAGGGTTATATCTTAAGTTTTCCTATAACATAATATATTATAATAAAATAAAAAAATAAAGCCTTCTAAACTTAGAAGACTTTATTTTATATTATTTAACCATACTATGTTCTAATCTTAATTTATCAGCTATCATAGCTATGAATTCAGAGTTTGTTGGTTTTCCTTTAGTCATATGAACTGTATATCCAAATAATTGGTTTATAGTATCAACTTTTCCTCTACTCCATGCAACTTCTATCGCATGTCTTATAGCTCTTTCTACTCTACTTGGAGTAGTATTAAACTTCTTAGCTATACTTGGATATAACTCTTTAGTTACAGCTCCTAAAAGTTCAACATTTTCTATAACCATTTTTATAGCTTCTCTTAAATATAAGTATCCTTTTATATGTGCTGGAACTCCTATTTCATGTATTATATTAGTTATTTCAGTTTCTATATTTCCTGGATTTCTTACAAATTCAGTTCTAGTCATTTGTATATCTGCATGTGTTGCCCTTGGCTTTGTTTCTATATGATTTGTTTTATTTGATACTAATTCTCTTATTCTATTTATAAATATAACAAAATCAAAAGGCTTAACTATATAATAATCTGCTCCTAAATTTATTGCAGACTGTGTTATTTTATCTTGACCTACTGCAGATAAAACTATTATTTTTGGCATCTTAGGAAGGTTCATAGAATTTAACTTTTCTATTACACCTAATCCATCTAAATGTGGCATTATAACATCTAGTACTAATAAATCAGGTTGAGTTTTATTAACTAAGTCTAGAGCTTCTATACCATCTTTTGCTATTCCTAAGATTTCTATATCATTTTCATTTGATAAATACTCCTTTAAAACCTGACAAAAGTCCTTATTATCATCAGCTAAAACTATCTTTATTTTCTCGTTCACTAAAATTCCCCCTATTAATAAAACATTTTATTTTTTATATTAAATATTATCAAAAGTTTTTCACTTTAAGCATATTCGACATACTAAAATTATATTCCTTCAATCTATCGAAATTTTTAATATTTATTATTATTTTTTTAACTTTTACTATCTAATTCTATCATTTCATCTATAAAAATACCATAGCCTTTTTTAGGATTATTTTTAATTACATGAGTTATTGCTCCAATAAGCTTATTATTTTGTATTATAGGTGCACCACTCATACCTTGAATAATACCACCTGTATAATTAATTAATTTTGAATCTGTAACTGTTATAGAAATTTGTCTATCACTTTGTTTATTAGTTGATATATAATCTATATTTATATCATAACTCGTTATATTTTTATCCTTGTCTTCTAATAGTATACTTGCATTTCCTAATTTTATATCTTTTTTATTACCAACTTCGATTAGTTGAGAATTTTTTAGATTTTCTGTGTTAAATTCTCCATCTATTCCAATGTTTGAATTATGCTTAAATTTACCAACAGGATTTTCAAAATCAAAATCACCATATATATATCCTGGATTTAAATTAGTTGCCTTTTTGATATTTAAGTCTGTAGATGAATATATATGTCCTTGCTTTATCTTTAATAATTCATTTGTGTCTGAATCTGTTATCGCATGT
>JAEIGA010018254.1_pt1 | contig 10679 bp, 10 predicted proteins | sample 9270691 | NCBI WGS metagenome assembly JAEIGA01 (sample SAMN17057246, study PRJNA624740) | gut metagenome | biome: biome; isolation source: fecal sample | host: Bos grunniens | place: China: Xizang | collected 2019 | reverse complement strand
CCAGAACAGATTTTTCCAGGAGGCACCAAATCTATACCCTGTTGATCTGGACAAATATTATGTGGGCCAGAATCAGGAGTCTCTTACAACTAATTTCTACAAGAGTCTTGGTATGGATGTGGAGAAAATCATGGCAAATAGTGATTTGTATCCCAAGCCTAAGAAGAATCAACATGCCTATTGTACTGATATTGATGGAGAAGGGGATGTGAGAGTGCTTTGCAATATAGCAGAGAATGAGCAATGGATGAGTACAATGCTACACGAATTTGGCCATGCTGTGTATGCTCAGGGACACGATTTTCCAGAGAATCCATATATTCTTAGAGATGCTGCACATACTTTTACAACAGAGGCTGTAGCTATGCTATTCGAAAGGCTGTCTCGCAATCCTGAGTGGATGCAGTTGAATCTTGGCATTTCAGAAATTGAGAAGAATAAGATTAAGGATGATTGTTTCAAATCTTACAGATTGCAGCAGCTTGTCTTTTCGCGCTGGACTCAGGTTGTCTATCGTTTTGAAAAAGAGATGTATGCAAATCCTGAGCAGGATCTGAATAAACTATGGTGGGATATTGTGGAGAAATATCAGATGATGAAAAGACCTGAAGGGAGAAATGAGCCGGATTGGGCATCAAAGATTCATATTGCTCTTTATCCTTGCTACTATCACAATTATCAGTTAGGAGCATTGTTGGCTGCCCAGTTCCAACATTATATAGTGACAAATATCACAGGATCTAATGATATGAGATATGACTGTTATACAGTAAATCCTGAGAAAATTGGAGAATGGCTACAAGAGTCTGTATTCAAGCCTGGTATGAGATATGAGTGGAATGATATGATAGAAAGGGCTACTGGTGAGAAGCTTACAGCCAAGTATTATAAGATGCTATTCTTGGACTAAACTTGGATTCCCGACCAAGTCGGGAACTCCATCTTAGTCAAGATTGATATCAGATTATAGAAAGGATATCATCTGTATTGTGGACAATAAAGTCGGCAAGATCTTTGGCCTCCTGATTGAGGGCTGGGTCTGCCGGCTTTCTCCATTCTATTAGGGCAAAAGTTATGCCAGCAGCTTTAGCGCATTGTGCATCAAAGATGGTATCACCGATGAAGATACAATCCTTTGCCTGGGCATTGTTTCTTTTCATGTATTCAAATAGTGGATCCGGGTGGGGCTTAGCTCTGGCTACATCTTCTGATCCTATTATGGCATTGAACAGTGGTGACCATCTTTCCACTATTTTGTCCGTTTCAATTTCAATTTTATTACGGGATGTAACCATTCCAAGTTGATAGCCTCTGCTTTTGAGTAGTGGCAGCAACTCTTCAATACCTTGATATGGCTGGGCTAAATATCTGTTTGCAAGATACAGTTCCTCCCATCGTTGTGCATCTGATTCAGGATTTTTAAATCCTAACTGCACAATGGCTTCATGGGTGGGTATGCCAAATACCTTTAATAGCTCCTCATATGGAATATCTTCGCCAAGTCTCTCTTTTACCGTTTGTTGTAGGGAGAGCATACTTGTCTTTTCTGTGTCAATCAGTGTGCCGTCTATATCGAAGATTACATGTGAAAATTTTGCTGCCATATCTGTTTATAATTATCGGGGGGCAAAAATAGAAAATTTATTTATAATTTTGCAGGGTAGGTGGGACACTCTATCGCTGCCATCTTCGGATGGGGGAGGAAAGTCCGGACAGGGTAGAGCATCGCACTGTGGAAAGCACAGATAGGCGTAAGTTTATGGGGGGTGTAACAGAAAATTACCGCCTCTTATGAGGTAAGGGTGAAAATGTGGGGTAAGAGCCCACGGCGGGTAATGGCGACATTATCCGGGTATGCTCCTGCGACCTGCAAGGCCAAATATACCGACATTCAAGGGTTGCTCGTCCGTTGTCGGGGGGTAGGCTGCTTAGATAAATGATAGAGGCCCGTTTACGGGTACAGAACTCGGCTTATCGTCCCACCTTTTTTTTGATAAAGATATGATTATGAAATATTTTAAGAGCTTTGTAGTGGCGATTGCCCTTATATTTGGTGCTTTTTCTGCTGCTTTTTCCCAGTCCAAAGATATCAGATACGATGAAGGTGATCCGAAGGTTTTCTATGATGTGATCACTCATGCTAAAGGTGTGTCTGATCTTCCGATCAATGAGCTGGTTACAGAGATAGCAAAATATTTTCTAGGTACACCATATGTGGCAGGTACTCTAGAATATGAACCAGAAATGCTTACTATCAATATGAGGGAAACAGATTGTATCCTTTTTGTGGAGATGTGTACAGCTCTGGCAATTACTGCAAAAATGGAGCACCCGTCTTTTGATGATTATTGTAATCAGATAAGAAATTTTAGATATAGGGATGGCAAGGTGAATGGGTACACTTCCCGTATTCACTATACTTCAGAGTGGATTATCCAGAATAATAGGAGAGGGTATATGACTGAGTTGTCATCTGCTATTGGGGTCCCTTTGGATCAGAAATTCTCATATATGTCTACTCATCCTGACAGTTACAAGCAGTTGAAGAATAACCCTAATGGTGTTGCTGAGATTGCGGTAGTAGAGAGGTCATTGGAGAATAGCGGACCATATTTCTATATTCCTCAGGAAGATATTGAAGCGAATGCTTCGAAGATAAAGAACGGTGATATCGTTTGTTTCAGGTCAAATGTAGCAGGTTTGGATATATCTCATGTGGCACTCGCATATTGGGATAATGGTGAGCTCAAGTTTATCCACGCCTCATACAAGGAGAAAAAAGTAGTCGTCGATAGACAAACTATCGCCGACTACGCTAAGAATGGTATTCGCTTGATAAGGCTTAATTAACCTTTTCTGATATTTCTTTCAAGTTCCTTTCTCTGGAATCTCTCTACCTTACAGTGTTCATGGCACTGCATATCGTAGTTCCAAATGCGTGCAACACAGTAGTTTGCATGTTGGCAGCTTGATTTGGTTACTTTGCCCTCTTTGAGCTTGTTTACAAATTCAGGGTCGTGTACAAGTGGACGGGCCATCTGGATAAAATCAAATCCTGCATCCATTACTTTATTGATTGCCTCTACTGAGTTCAATCCCCCTACAAAGGCCAATGGCATATCAAGTGCTTTCCTGAATTTGATGGCATCATCGTAGAAGAATGCCTCCTTGAAAGGCTCATTTTTAATAAGTAGTTTGCCCCCGATGGCTATGCCTATCTTAAGCCACCAGAGGGATTTCCAAGGCATATATCCCCAAAGTGTACGCATTGGCATTTTCCCTTTCATTACATACATAGGGGCTTTGCTTACAAATCCTCCGCTCAGTACCAGGCAGTGTGCGCCTAGCTCTTGGAGTTTCTTTGCTACTGTTATGCAGTCATCCACCTCAAGACCACCTTTGAAACCATCTCTGGTATTGGTCTTTACAAGTACTGCTATGTCATCGCCTGCAGCCTCCATTACCTCCCTCATTACCATCTCCATAAATTTCATCCTGTTCTCAAGGCTCCCTCCAAACTCATCTTTCCTGTGGTTGGTGTATGGTGAGAGAAATTGGGATATGAGGTATCCGTGTCCTGCGTGAATCTCTACCGCATCAAAGCCCCCTTTGCGGGCAATGCGTACTGCATTGCCATAATCTTTTACTATTTCAAGAATTTCGTCTTTCTTCAAACCATGTACGAAGGTGGGTGAGTATAGATTGAATCCGCCAGATGCCCCTACAGGGCGGCATCCGCAGTACCTTCTGTGTGACATATTGCCGCAGTGGCCCAATTGGATGCAGGCCTTTGCTCCACCTTGATGTATGGAGTCAGTGAGTTCGCGCAGCTGTGGGATAATCTCCTCCCTCATCCATAGTTGTCTGTGGAAAGATAGCCCGCTTTTGGAAACAGCAGCGTATGCTACACTGGTCATACCTATTCCACCTCTGGCTACAGAGGTGTGATAATCAATGAGTTGCTTAGTGGGAGTGTGACCTTCAGCCATCCCTTCATAGGCAGATGCCCTAATTGTTCTGTTTTTAATTTCAATAGGGCCAATTTTACCAGGGGTAAAGACCCTTGAATCTATTTTGCTCATTATATTATTAGTATATGAATGGTATTACCCTTTTTCGTTTGAGTTTAGTGAATTCTTCTCCGAATTCCTCCTCGTATTTTTTATAGAGAGAGCCGGCACGTGGAGCAAGGTTGGCAAATGTCCATATGCAGAAGAGCGCACCAGGTAACGACCAGGTGAGGATTGCGAAGCCGAACCACTCTGTTATCTCTCCGAAATAATTGGCAGATGAGACATATTTAAACATACCACCTTTGGGAATATAGTGTTTTGTATCCCCAGGTTTGCGGAGATGCCTTATGATATAGTCTGATTGGAGATTTACCGCCATTCCGAAGATGAAAATGAGAGTACCTATTATAAATTGTGGAGATTTTAACCAATCTGTGGTATAGTTCGAGTATTTGAAAAGCCACAGGCCGATTAGAATTCCATTGATTACGTTGAATGTTGCCCCCATGAGGATAATTGCAATCGGCATTTTGCTCTTCCCTTTGATCAGCAGAGGGAAGATGAAAGACCTTTGGAAGTAGTGGATAAGGAATAGTGTAGCCATTGCAATGGTGACGATATTGGCATTGGCCTGGTATTTGACCATAAGGACAACCATAACTATGAAAACCGGACACTCCATGAGGACCCATGCGGGTCTGTTAGGGATGGATGGCCCCCAATTGGCTGTACGGAGGTATCCATAGCCAGCTTTGAAGTATTGGAGTGCTATATAGACAATCACAGCGATGATTGCCATAACTATAAGTGCAATTCTATATGATTCAGGAAACATATTACTTGAATGTTATTGCTGTTTGGAATATTGATTCGTTCTCCCTTTTTCCTTCTATGAGGTATTTGTCTTCTTCTGGATTTGCAATGTAGAAATCTATTGTGTCTCCAACTTTTGATTCTTTGTTGAAATTTATCTGGAACTTATCCACTTCCCTCTCCATGGCCACTTCGATAGGGAGGACGTCGAATGCCCATTCCATATATTTGGCATTGTTGGTGTGGAGATTCATATCTATGTCAGAGAGGACCACCTTCCTGCTGGTTACCTTTTCCATATCTTTGGGGAAGATCAGTTTGCCACATGGTTCTTCTATGGCATCTTCGTGGTGAGCTTTGGTGAAAATGTCTTCACCCAATACGTGTTCTGCCCTGAGAAGTCTTCTGGTCTGCAGATCCATAATGAGCCAGCTTGATGTACCTATGATGATAGGGGTGTTCTCTTCCCCCTCCCTGTGGGCAGTGAAATCTCTCATCGAGAAGAGACCGTTCATCCCTTTATGCCAGGTGGTGATGGAGTAATTGTCTTTCCATACGGGTGTAGAGATGAATTTTGTCTTCAGTCTGGAGAGTACCCAGGCAGAGTTGGTCTGAATGAGTCTGTCATAGCCAAATCCCAAATTTATGGCGTGATCGTTGGCTAGCTCCTGAGTGTTACACAGATATGAATATACTTTGAGCCTCTTGTGGGAATCAGTCTCGGAACTTAGAACAGAAAGTCTCTTGGTGTATTTGTTCATATTGATTAAAAAGTGAAAATTTCGGATTGCAAAATTAGAAAAAAAACATAATTTTGTATCCCCGTATAGAACACTAAATATAAAGAGACAATGTCAGCAAAATATGTATTCGTTACGGGCGGTGTCACCTCGTCACTTGGTAAGGGTATTATTTCAGCATCCCTTGCAAAACTTCTTCAAGCACGTAATCTTAGAGTTACCATCCAAAAATTTGACCCATATATAAATGTGGATCCTGGAACTTTGAATCCATATGAACATGGAGAGTGTTATGTTACCGAAGATGGCGCCGAAGCAGACTTGGATCTTGGCCACTATGAGAGATTCCTCAATATCCATACATCAAAATCCAATACTACCACTACAGGTAAGATTTATCGTACAGTTATCGATAAAGAGAGGGAAGGTGCATATCTGGGCAAGACTGTTCAGGTGGTTCCCCATATCATAGATGAGATCAAGAGGAGGATGCTTCTTCTTGGCAAGTCTGGAAACTATGATGTGGTTATCACAGAGATAGGTGGTACAGTAGGTGATATAGAGTCTCTTCCATACGTGGAGGCTGTGCGTCAATTGCAATGGGAGCTCCCTGAAAACGATGTTCTATTGGTACACCTGACATTGGTCCCTTATCTAAGCGCAGCAAAAGAGCTTAAGACAAAACCGACCCAGCACTCAGTAAAACTACTCCAGCAGAATGGTCTCCAACCTGATATTATAGTGTGTCGTACAGAGCATCATATATCTTCTGATGCAAAGAGAAAGATAGCACTTTTCTGTAATGTAAGGCCAAATGCAGTCATCGAATCAATGGATGCGAAGACCATTTATGAGGTTCCTTTGTTGATGAGGGAAGAGAAACTTGATGAGGTAGTTGTTGAGCATATGGGTCTGAAGAATCTTCCAGAACCTAATCTTGAGAAATGGGAGGCATTCCTTGACAGGTTCAACTCACCTAAGACTGAGGTAAATATTGCCCTTGTCGGTAAATATGTGGAGCTTCAGGATGCATACAAATCTATCCAGGAGTCTTTTATCCACGCAGGTGCAGTAAATGAGTGCAAGGTGAAAGTGACATCCATCCAGAGCGAGCATTTGAATTATGATAATGTTGCGGAGAAACTTAATGGTATGGATGGTATCCTTGTGGCTTCCGGTTATGGTGAGAGGGGTGTAGAAGGCAAGGTAGTTGCTGCTAATTATGCAAGGGTAAACAATGTTCCATTTTTCGGTATAGCTTTGGGTATGCAGATGGCAGTAGTGGAATTTGCAAGGAACGTTCTAGGTCTTAAAGATGCCAAGAGTACTGAGATCGACCGTAATGCAAAATATCCTGTAATTGACCTTATGGCAGAGCAGAAAACTGCGATGATTAAAGGTGGAACTATGAGATTGGGCGGTTTTACATGCCGTTTGAAAGAGGGTACCCTTGTACATAAAATCTACGGCAAGACTGAGTTTGTAGAGCGTCATCATCACAGATATGAGGTAAATAATGATTATGTGGAGCAATTGGAAAGTGCAGGCCTTGTGGCTACAGGATACAATCCTGATACAAACCTTGTGGAGGTGATAGAGATTCCAGCACATCCATTCTTCCTCGGTGTTCAGTTTATGCCTCATTTCAAGAGTACGCCCGAGAATCCACACCCTCTATTTGTTGCATTCGTAAAAGCTGCTATTGATAATAGAAAATAGGGTTATAGTGATAGGTAACAAGCAGACAAGATATATCATCGCCGGTGCATTGATGGCAGTGGCGGTGATATTTTGTTTATTCAGCGGCAATGCTGCTGCCCAGAAAGTGAAGAATTATAGAGTTCAGGTGGAGGGGTCATTCCCGCACGATGCTACAGCATATACACAAGGATTCTTCTTCTATGGGGGTGATTTATATGAGACTACCGGCCAGTATGGCCAATCATCAATAAGAAAGACCGATTTAAGGAGCGGTAAGGTGCTCAATTATATCTCTGTAGACAAAAAGTATTTTGTGGAGGGATCGTGTGTCCTTAATGGAAGGATGTATGTCCTTACATGGATGGAGAAAGTCTGTTTTGTTTATGATATCACCTCTATGAAGAAAATTGGTGAGCTCAGAAACCCTCGTGAAGGGTGGGGGATTACCACAGATGGCAAGACATTGATTATGAGTGATGGGTCAGACAAGATATTTTATGTCGATCCTTTGACATTTATGGAGCAGAAGCATATTGATGTCACTCTGAACGGGAAAAGGATAAGTTATATCAATGAGCTTGAGTATATAGACGGGAAGATATGGGCAAATGTATATACTACAGATACCATTCTTATCATTGATCCCAAAAGTGGTGTGGTGGAAGGTGTCGTGGATTGCAGAAATCTCCTTCCATATGCGATGAGACGCCCCAATACAGATGTGCTGAATGGGATAGCTTGGGATGGAAAAGATATTTATCTGACAGGGAAGAATTGGCCCAAAATCTTCAAGGTCTCCTTAAAAGAGATCAAATAGTGTTCTGTATTGGAGAATTAGGAGAATTATTTGTACCTTTGCATATTGCTAATATTAACAAACATATAAAGATCTTTTTATGCAACTTATAGCTGATAGCGGCTCTACCAAAGTCGATTGGAGAGCGATCAAGGAAGATGGCTCAGTAGTGGAGATTTCTACTGAAGGTATCAACCCCGTATTTCAAACCAGAGAGCAAATTCTTGATATTTTTAATACCAAACTTGTTCCAGTATTGGGCAATGGTGTGAAACAAATCTTTTTCTATGGAGCAGGTGTTGTCTCTCCAGAGATTTGTGGTGCATTGTCAGGCTACTTTAAAGAGGTATTTCCTGAATCTGAGTGCTATGCTGCTTCTGATGTTCTTGCTGCTGCACGTGCCCTTTGCGGTCATAAACCAGGTATTGCCTGCATTTTGGGAACAGGTTCAAATTCTTGTATGTATGATGGTAAGGATATTGTCAAAAATGTGAGGGCTGGTGGCTTTATTCTTGGTGACGAGGCTTCAGGCGGTTATCTTGGCAAACGTCTTATCTCAGATTTCATCAAAGGTCTTCTTCCAAAAGAGATTGAAGAGGTGTTTGTAGAGAGATATGGTCTTGATTATATGGCTATCGTGCAGAAAGTTTACAAGGAGAGTCTTCCTAGCCGTTTCTTGGCATCATTCTCTCCATTCCTTAATGAGTTCAAGGAGCACCCTTATATCCATAATTTGCTCCGCAGCAGCTTTGATGAGTTCTTCAAACGCAATATAGTGCACTATGACTATAAGAACAACGATGTCAATTTCGTAGGTTCAATTGCATACTACTATCGCCCAATTATTGAGGAGAGTGCAGCTGCTCAGGGTATGAAAGTCGGTAAAATTATCAAGAGCCCTATTGATGGCCTAGTTGAATATCATAAAGAAGAGATTTAATAATATGATTACAAAAGTTACAGAACAAGCTTCCAACTACAAGGACTTGGACAAAATGCCAACGAGAGAGATTCTCGAAAATATGAACAGAGAGGATAGAAATGTTCCATTGGCAGTGGAGAAATGTATCCCTCAGATTGAAGAATTGGTAGAGGGTATCGTTGAAAGGATGAAAAAAGGTGGTCGCCTTTTCTATCTTGGAGCTGGTACCAGCGGTCGTCTCGGTATTCTGGATGCTTCTGAGATTCCTCCTACATATGGTGCACCATTTGATTTGGTAATTGGCCTTATCGCCGGTGGTGATACCGCTATCAGAAAAGCTGTTGAGGATGCAGAAGATAGTCTTGAAGGTGGTTGGAATGATATGGCTCCATACCGTCCTACACCTAACGATACTGTTGTAGGTATTGCAGCTTCCGGTACTACACCTTATGTTATCGGAGCAGTGCGTGAAGCAAGAAAGAACGGTCTTTTGACTGCTTGTATCACTTGTAATCCTGGTGCACCAGTAGCCAATGAGGTGGATATTCCAATCGTGGCAGTAGTTGGTCCTGAGTTCGTTACCGGTAGTACACGTATGAAATCAGGTACAGCTCAGAAATTGGTTCTCAATATGATCTCAACATCTGTAATGATCAGAATGGGACACGTAAAGGGTAACAAGATGGTCGATATGCAGCTTACAAATGCGAAGCTTGTGGACAGAGGAACCAAGATGATTATGGACGAAACAGGTATCAAGGATTATGACTATGCAAAATTCCTCCTTTTCGAACACCATTCTGTAAGAAACGCTGTTGATTATTATTTCGCACACAATAAGAAAGAGGAATAATGACTGATTCTCCTATGGGGAATAGATTGTTGCAAGACGCAGTGGAGCAACTCTCATCATTACCAGGTATAGGTAAAAAGAGTGCACTGCGTTTTGCTCTATACTTACTCAAGCAGCCGATGGAGAATGTAGAGAGGTTTGGAAATTCCATTATCTCTCTTCGTCGTGAAATAAAGTATTGCACTGAGTGCAATATGATTTCAGACAGTAATATGTGTCCCATATGTGCAGATGCTAGGAGGGACCGCCGTACAATCTGTGTGGTGGAGAGTCTTAGAGATGTTCTGAGCATTGAGGCTACAGGTGAGTATAGGGGAGTCTACCATGTTTTAGGTGGTGTGATATCACCTATGGATGGGGTGGGACCGGCAGATCTGCCCATAGACCAATTGTGCAGAAGGGTTCAGGATAACCAGATAGAGGAGGTGATCCTAGCTTTGAGTACAGGGATGGAAGGGGAGACTACCTCTTTCTATCTTTACAAAGTGCTGACACCGCTGAATGTGAAAATTACAGCTATTGCCAGAGGTGTTGCATTTGGGGATGATCTGGAGTATACAGATCAGTTAACCTTGGGTAGGTCGATAGTCAACAGACAAATATTTTCGCCTGAAATATAACTTAAATTTAATATGAGACACGAATTTCCACTTTATGTTTTCCTTCTGGCTTTTGCCGCATATACGGTATTGCTTTTCTTCATCTCATGGATGACAAGCAAAAAGGCCGGGAGCAACTCTTTTTTCTCTGGAGATAGAAAGGCACCATGGTTTGTGGTAGCCTATGGTATGGTTGGTACCTCGATTTCCGGTGTAACCTTTGTGTCTGTGCCTGGTAATGT
>JAEIGA010018253.1_pt1 | contig 10679 bp, 8 predicted proteins | sample 9270691 | NCBI WGS metagenome assembly JAEIGA01 (sample SAMN17057246, study PRJNA624740) | gut metagenome | biome: biome; isolation source: fecal sample | host: Bos grunniens | place: China: Xizang | collected 2019 | reverse complement strand
GTAAAGTTTCAATGTCAATTTTGAACATTGGAGTGCATCCAAGATATGGAGCTGTGAAGAAAATGGCTTTTTCGTTTGGAGACCATGCAATGTTATCAGCTGCATAATCCCAATTAACAGTAAGATGTTTTTTCTCTCCATTTTCCATGTCCATGATGAAAATACGGTTCATATCACTTTCATAACCATCATGTTCCATAGACAACCAAGCAAGATAGCGACCACTCTTAGAGAAACGTGGAGTAGTGTCGTAGCCCATCATACCTTCGGTAAGGTTTTTTGTTTCACCTGTTTCAAGGAAATATTGATATAGGTCGGAATTCGTAGAAAGAGAATATTCTTTACCGGTTTTTTTGCGTGATACATAAACAACGCTCTTACCGTCGGGTGCCCATGCTAAAGATTCAACTCCACCGAAAGGCTTCATAGGAGCTTCGAAAGGTTCATCTTTAAGCATATCAACAATATTTGTAACTTGTGAACCATCAAAGTCGGCGACAAAAGAGTGAGGAATAGTCTTTACCCATTCATCCCAATGCTTGTACATCATATCTGTGATAATACGTACATTTGCTTTATCATGTTCAGGATATAAGTCTTTAGTGTCAGTTCCCCATTTTACTTGAGAGATAAAAGCAATTTTAGTTTCATCGGGAGATAGAATGAATCCGTCAATTCCATTTTCCACGTTGGATACTACTTTGCGATCGCTTCCATCGGGATTCATCGTCCACATTTGCATTTTACCATCTTGTGGATAAAGGAACGCAATTTTATTACCACCGTTAATCCAAATTGCATTTTGTTCACCTTTTGCTGTTTTTGTGATACGAGATGGATTGGAGCCATCAACTCCAACAACCCAAAGCTCACGGTTTGATTTGTTTTGTTCAATACTTTCAAATTTCACACCATAAAGAACTTTTGTTCCATCAGGTGACACTTGCGGGTCAGTAACAGCTCCCATCGACATAAGAGCCTCCGGAGTGAATTGACCATTTTCGATTTTAACTTCTGGCTGCTCGATGATAACCTCTTCAGCTGCTTTTTCGCAAGAAGCTATGCTAGTAAGAGCAAGTAGAGATGCCATAGCTGTAATTTTTGATAAATTCATAAATGTTTTTGTTAAAGTTGTATTAAATTATTTTCTGTTTTGTTTCTTTTTATCTGTAGTCCATTTATTATTTGTGGTATTATCCCTTCGGGGAGACGGTTTATTTGCGATGAATGTACGTCCCGTTCCTCCCGGGTATAATTCATTGATTAAATCAGTACGTTTCATTCGTTGTAGAGAACGAATAATCTCTTGCTTATATTCTTTCTCATACCAAAAGAAGAATTTACGTTGCGCAAGTTTATCTTCCTTTGAGTGAGCTGTATAGATGGGATTTAATGTATAAGGATTATAGCCGGTGTAATACATTTCGGTTGACATTGTCATCGGTGTTGGTGTAAAATCCTGTACTTGCTCTAAGTGAAAGTTGAGTTTCTTTGTCTTACATGCAAGTTCAGCCATATCACATTCAGTACATCCCGGATGTGATGAGATAAAATAAGGAATAAGTTGTTGATTTAAATTATATCGCTTATTTATTTCGTCAAAAAACTGCTTAAATTCTTCAAACTGGTTAAATGAAGGTTTACGCATGAGTATTAATACAGTATCGGAAGAATGTTCCGGAGCAACTTTTAATCTACCAGATACATGTTTTGTGATTAACTCTTCATTATAGCGGCGGTTAATATTGTTTACTCGTTCATTATCACATTTATGCATGGATAAATCATATCTAACTCCACTGCCAATAAAGGATTTTTTTATTTCATGAATTTTATCGACTTCATGGTAAATATCTAATAGCATGGAGTGATCGTTGTTCAAATTAATGCAAGGAGTAGGGTGTAAGCATGAAGGACGAGTACATTTTTTACATTTTTCAATATCTTTTCCTCCAATCTTATACATATTTGCCGATGGACCTCCCAAATCGGAAATATAACCTTTGAAATCGTCCATTTTGCACACTTGCAAAACTTCTTTAAGAATTGATTTTTTGCTACGTGATGCAATAAATTTACCTTGATGTGCAGAGATTGTACAAAAAGAACAACCACCGAAACATCCTCGATGTAGATTCACCGAATGTCTTATCATTTCGTACGCAGGAATGCGCTTGTCCTTATATCGAGGGTGTGGCAATCTTGTATATGGTAGGTCAAATGATGCGTCAATTTCGGCTTCGGTCATCGGAGGGTTTGTACCATTAACTTTTATTGCAATATTTCCATATCGTTGCCAAATTGTACGTCCTTGCCAACGGTTTGACTCAATTTCTATGTTTTTGAAATTTTCGGCATGTTTTTTCTTATCTTTCTTACATTCTTCAAATGAGTGAAGGACAATTTCGTTCTCGTTTGTTTCATTGGGAATAAAATCAATAGAACAACGCAGTACAGTTTGTGGAATATTTGTTAGTTCTTGGATGTTTTTGCCGCTTTTTAACGCATTAGCAATTTCTAGAATAGGTTTTTCTCCCATTCCATATATAAGTAAATCGGCTTTACAATCAACCATTATTGATGGTTTAAGAGAATCTTGCCAATAGTCGTAATGAGATAGCCTACGCATAGATGCTTCGATACCCCCAACGATAACAGGTACATCGGGGAATAGCTTTTTTAAAGCCTCGGTATATACAATTGTTGGATAATCGGGACGCATGCCGGCTTTACCATTAGGTGTATATGCATCATCGCTACGTTTTCTTTTATTTGCAGTATAGTGGTTAACCATTGAGTCCATAGCACCGGCTGATACACCAAAAAATAATCGAGGCTTTCCTAATTTAGAAAAATCACGTAGGTCGTCACGCCAATTGGGTTGTGGTACAATCGCAACTCGAAAGCCATTAGATTCAAGTACTCGACCAATAACAGCACTGCCCATTGATGGATGGTCAATGTATGCGTCACCGGTGAATAGGATAACATCGATATAGTCCCAACCAAGATATTCAATTTCTTTTTTAGTAGTTGGTAACCATTGATTATTTATATGTTGTTTTGAGGAATTCATTACCTTGTTTCATTTAAAGATTCTTCTAATGCCAGTAATTCGTCTCTATATTGAGCTGCTTCAATGAAATCCATTCGTTTTGCAGCTTCTATCATTTGTACTCTTAATCTTTCTATAGCTTTTTTCTTGTCGTTTACACTCATATATTGAACAACAGGGTCGGCTGCAATACCCGATGCTGTGTTAAATTCTTTTTCAATATAGCTTTGAATAACAGGATTAATGTTGCTCTTTTCAATAAAACGACCTTTTCGTGTCATTTTGGTTGAACTATCGGCAGAATCTTGACCAACAATTAGATTTCTGGCCTTTATAATTGCTTGTGGAGTGATATTGTTTTCTTCGTTATATTTTAATTGCAATGTACGACGTCGATCCGTTTCATCGATTGTTTTTTGCATCGATTCAGTAATCTTATCGGCATACATGATAACCATACCATTCAAATTACGAGCAGCACGACCTGCTGTTTGCGTTAGTGAACGATGGGAGCGTAAAAAACCTTCTTTATCAGCATCAATAATTGCAACAAGTGATACTTCCGGCAAATCCAATCCTTCTCTTAATAGATTTACTCCAATTAGAACATCAACTTCGCCGGCTCTTAATTGATCGAGTATTTTAATACGATCCATAGTCTCAACATCAGAATGGATATAAGCACACCTAATGTTAATACGACTTAAATATGTTGTTAGTTCTTCAGCCATGCGCTTAGTTAATGTTGTGACTAAAGTGCGTTCATCTTGTTCAACACGTTTTTGAATTTCTTCGATTAAGTCATCAATCTGTCCTCGTGAAGGGCGAACAACAATTTGAGGGTCCAACAAGCCTGTTGGTCTGATAATTTGTTCTGTAACTATACCTTCACATTTGTTAAGTTCGTAATCAGCTGGAGTTGCGCTAACAAAAATTGTTTGTTGGGTTAACGACTCAAATTCTTCAAATTTCAATGGTCTGTTATCTATAGCTGCTTGTAGACGAAATCCATAATTTACAAGATTCGTTTTGCGAGATAAATCGCCTCCATACATACCTCTTATTTGAGGTACTGTTACATGGCTTTCGTCTATGATTGTAAGATAATCTTTAGGAAAATAATCTAGCAAGCAGAAAGGGCGCATGCCAGGTTCTCTGCCATCAAAATATCTAGAATAGTTTTCTATTCCTGAACAGTAACCAACCTCACGAATCATTTCAAGATCATAGCTAACTCTTTCATAAAGGCGTTTTGCTTCTTCAAAACGAGCCTCATTATAGAACATATCTCGTTGTGTTCCTAAATCAACAGCTATTTTGTCCAGAGCTAGAGCCATTCGTTCTTTTGTCGTAACGAAAATGTTTGCAGGGAAAATCTTAAATGCTTCTACGTTTTCCGTAGGCATTTGAGATTCTTTATCCATTATTTGTATGGATTCGATTTCGTCGCCCCAAAATATTACACGAATATTTATTTCTTCATAAGCTAAGGCAATGTCAACCGTATCACCTTTCACTCGGAATGTTCCTCTTTGTAGTTCATATTCGTTTCGAGAATAGAGTGCATCTACTAAAGTCCTTAAGAATCGATCACGACCTAGGTTTTGTCCGCATTTGATTTCAATAATATTTTCATTAAAATCGTTAGGATTACCCATACCATATATACACGAAACTGATGAAACCACAATAATGTCACGTCTGCCGGATAGTAGTGCAGCAACTGTTGATAGACGTAGGCGATCTATTTCATCATTAATAGCTAAGTCTTTTTCAATATACTTATCACTTGATGGTATATAAGCTTCGGGTTGATAATAGTCATAGTATGAAACAAAGTAATGAACTGAATTTTTAGGGAAAAACGTTTTAAATTCCGCGTATAATTGTGCTGCTAATGTTTTATTGTGTGACAGAATAAGGGTAGGGCGATTCGTGTTTGCAATGACATTGGCCATTGTAAAAGTTTTTCCTGAACCTGTAACACCTAATAGTGTTTGATATGGTGTACCACAATTCACGCCATTACATAATTCAGTAATAGCTTGTGGTTGATCTCCTGTTGGTTGATAATCTGAACACAGTTTGAAATCCATATATTACACTATTCTTTATTTTACAAAATTACTAAAAAACTTGCGATATTTTGTCGTTTATGATGTTAATGAAAGTTGTTTTGATTTAGAGTTAACTTGCAAATAGTATTTATTAAAATAATTATACAAAAATTTGCACAAAAAATGTAAACAGGGCTAATTAATTTAGATTTTTTAGCGAAGAACAAATTTTATTTAGTAATTTTGCAGTCTGAAATTGCATAAAACTAAAATTATACATTTTCAACACAAAAATTGTAATTAAATAATTGAAATACTCTAAATAAAAGTTATGAAGCTATTACAAGCTAAATTATCTCAATATCAAGAGCCACAAAAGGCGAAAGCTGCAGGTATCTATCCGTACTTCCGTAAAATTGAAAGTGAGCAAGATACAGAAGTAATTATCAATGGAAAGAAAGTTCTTATGTTTGGCTCAAATAGCTATATGGGATTGACTAATCACCCAAAGGTTAAAGAAGCAGCCATTGAAGCTACTAAGAAATATGGTACAGGTCTAGCAGGCTCACCATTCTTAAATGGTACACTTGATATCCATAAAGAATTAGAGCAAAAGTTAGCTGCTTTTGTGGGAAAAGAAGATGCAATGCTGTACTCTTCAGGTTTTGAGGTGAACTTAGGTGTAGTTTCTACGCTTACAGGTAGAAATGATTCAATTATTCTTGATGAGCAAGACCATGCGTCAATCATTGAAGGACGACGCTTGTCATTCTCAAAGGCATTGAAATATAAGCACAATGATATGGTTTCACTTGAAGAACAATTAAGAAAATGTTCTCCTGAAGAAATTAAATTGATTGTGACTGATGGTGTATTCTCAATGGAAGGTGACGTAGCTAATTTGCCTGAAATTGTTAGATTGGCTAAGCAATACAATGCAACTGTTATGGTTGATGAAGCACATAGTATTGGCGTTTTTGGTCGTCAGGGTCGTGGTACATGTGATCATTTTGGCGTTACTGATGATGTGGATTTGATTATGGGTACATTCAGTAAATCGTTTGCTTCTCTTGGAGGGTTTATAGCATGTGATAAGACAATAACTAATTTCTTGCGTCATCACTCACGTAGTTATATTTTTACTGCAAGTATTACTCCGGCATCAACAGCTGCTGCAAGTGCTGCGCTTGATATTATGATGAATGAACCTGAAAGAATGGAACATCTATGGGAGATTACTCATTATGCATTGGATGGTTTCCGTAATATGGGTTGTGAAATTGGAAATACTTCAACTCCGATTATTCCACTTTATATTAGAGATAATAACTTGACATTTATGATTACAAAGGAACTAAGTGATGAAGGAATTTTTGTCAATCCTGTAGTTTCTCCTGCTGTTGCTCCACATGATACGTTGATACGTTTCAGTTTGATGGCAACACATACAAAAGAACAAGTTACTATTGCTCTTGAAACAATACAAAAGATATTTAGAAAATATAATCTTATACCTTAATAAAATAGTGAGTTTCGATAAAAGGCGTGTTCAATTTAAAGAACACGCTTTTTTTGTTCAGAAAAAGTGTTCTACACTTAAAAAAAGTTGTAAAATTATTTGTTTGAGAAAAACTTTTAATTTTGTGAATAAAAAGTCTTGCAGATATGTGTATAGTATATATTTAATTATTAAATTCGCATGTCAATTTAATTAGATAATAGATTTAAATAAAATAGATATGATTTATAAGTTTTGTATTGTTTCGGATGAAGTAGATAACTTCAAATTGGAGATTGCAATAGATTCTGATGATACATTTTTGCGTTTGCGTAATGCAATCTTAGACTCAATCGGATATACAAAGGACCAATTGGATTCATTCTTTATTTGTGATGATGATTGGAGTAAGCGTCAGGAAATTACGTTAGCTGAAATGGATACTGATTCAGATGAAGATACTTGGTTGATGGAAGATACACCATTGAGTGATTTTATCGAAGAAGAAGGTCAGAAATTGATATATGTTTTTGATTATATGACTGATCGCTGTTTCTTTATGGAAATGAAAGAAATGCAACCAGGTAAATCTTTATTCGATCCTCTATGTCAAAGAAAAGTCGGTAAAGCTCCAAAGCAAATAATTGATATAGAAGAAATGAATGAAAATCTTGTTAAAAAAGCTGTGTCAAGTGCTACGTTAGATGATTTAGATGAAGAATTCTATGGTGATGAATCTTTTAATGAAGATGAGTTTGACTTAGACGGATTTGATGATTTTAAAGAATAAAATAAATTAAATTATAGTATAAGAGTAGAAAGTGATTTCTACTCTTTTTTAATATTCTTTTTTTAGCATATATTTAATTTTTTGCCAAAAAGAAGGGCGTTCTATATTTATATGTACATGTATTTCTGGGCTGTCTGTTTTAAGAAATATAATGCTATTTCGAAGAATAATTGCGATATGTGATTCAATGTTTTCTATGCCTAGTATGTTTTTAAGAGGAATCTCATGAAAGGGACTGTTTTTTTGTATGGATTGTATTATTAAATTGGTTTCAGATATCTCGATAGAATGAAGTTTCGTTATCACAGATATGAGATTCTTAAAGTTAGGTTCTTTTTTTGTGTAATTAGTCTGTTGATGTTTTTTATACAATCCTTTTATAATATTAGGTTTAATCATGACAAATCGTGATATAATTTCTAGTTAATATATCGTATGAGAATAACATGTTTTGTTTTTAATATAAAACAGTTATTTAATTCTATATATAGAACAATTTAATTAAGAATTTGTTTAAATGAAGATATAAAAAAATAATGTTGACCTCTTTTGGGGGGTCAACATTATTTTAATTATGTGAACATTTGCGATTATCCTAAGAATCCCAATAGTACACCGGCAGCAACAGCTGAACCAATTACTCCGGCAACGTTTGGACCCATAGCGTGCATCAAAAGATAATTTGATGGATCGTACTTCAAACCTAAATCGTTTGATATACGTGCTGCCATTGGTACTGCAGATACACCTGCATTTCCTATAAGTGGATTGATCTTCTTTCCTTCCGGTAAGAATAGGTTGAAGAATTTTACAAATAATACACCTGATGATGAAGCAATGATAAATGCCATAGCTCCAAGTGCAAAAATCTTGATAGTGTCAATAGTCAAGAATTCTGATGCTTGAGTAGAAGCACCCACAGTTAATCCTAGCAACATTGTTACGATATCGGTAAGTGCATTGCTTGCAGTTTTTGCAAGGCGAGTAGTAACACCACTTTCGCGAAGCAAGTTACCGAAGAATAACATACCTAACAATGGAATTGCTGATGGAACAAAGAAACATGTAAGAAGTAGACCGAAAATTGGGAAAATAATCTTTTCGTTCTGAGACACTGTACGTGCCGGTTTCATCTTAATAAGTCTTTCTTTCTTTGTTGTAAACAATCTCATGATAGGTGGTTGAATTAGTGGAACTAGTGCCATATAAGAGTATGCTGATACAGCAATAGCACCCATCATATTAGGAGCAAGTTTTGAAGATAGGAAGATTGCAGTAGGACCATCGGCACCACCAATAATGGCAATACCAGCAGCTTGGTCGGGAGCAAAACCTAGTGCTAAGGCAACCATGTACGCGCCAAAGATACCGAATTGAGCAGCAGCTCCAACTAACATTAACTTTGGATTTGCTAGAAGAGCCGAGAAGTCGGTCATTGCTCCGATACCTAAGAATATTAGTGGTGGATACCAACCTGCACTTACGCCACCATAAAGGATATTAAGTACAGATCCTTCTTCATATATACCAATTTCATTACCAAGTTGGAACGGAATATTTCCAACCAAAATACCAAACCCGATAGGAACAAGTAGCATAGGTTCAAATTCATGCTTTATCGCAAGATAAATAAAGAATAGACCCACTGCTAGCATTATCAAGTGAGGAATTGTCACATTATAAAATCCGGTAAATTCCCAAAATTGTTGGAAATTTTCACCGAAAAATGCTAATAGTTCATTCATAGAGATTATTCAATTACTAGAATGTCAGTTCCTTCAAGAACTGAATCACCCTTGTTTACACAAATAGATTTTACTACACCATCTTTACCTGCATTGATGTTGTTCTCCATCTTCATTGCTTCTAGAATTGCAACAACAGATGTAGCTGTAACCTTATCACCTACATTTACTTTAATGTCAATGATAACACCCTGTAGTGGTGATTTGATTGTTGCTTGACCTGTAGAAGCTGTAGGTTTAGCTATAACCTTTGCGCCGGTTTCAGTACGTGGTGCAGCTGCAGGTTTTACTGATTGAACTTTAGATGGTGCAACCTTTGTTTCTTGTACTTCTACTTTAAAAGGTACACCATTAACCTCTACTTGAGCAATGTTGTTTTCAATGTCTCCAATAGAAACCTTGTAATCGTTTCCATTGATTTTATACTTATAATCTTTCATTTAATTATTTACGTTAATTTGATTAATGTTTTTTGGGAAGTTCGCGTAATGAATAAATCTTAGAACTCCAAGGAGAGTAAGCACGTTTCACCTTATTAATTGTTAATATGGTGTCTTCGTAGTCATGTGCATTAAGGTGTTGGTGAAGAGCCATTGATATAGCTGCAATAACTTCGCTGCTATCGTTTTCAATATCACTATTTTCTTCATCTTCATCTTTACCTTGAGCAACAGCTTTATTCTTACGGGCAATTTTTGCATTAATTTTACCGAAGACATAAAAACATATGCTTAGTAAGATAAGTGCAGAGAATACAATCAGCATAGCCATGATTGTAAGCATAACGCCACTTGAATCAAGTTTCTGAAACTTTTCAATTTTGTCATTTAGTTCGATTACTTGATTGTTTACTCCAGGAGTAATAGCGCTATCCTTTTCTTTACCATTGCGAAATTCCCATTGAGATGCATCAAATTCATTGCTTTCAATCTTATACCAATCTTCAATTTCTACGGTTCTTGCGTATGAATGATCGGTCGGAAGATTGGCAGGAACAACAACCTCATCAAGCTTTGTCAAACCATCAGCGTCATAAATAGCAATGTAGTTTTCTTGACCTGGTACCAATTCAAAACTAGCATGGAATGTACCTTTCCAAGGATCCCCGTCGGCAAAGAATACGGCTTGTTGAAGGTGCTCAATCTTTGTATTTTTGTCGTTTAGAGGAATTACATACATTTTAGTTTTGTCCGGTGTAGCTCCTTCTGGGACACGTTCATTTGTGATAAATACGGTAGAGATTTGCATTGATTTACGAGTTGTATTATATAACTCAATCCATGCATGACGATTACCGTATTCGTCGGTTATGTTTGTTTGGTTTTCAACCATTACTTCAGTTATGCGCAAACCTTTGTGTTGTGCATAAGTTGAGAATGATAAAGTGAAAACAAACAGTAATAATAAAATTCCTTTCTTGTTCATGTTTCTTAGAATTACAAAGGAATGTTACCGTGCTTCTTAGCAGGGTTGACAACCTTCTTGGTTTGTAATTGTTGAAGAGCACGAATAATGCGGAAACGAGTGTTACGTG
>JAEIGA010018252.1_pt1 | contig 10680 bp, 7 predicted proteins | sample 9270691 | NCBI WGS metagenome assembly JAEIGA01 (sample SAMN17057246, study PRJNA624740) | gut metagenome | biome: biome; isolation source: fecal sample | host: Bos grunniens | place: China: Xizang | collected 2019 | reverse complement strand
TTCTGCTACTACGGAAACGTACTCTGTAGACTCAGCAAGCTTCGGAACCACGTAATTATGTACGTTAACTGCGTTGTTAATGCACGTAATTGTCGCTTCCAAAGAATACTGAAGCTCTGCCACGAGCATATTGTACTCGTTTACGAGTGCGTTTTTCCGAGATACAAGGTTATTGTACTCATTCACCAACCGTTGCAATTCTTCTTGTTCTGCATCGTATTCACTGGACATAGTTATTACCTCCTTTTTATAATAATTCCTGCGCCAGAGTAATTATTTTCTGGCTCAGTTTGTCTTTGTTGATATCTATAAATTTACGCAGTTTTAACTTCTTGCGAACAGAAGTATCTTCGATATGGTCGTCAAGCTTGATTTTTTCCTTCTCGAGCATTCCGACAACCTCTTGAATTACATAGGGGTCATCTGTGCTTGTAAAGAAATAAATCTGAGCAAGATTTCCTAAAAGCTTTGTTCCCGCTACCGTTGCCGTGTACTCAAAATCACGCATACTGCCGTTACATGCGGCTAAGTATTTCTTCGTGTTGGCAACCTTCTTCGACTCGGGCTCTGATACGTAAAGAATATATTTAGCCATATTCTTAGGCGTCAGATAGAAGGAATATTTTGTAGCAAGATAAGCTATCATAAGGCTATACCGCTTGGGGTCTGTAAGTGTCGTAAGATAACCGTCAAAGGTGCTCGAGAGCGCTCTTACGCCCATCTGGTCAAACACTTTAAGAACGGATTCCGAATGGAATTCGCTTGAATTTTGTAGGTAGTAGCTAAAAGCCGCCGAATCAAGAGATATCTTGAAGCTTAAGAATTTAGCAATTACCTTATCCCTCGTTTCAGCAGTGTCCACCGCCGTCTTTATGTATGAGGCGAACAGTCCTGAGAATAGAGAGTGATTGGAGGATTTCGCCAAAACAAGCCCAAGCATCTCGCCCTTTTGCTCCCCGTCTATCACGGAGGAGAGAACGTATCTTTCCACAACGCTGAGCTGAACGCTCACAACCTTGGAGGCAAGAGTGTTGAACACATTACGCCTGTACTCAAAGCTACCCTTGTTTTCAAGAAGATGGAAAGCTGTAATCTTATCAACGCTCTTGTTAGATAGCTTGAATATGGTGAATATCTGCTTTATCTTCTCTGCCTTTACGTCCTCCTCCTGCTCGGAGGTAAGCATTGTGAACACGGCTTGCTCTTCCATCTCAAAAATCGAATTACTATCGAAGAGCGCCTGTAATCCTATTTCGCAAATTCTGTAATCGGGGCAGGTGTTAAGACACCAGTTAAGAACCTCGTTGGCGGTTTTTTCGTCAAGTCGCTTTTTTGAGATAGCGTCAAAGACTCTCGCCGCAGATTCTATCGTATCACAGTGCGCAAAAACTGATTTTATAACTGCCGAGGTATTAAAATTAACGTTATGGCTGACTGCCGAGAGGAAAATCTCAACTACTACGTCAGAGCCGTCCTTAGGAGCTTCAAAGTATGAATCGAAGACCTTGGCGTAATCGCTGTCCTCTGCGCTTTTGGAAAGAAGGTTGTTGACGTGCGCTACCTTTTCCATACCCGACGGATAACTATTAAGCACTGTCATAACAGCATAACGGCAATTCTTGGCGCTGACCTTGCCGAGAAGGATATCCGCCTCAGCGCACTTCCCTGCCTTTAGGAGAATGCCTATGAGGATTTTGCCCACGTTGGGGTCGAACACCTCTTCGCAATCAAGAAGCTCATAGATGTAATCAAGTCGCTCCTTATGACCGATAGCGTTATAAACCACAGCTAACAACGCATATATGTCACTCGACTCAATGAAATCGTATAAAAGCTCCTCCGGGTCGTCAATTTTAGGGAATTCTCTATTGAATTTAGGCAATAAGGAATTGACCTTTGTCAGCTCCTGTTGACGGTCCCTAATAAAGAAAGACTTATAAAGGGAAAGAGAAATTTTAGCAATAGAGGTTCCAACACTGTTATGGTCGATTTTCTCACATTCCGTAAGATCTCTTGCTGCTCCTTCAAAATCAAGAGCTAAGGTTTTTGAAAGCGTTGACCTTACTAAATCGTTAATTCCAGCAAGTCCGTCTATCTGAACCTTGTTAAAGCGAAGCTCACGCTCGTATATTTTACCGCAATAAGGACACTCCCAGTACTTTTCTGCCTTGACGTATATAAGTCCGCCCTGGCAATCCTGGCACCGTTGTCCTGTAAACCTTTCTGCCATCGGTAAATCTCGCTTTCGAATTACTTGCTGTCGGCAAGTCTTTTATTTCTCTTGGACATAAGAAGCTGAGCCTGGCGGATTTTAGCCTCAACGGCATCGAACGCCTGCTCGTTTACAAGCACCTCAAGCTCTGCTATCGTATCTCTTACCTGAAGATCAAGCTCTGCTACGAACTCATTGGTCATAGGATCAGAGTAACGGATATCCTCAGCGAGACGGTTGAGTTTAGCCTTGATGTTAGCGTCTGTAACAGACTCTGCCATTGTTTCTACGTCGGTTACGAGAGATCTGATTTTGAATACGTTTCTCTTGATATTAGCGTCTATCTCAACTACCGCATCTCTGTGCATTATAGTCATAATGAATACTATAATGTAAACACCGAGAACTATACACTCAAGCACAAACATAAGGGCGAATGGTACTGCAACCGCAAAGGATACGAGAATCATAAACGCCAGAGAAAGAACAAGAGTGATACCGAAATAATAGAGAGAAACCGTCAAAATCGGAATTCCGAAGAATGCGGATTCAACTCCATTTTTAAAGCGACCGATGAACAGAGAAGCTATCTGAAGGATAAAGGATACCATCATAAATCCATAGGAGAACCAGAATACAAGCTTCAAATCTCCGCCCTCAAGCTCAAGGGGCTTAAAAACTGTAAAGATAACAAGGTTAATGAGGAGCGCTATAATAAGATAAATAATCCATGCGCCGGATACTATTTTCTTGCCTAATTTCATTTTTTTATCTCCTTATAATATTATTAAAGCTTTGTTCCGCAACTGCTGCAGAATGCTGCACCGGGAGTAGCTTCAGCTCCGCAAGCGGGGCAAACGTTCTTGGACTGTATTTTCGTTCCGCAGCTGCTGCAGAATCTTGCGCCGGGAGCGACAGGATTTCCGCATCCGGGGCAGAACGCTGCGCCGGGCGCTCCCTGAGGAGCTGCATTTTGTCCGCCGAGGAACTGACCTACGTCAATTTCCTTACCGCTGTTCTGATTATTAACTGTTCTTGGAGTTACGGTCTGGTCAAAGCTACCGCCGAAGCCGCCTGTCTGACCACCGCCGACACTGCCAAAAACGGAATTTGAAATATTGCCCATAGCCTGACCCATGGGAATTCCTAAGCCTGCGCCCATTCCAAGGCCCATTCCTGCGCCCATCATACCGCCCGAGGTGCCTTCGTTTCCTGCGGCAGTTTTGAGAACCTCGAACATCTTTTCCTTGTCCCAGGTTGTTCCCTCTGCCACACGGCCTGCGCCTCTCTGCTTAGCTTCCTGAAGCATATTGTAGTCGTCACGAGGAACGTCTATTGTTTCAATATTGAAGAATTCGATTTCAAGACCGTAGCTGTCGAATATAGGCTGAAGCTGCTGCATTACCATCTCGCCGATATCGTAAATCTTAGCGTTCATTACGAAGAAGCTTACGGAACCGAGAATCATAATCTTGGAAATATAATCCTTAACTCTCGAAGAAATAATGCCTCTCATATTGGCTATAAGGTCTGCGTTCGTATACGTTTCCTTATTTCCAACGAACTTGAGAAGGAACTTTCTGGAATCAACGATTCTGATTGCCATCGTTCCGCAGCATCCTACGTGAAGGAATATGTTATATACCGGGTCGTCAACCGCAATAGCGCCTTGGGTTCCCCACTTAAGCTCAAGCTGATGTACCTTGTTGATGAAATACACCTTGCAAGGGAACGGGGTGGAAGTGGTGAGCTTCTCATACTGCTCCTTGAGCATAGGGATATTCTGGGTAACAAGGGTATGTCTTCCGGGCTTGAACAGGTCAAGGGCATTTCCGTTGGCAAACAGAATTGCCTCGTAAAATTCGTCGACTATAAGCTGTGAGCCGGCGTTGATGCTTCCCTCTCCGGCAAGTAAATACTCTTTGCCTGAATTTCGCCACACAAGCGCATCTTGAGGGCCTTCGAATTTAATTGTTTCTACAATTGCCATACTTTCTCTCCTCTATGTTAATTTTCATTTTAATTTCATAACTCTTCTCCGCCGTCGGAGCCGCTGTCAAAGCTATCGTAGGAGCTGCCGTCGGAACCGCTGTCAAAGCTATCGTAGGAGCCGCCGTCGGAGCCGCCATCAAAGCCACTGTCAAAGCTATCGTAGGAGCCGCCGTCGGAGCCGCTGTCAAAGCTATCGTAGGAGCTGCTATCGTCAAAGCTATCGTCCGTAGCATCGTCGAATCCGCCGAGGTCGTTATCAAAATTGTTGTCGAAGTCGTCGCCGAGGTCGTTATCAACGCCATTATCAAAGTCGTCGCCGAGGTCGTTATCAACGCCATTATCAAAGTCGTCGAGGTCGTTATCAATGCCATTATCAAAGTCGTCGAGGTCTTCGTTAAGGTTTTTATCAAAATTCTCACCTGTAGTGAAATCGGTTGTTTGCTCGGTTGAAATTTGATTTTCTTCGGTAATGGCTATCGCAGTCTGCTCGTCTGTAACAGTCTCGGGCATCTCCTCCGATACTATTTTGTTTTCCTCCGTGAGAGCTTCGTTCATATCGTCGTCGGGGTCCTCTGTAATTTCAAGCTGCTCATCTTCCGTGAGGTCTTTTGTTACATCCACGCGGAGGTCATTCGTATCAGAATCCTCAGACGGAATTTCGTCACCCTCCTCAGATGTTATAGCTTCACCCTCTTCCGAATCTGAAATCAGCTCCTCGGTTATCTCCTCGGCATCCGTTTGTTCGGATGTGTCGTTTATATACTCTTCGCAAACGTCGTCTTGACCGGTTTCTGTAATTTCCTGAATAACAGCTCCATCACCTGTTGTCGTATACGTATACGTTGTTCCGTCGGTGTCGGTTTGCGGATAGTCCGAGCCTGTCGGCAAATCAGAGCTTCCATCAGAGCCTCCGTCAAAGCCACCGTCAGGTCCAACACCTGCTCCGCCCTCCGGACCACCGCCCGAGGGGTCCCGATTCGGGTCGTCATCGTCATCATCGGGTGATACCACTTCCTGAATTTCAGGCTCATTTACGGTAATTTCAAGGGTATAGGGGGTAATCTCGCCGTTTTCGTCTACCTCGCCGCCGGATATTCTTCCCATAATAGGTCTACCCTGTGAATCGGTGCCCAAAGAAAACTCAGATGGATTCTGTGGCGGTTTTCCTCCGTCCTCTACCCCCGGGTCACCGGGAATTTTAGAATACTGATCCCTAAGTATTTTCTTTTGGTTCATATCATACTTGATGTAATTTTCCAAAAGCTTATCCCTGTTTTCATTGGACAAGCCGGGAAATTCATCTATCGTTCTTACAATTGCGGTTTGGGGCTCGGTATATGGATTCTGATTTTGCGGAACGTCCATAGGCGCCGAGGAAAAGGCTCCGACAAGCATAGAACCTACCTGCACTGTTTTAGTTCCAACCTGTATCGTTCTGGTTATAATTTTTCCGGGTCTTGAATCCTTGAAGGTCTTGAATTTATCGAAGAAGCCGTTTTTTGAAACCTCTTCCTCTCCATTCGTAGGGTCAAGCCTTTCAACCTTATTTTCCGTAGGAATTTTCTTCATAGCTTCACCTCTTTTGCTAAGTGAAAATCAGAAAGTCGTTGGGTTTTGTTTTTTAATTACGCTTTCCCTCGTTGAAAGCTTCAAGCAGCTTTTCGAAGGAAATAGCAGAGCCTGCCGCAAGCTTTTCTCCGTCCTCGTTGATTATAACGGATATTCCTCCTCTGGTAACAGTCCAGAAATAGTAAAGGTTTGAATCTTCAATAACCTTGCTGTGCTCAAGCGCCTCCTCCGGAGTAACCTTCAGCACCGATGCGGCAATTTCAAGAATTTTATCGTTTACGTTATTCATAAAGCTCCTCCTTGGGAATGCTCATTTCCCAGTTTACAACATCACCGTAATCCGGCGGCCAATCGTGAATTTCGCCGGTCTGCCCATCTATTGCCACCACCTTACCGTCAATGCAGGCCGCATTGAACCAGTGACCGGGTCCTTCCGAGCGGTCTATACCTATGATTGCGTGAGCTCCGTTGCCCTGCGACAAGAGTCTTTGCTCTATCTCATAAGGTGACATAGGTACCTGCTCCATACCCGTAAGAGCGGTCATTTCGGAGTTATAACCTATATTCTGCGCTGTAGCGCAAATTTCGGTATCTCCCTGAAGACGGCGCCAGACTGCGTAAGTACATGAACCACAGTTGTTACAGTAAGGCGAATCTACGTCGTAGGGGTCGTAATTGGGGTTGATATCACCTAACCACTGAGGTAACTCGGATAAGTTGTCCGTCCCCTCTGCGATTGCATATTCGTCGGAAAAATCCGCATCCTCCTCGGCAAAATCCTCAGATTCGTCAAAGGAAAGCTCCTCGCTGATATCCTCCTCATCCGCATTATCAAGATTGTCAATCAAGGAATCGTTTTCTTCGAATATCTGCACGTTATCGGATGGAGTTTCCTGAACGTAATAAATCTCAACGGTATCCTCGCTTATAGATACGTCACCCGAGGTTACAGTGTCCTCAAAATCAGAGAAGGTTTCCGTGTCACAATAAGCCTCCTCTGCTTCAAAAACCTCATTGTTCTCGTAGGTTTCTGCGGGAGTGAAATCTGATGTATCCGAATTTACGCTTTGCGTATCGAAGGAACCGTCAAAGGCGTACATTGATTCTTTCATATGAAAATCCCTTCAGAAGTTTTTTGATTTACCGACAGTTTCCCGGCATAGATTTGTAAATCTTGATTCTGCGGTCGGCGCTTATCGATATATCGGTATTATAGTTGATTTTACGAAGCAAATGAACCTTCACACAGGCGCCGATTTTTGCCGCCAGGGCCTCGTCCTTGAAGACCAACTCAACCTCTTCCTTAATTATGTAGTTTATCCTCTTATAGAACTCCGCAAATCCGCTTATATCGGAAAACACCTTGATGTAGTATTTGCGGAAAATTCTATCGGCTATTATTCGTGCGCTCTCCCTTGTGGATACATTACAGCCACCGTCGCAGGAGACGATAAAATCACAATCCCTGTACGGCTTAAGAATATCGGTATGAGTATCCCAGTATACCATTCTGGATTTGATAGCCTCGTCAGAGAGGTCTGTGGTAATACCGTTGTTAAGACGGTAGTCGTCCATTTTAATTTCCTCTACCTCATCCATCTTATCGAAGAACAGCAGCGCCTCGCCGCACCTGAGCTTTGACAAACGCTCACGCTGCAAATCACTCATAACCGTCGAGCGCTTTACGATTTCCTTATCGTCGGATTCAACAAGACGGAACATAACCTTAACGTTTGTATTGGCTATAACCTGAGAAGTTACCTTTTTAGGCGACTGGTCTGCAACTACTATGCCTACGCCTCTTGAGCGGATTTCCGCCAGCATATCGGTAAGAAGCTTTACAGCGGCAGCGTTGGGATTTGCACCCTCCCCCGTTGCTACTGTATCTCCCGAAAGAAGAGCGTGAGCCTCCTCAAGAAGAATTACGTTTTTAAGATTTCCGTCATTTGAATTGTTCGCTTCGACGAAAGCGTAAATATTGTTGAGAAGCATAGCGATAATAAACGACTTCTGCTTCATATCTTTGATGTTGGACAGCTCGATTACTGTAGGCTTGTTTAAAATATCCTCAACGGGAACGGAATATCTTGTATCAAAAACGTTTACGTTCTGCTCAAGCATACCGTTAAGACGAAGGACTCCCGCCGCCTCTATCTGCTTTTTATATTCGCCGGTATAGCCCTTCGAGGAAACTACCTCTTTATAGGTTTGAATAAAGTCCACCAAGGAGAAGCACTCCGAGGCGTCGTCTACCGTACTGCTGTCAAGCCAGCCCTGCTCGCTGTAGCATATATTGAGCGTTTCGTCAAAAAGCTGGTCAAGAGGCGTCCACATTTCAAAGGCGGAAGAAAATGCTGCCTTGACTATGGACTTGTATTTTTCTATTGTCACACCGCGCGGCGGAACAAAGGGATTCATTACAAAGGGCGCTACGTTATTTTTACCCGGAGAAAAGACCTGAAGCTCCGGGATAGAATCAATCAGCGCTCTATATTCGTTTTTTGCCGGCTCGATTACAAGGAAAGGAAGCTTGTGCTTCTTCCAGAGCCTATCCATAAGACCCACGAGGAAGGTGGATTTACCCGAGCCGGGAGTTCCTACGACGAGCATATGCTTCGTTAAGTCCTTAAGATTGACACCGATATAGGAGTCCGTCATACCTATGACGTTCTGAAGCCTTCCTATCGACAAATCGGAAACGTTTATTATACCCTCGGCGAATTTCTTGTTCCTCTTCTCCACCTCGTGGATATTTATACCTGCGGTAACCCTCTTAGTGCCTATCGGGAGCCTGAAAATCTGCGACGCTTCAGCGGGGGTGTAAACAGAGGACATTCTGTAAATAGACGATGCTATCGGCAGATTCATAACAGACCTGTTATACGTCAGGAGAGCCTCGTAAACCAACCAAGGAGATGCGTAAATATTCATAAGCTGATTAGCTATGGCAGATGCATCAACGCTCTCAAGCGCCGTACTGTGGTCAGACTTCACGTCGTTCATGGTAGACATAAGTCTTGATGCGATATTCATTGCATTCTGACGGGCGCCAAGGGTTAAAATATTCATAGAAAGCAACGGAGAGTTCAGGTACTCATAATACTTTGCGTAAGTACGCATTGGAATCTCGGCTCTCGGCTCTCTGTAGAAGCCCATACCTGGCATCGGTATCCCCTGGCTTATTCTTCCGAGCAAATTCATACAGTTTGATATGTACATCTTCTCGCCGTCTGTAAATCCGGTGGAAATCAACTGAATAATAACGACGCTGTCACGCTCGTTAATAAGAGTATTCACAATAAGGTCGAGGTCTATCGGAAAATCCGAAACGGAGTCGTATTTATAGCAATACGGAAACATTGCAAAATCGAATCCAACCAGGTCGTCACGCCTTCTTACCGCAAACATTTCCTTGCCTGATACGCTTCCGATAACGCTGCGATATTTTTCTATTCCGCAAAAGGCTGTTACGAATTTCAGGCTATTCAGCTGATTTGCAATACCGCCAGCTATTTTTTCAAGGTCGCTCATACATTCATATTCCGAAAATCCAACGGCTCTGAATACCAAAGAGAGGTTTATGAATGAAGCGAAGGGCTGATTTGCGGCAGGTGTGCAGGACCATATAAGCTCGACGGACAGGCTGTTATCTGCGCGATACCCCGAAAATTCTCCCAAAATAACAGAAAACATCTGTTTTATGTGAGCGACAGCCTCCTCGTCCTTCTCGCTGATAAGACGAAAATCCGGAACACTTTTAATTTCCAGAGTTAATATTCCAACGCACTTCTGCCCCTGACGGGAGAAAGAAACACAGTTACGAATATCCAAGAGAGCCACCTCCTATAAAACAGATGCCGAACCAGAAGGGAGACCGTATAAAACAACAACTGCTCCGTCTCGGTACAATGCACAATAAAATATTATGTATAATTTTAGCACAAAGGATTTCCTTTTGCAACAGATTGTTAAGATATTTTCAATATTTATTGCTTCTGAACAAAAAGATGTGTATTTTTTGTTAAATTTGCTACCGCATTAAATATAGGTAGCTTCGCCTTCAGACATGCATTTTTTGAAAATTATTCAAATTTCTTTCGGAAGTCAAAATCCTTCTTGACTTTTCGCAAAAATGCGAATATACTAAAGGCGAATGAAGGAAAGAGCAAAAGCTGCTCGGAAAGAGGATATATGTCAAATACCGTTACACTTAAAAATGCGATTTTAACCGTAAAAATTTCAAGTCTCGGCGCAGAGCTTACAAGCGTTATGAAAAACGGAAAGGAGCTTATATGGCAGCCTGACCCCAGCTTTTGGACAGGTCAATGCCCTCTGCTCTTCCCTATATGCGGAGGCTTGAAGGACGACAAGTTTATATATGACGAAAAAGAGTTTTTCCTTGAAAAGCACGGCTTTGGAAGAATCTCCGAGTTTGAGATAGAGAGCGCCTCCGATACACAGGCGGTTTTCCTTTTAAAGTCGTCCGATAGTACCCGCAAACAGTACCCCTTTGATTTTGAGCTTCGCATAATTTACGCCCTAACGGATAACGTGTTAAGCGTAGACTACAAGGTGAACAATAAATCCAACACGGATATGTACTATTCCATCGGCGCACACGAGGGCTACAGCTGCCCCGAGGGCATTGAGGAATACAGTATTCTTTTTGAATGCGAAGAGGATTTCATTACCTCTAATCTTCAAGGAAACCTTCTTGAAGAGGGCGGTGTAAAGGTATGTGAAAGTGGCTATGAGCTGCCTCTCAAAACGGAATTTTTCGCAATAGACGCTTTGGTATTCCTTAACAATAAATCGAGAAGCGCCACTCTCTTACACAGAGAGAGCGGCAGAAGAATAACAGTCAATTACGATGGCTTCGACTACTTCCTGCTCTGGACAAAGCCCGG
>JAEIGA010018251.1_pt1 | contig 10680 bp, 6 predicted proteins | sample 9270691 | NCBI WGS metagenome assembly JAEIGA01 (sample SAMN17057246, study PRJNA624740) | gut metagenome | biome: biome; isolation source: fecal sample | host: Bos grunniens | place: China: Xizang | collected 2019 | reverse complement strand
TCGTGATAATAGTGACGATTAGGATACTTTCGTGCCTCGGCTGGAGTTACTGGAGCTGAAACAAGCTCGGCTGTAGTCTTATCAGGGCGCACATTGTTCTTCGTCTCCGGATCAGCATAAGGAGCACCATAGCCCTGACCGTGTTTACGACCCCACTGGTAGAGCTTACCGTATGGATAGTCGGTCTTATGGTAGCCGCAGTTTACTGGTGCCCAGACAACATCGCCGATTTTAATACCGCCACCGTGGTTAATACCATACTCGTCAATATAATCACAATCTGTCTCACGAGCAATATTCTGACCATCATCTACACCAAGAACGCCCTTTACTACAGAGCCAAACGACGGAGCAGAAGATTGCGAGCTACTACTCTGCTCAGCAGACTGCTCTGACTGCTCCTCATCATTCTTCTGGCTTAGCTTCTGCTTAAGATTGCCAATACCATTTTTAACACTCCTCTTTACACCTTTGGCAACCTCTTGCTCAACCATTTTGCCAAGGCTCTTAAGAAGATTCTGTGCAGCGATATCTGAAGCGCTAACAGCAAAAACGAGCGTTAGTAGAACAATAAAAAATCTCTTCATAACTCATCATATTTTGTTGATATTTGTACAAATATACGAATAAAAGACTAAACATCAACTGTTTCACAGATTTTTTTCTACATAGACAACAAGCCCCCTAAATGATTGTTCTCAAATAGGGGACTTGTCGCATTGATTTAGCTATAGGTAAAAAAAATGAGGTCTTCGGGGTATTCGATCCATCTGAAAGAGCACCTTCCAGGAATCTTAGCAGGGCCCTCTGCCCTCGCAACCGCCGATTTCCTCAACCAACCTAAAACTACTAACCTAAAATGAACCTTAAAACTTCGCTGCAAAGATAAGGGCTTTTTCTGAACTGTGCAAGAGTTTTATTAAAAAATTTCAATAATTTTTTCATTTTTCTTAATATCACCCTTAAAAACGCCTTTATACCTATATTTATATATAGAGATTAGCTACCCAAACTCCACAGCCAGATGAAGTACCAGCAGACAAAACGGCCACCCTTACCGATGAGCATATAGATTGAGGAGGGTACAAATTTTACGCGATAAAATCCAAGTGCAACCGCAAAAACATCTCCGATAATAGGAACCCAAGAGAGCAGTGCAATCGGTGCACCAAAACGGGATATACGAGATTGCTGTTTCTCGAGTGTTTCACGATTTACACCAAGCCTCTCAATCCAACGCCAATCTCCCATACGGCCAATGCCATAGCTTGTCAGTCCACCAAGCCAATTACCGAGCGTTGCAACAACAATTGCCGACCAAGGCTCCACACCCGCAATAAGCAATCCGACTAGCAACACATCGGCACTAAACGGCACAACCGTCGCCGCCAAGAAGGAGCCGATAAACAGACCTATCAAACCATAGTCTGATAGAAGTTGCAACAACGTTTCAATCATAACAAAATTTTATAAACACCAAATAACGGCTAATAGCAAACTACCTGATGGAGTTCATACGTATTGATGCCTTCACGAGAGCTATGGCGCGAATCTTCTCCACCTGCACATCCTTATCAGCATGGTGCTGATTTTGGCTAACAAGGCGAACATAACCAGCACGGTCAGACTTCTGGACATACTTGACGGTTATATACTCCTCGCCATTGATGTCAATAGAGAGCAGGTACATATCACCCCAAAAGACATCCTCAAGGCTCTGAAGCTGCTTGTAGAGGACAATATCGCCACTCTTAAGCAGTGGATACATCGAATCTCCAACCACATAGATAGCTCCGTCACACTTCGGCAGATTTGGAATGTGGATATAATTGACAGGCTCAATGCTCATGCGGTCGGTAAATAGCGGCACCAAACCGGCAGTTCCCTCAATAGAGTATAGCGGAACAGATTGCATCGGCAAGGAGTTATCAGTCTTGCGACTGAATTCTTTAACAAGCGACGGATCTGCATTGAACATCTCACCCACTCCACTCTCCAACCACTCAGGCGAAACGTTAAATTCTTGAACAAGGATATTCTTGTTTCTATTAGAGAGGCGAGCCTTACCAGTCTCAATCATCGAGAGCGCAGTCTTGCCCACACCAAGTCGCTGAGCCAATTGCTCTTGCGTCATACCGAGAGTTTTACGTATAAGTTTAAGCCTATGTCCCATAAAAGTCTATGATAAATTATTATACAGTTTTTGAACTTTTTTAGTTCGTTTTTCAAGTTTTGATTATATCTTTGCAACAAAGATAAATTATTTATCTCACAAATGCAAGCAATTATCTAAAATTTATCGCAAAAACAACACACTACTATATAAAAAGTTATGAAAGACATTTGCACTATTACTAAAAGTTGCTATCGTGATTTTGCGGAACAGATAGCACAAAAGCTCGAACAGAGGAGCTACGTGACGGGGGTATTTTACAGCAACGCTCCACATGGACAGCACCGCCTAGAGGTGAGTATAATTGCCTACCGCAACGCCGAGAGTGGCGAAATTGTAGAGATTTCCGAGATTTGGTGGGATAGCTACACTATCATTCAGCAGCAGGATGGCGAGACAAAGCTGATGATTAACGACTTTGATTTTTCACTTTTACGAAAGGAGTTACTATGAGATTTGAAGAGTTTGCAACTACCGTATACCCCTTTGTAGAGTTACAACCCTTTCATCGCAGCTATTACCGCCTACTCGAGGCATTTGCGGAGGGCAAGGTGCGAAAATTACTTATCACTATGCCACCACAGCACGGCAAGAGCGTAGGAGCAAGCACGCTGCTACCAGCTTATATGCTCGGGCTCAACCCAGACCTACGCATTGCTATAGCCTCGTATTCAGCCTCGTTAGCGAGCAAATTTAACCGTCGTGTGCAGCGCATACTCGAGAGTGATGAGTACGGCGAGATATTTCCCGAAACGACAATAAAGCGCGGAAACAAGAGCTGCTCCTACATCCGAACAGCAGACGAGGTGGAGATAATCGGACACCACGGCTCGCTTATCTCTGTTGGACGCGAAGGAAGCCTTACGGGCAACCGTGTAGACTGTTTTATACTTGACGACCTATATAAAGATGCTATGGAGGCAAATTCGCCCATTATTCGCGAGAATTGCCGCGAGTGGTACACATCGGTTGTCAGAACACGCATGCACAACGCCTCGCAAGAGATTATGGTCTTTACACGTTGGCACGAGAATGACCTTATTGGCACAATACGCAGCTACGAGAAGGTCATAGACCTTAAAGAGTGGAGTGAACTTGAGTATGTCTCACCCGACACATGGGTCGCGCTCAACTTTGAAGCTCTAAAGAGTGGCACACCCACAGAGATAGACCCCCGAGCCGTAGGTGAGGCACTATGGAGCGAACAACACAGCGCCGAACTACTACTATCCAAACGTCGTCTTGACCCGCAGAAGTTCGAGTGCATGTATCAGGGCAATCCAACAAGCCGCGAGGGGTTGCTCTACGCAGACGGATTTGTCACATACTCTACCCTACCCAAAGAGATTGTCCGCTATGGCAACTACACCGACACTGCCGACATGGGCGACGACTACCTCTGCTCCGCCTGCTATGCTGTAGATAGCGACGGCGTGATATATATTACCGATATTATATATACGCGCGAGCCTATGGAGGTGACAGAGCAAAGCGTAAGCCAAATGCTCAACAGCAGTGCCACCCGCGTCGCCACTATAGAGAGCAACAACGGAGGACGAGGCTTTGCCCGAGCGTTGCAGAAACAGTGTCCCAATGTACGCATAGAGTGGTTCCACCAGAGCGCCAACAAGGAGGCCCGAATACTCTCTAACAGCGCGACAGTAATGCACCGCATTCGTATGCCAGAGGGGTGGAACAGGCGCTGGGAGGAGTTCTACAACCACATAACTACCTACCGCAGACTATTCCACTCAAACCGCTGGCACGACTCCGCTGATGTACTGACGGGAATCATCGAACACGAGTCCGGAAACAACCTGCGCAAAGTCAGGTTGCTCAGATAAGCTGACGCAAACTGCCCAACCTTAGAAAAAAGCAAGCAGGGGACACTTGCGTATCCCCTGCTATATAAAAGCCGTTAAGCAAATTACTTTACTACAATCTGGATGTCGTCAATCAAGAAACGCTTTGACTTACAACGGATGATAACATTATCACCAGGAGCAAGAGTAACGTCTGCAGTGTAAGTAGTCCACTTACCATCCCACTCGTAGTTCTTACTATCAGTGTAAGATGTGCAAGCCATAGGGAGATTAATCTCCTTAACCTCAGTGAAGGTACCTGCGTGACCAACCTCAATACCTACAACTGGCTCGTCATATACAACTGCACAAGCCTTGAATGAGAATGTACAAGGTGTACCTGCAGCAGCAAGCAGTGAGCTGTTAAGAACTGGAGTAGAGATGTAGTTGTAGGTCTCAGAACCAGCACCAATCTTGATGTAACCCTGGTGTGCAGAAATTGAGTCTGACATATGCCAGCCCTCAAGTGAACCAGCCTTTGCAGTACCTACATAGTTACCTGGAGAGTCAGCAGTGTACTTCTCCTCGCCATTTACGAATGGAGCCTTCTGGTTGTAGCCCCAAGTACCGAGCAGGTGAGAGTTTGCAGCAGGATATACACACCAGTGATCCTCTGTTACGAAGTTGTGAGGATTCTCAACAGCCTTCTTGTCAGAAATAAGCGGAGTAGTACCAGCTGCGAAGTTGATGAAGTCCATCTGCATTGTAAGATCGTCGAAGCCCTGGAAGATAACCTCCTTAGCGTCTGCAACGTGCTTAGCCTCAGTCTTGCAAGAGAATACTGGTGACCAATCAGAAGCACCCATAGGGAAGTTCATTGATACACCATTGCTCTTCTCAGTGCCGAGAGCAACAGTCTTAACGCGGAAGTAGTAAGTAGTCTCTGGCTGGAGCTGACCTACAGTAATAGCTGTAGGAGCTGTAAGGTTTGAATTGTCCTTCTTACCCAACCAAGAAGTTGCAGCAAATGAAGTAGCATTACCAGCCTGACCCTCACGGCAGTAGATGTCGTAAACAAGGTTAGTCATAGCCTGATCAGTAGCAACCTGAACAGCGTAAGCACGCTTGTCGTTAGAACCACCAGGGATAAGGTCTGTCCAGCTGATAGAGAGTGTAGTAGGACCTACGTTATCAGTGTTCTGCCAGATCTTAGCAGTCTTACCAGATACAGCAACTGGCTCTGAAGGCTCATAACCAGCAGCAACACCCTTAACCTCGAATGCAAAGTCTGCATCAAGACCAAGGTTAGCGTCTACACGGTAAATAGTGTTAGTCTCATTTGCTGATACAAGAACAGCATCAACCTTTGCACCATTCTTATAAACCTCGTAACCCTCAGCCTTAAGAACGTTAGTAACGTTAATCCATACCCAACCGAAACCAGGAACAGCAGCTACCTCTGGAGTTGCAATCTTCTTAATCTCAGCAAGAGTCTTGAACGCTACTGGCTCGCAGAATACAGACTCAACATCACCAGCGATAGCCTTGATACGAACTGAGTACTCAGTCTCGAATGCAAGACCCTCGATGTTAGCCTCTGTCTCTGAAGTTACAGGGAGTGCAGTCCAGATTGGCTGACCACAAGCGTCGCAAAGGTTAGTGTACTCTACGATATACTGCTCTGCGCTGTTAACCTTATCCCAAGTTACCTTTGCAGTAGTATCAGTAGGAGTGATAACAACGTTCTTTGGAGCCTGAAGCTTAAGGTCACCATAGCTAACAACCTTAATCTCGATGTTATCGAGGTAGAAACGGTGCTGACCAGATACGCCATTACGGTTACCACCGATAGCGATACGTGCGCCGTTGTTGATGTTGTCAATAGTGAATGTGTAACGAGCCCAACCTGCAGCAATTGAGAATGTAGCAGCTGTCATACGGTCAGCAGGAGTTACCCAGCTATTGCTTGCGTTATCAGCCTGAGTACAGCCATTAAGAACCTCGATAATACCCTGACCTGGGTCAGTCTCATAGAGAGCAGCGTCGAATGAAACCTCGATAGTAGCAGTCTGCTGGAGGCAGTTGATCTCTGGAGCAACGAGCCATGCACACTTAGAAGATGCACCCATCTTAACCTGGCTTGCACGAGCACAGATAGCACCTGGAGTGTTATCCTCAGACATCATACCCCAAGTGCTAAGACGAGTTGAAGCGATGTAAGTCTTGATAGTGTTGAACATACCTACCTCAGTAGATGGATCAACAAGGTAGCAACCACGACCCTCAACATCGTTAGCAACTGGGTCCTCACCCTTAGCAATCCAACTTGCATCTGGCATCTCGTTACGCTTATCGTAAGAGTAGTTTGCAGCACCACGAGAGAGGTCAGCAGTAATGAAGAGGTCAGAGAAGTCCTCATAAAGGATAACCTCACCTGGAGCAGCTGGAGCAGTTGGCATAGTTACAACCTTAGAAGCCTCTGTCTTGAAGGTAGTTGGAGAAACTGGCTCAGTACCCTCTGTTACATTCTGAACAGTAACATTGTACTCTGTCTCAGGCTCAAGAGCTGTAAGGAAGAATGCACAACCATTACGAGCGTAAGAGCTCCAAATCTCAGAGTTTGCAGGGATGTTCCAGCTAACAACAAGGTCATTACCCTTCTTAAGGATAATCTTGTATGCGTTAGCGAAGTCAGCGCTGTGGTTCTTCCAGTCAGAGCCAGACCAAGTAACGATAGCGTCAGAAGCAGAAACATAAGAGATCTTTACAGCTGGAGGAGTCTTGTCGTCAAGCTCAGTTGGAGCTACGATACCCTTACCAACCTTAATGTGAGCAAGCTCACCAGCCTCGTCAGCAACCCATACCCACTCAGAGTAGTTTGAGCCAGGGTAGTTTGCGCGAACGCGAAGCATGTACTGCTTACCTGTAGCAAGACCGTCAAATGACACCTGGTCACAAGCAGCCTCATTAGGATCTACTGCAGGTGAACCCATGTAGTTTGAGGTCACTGCAATAAGAACAGAAGAAGAAGAGTACTGGTCTGGAGTAACAAAGTCGTGCAACTCACCCTCCTCCATAGTATCCATATTCGGTCTAACCACCTGTGCAGTGAACGAAGTTGCACCTGCAGAGATAGCAGACGTTGCATCCCAAGTAAGTGCGAGAGATGTCTTTGATGAAGCACCTGCATCCCAAGCCACGCTACCTGGAGCTGGCAGATTTGCCTTAACTCCGCAGTCTACATCCGGTGTATCTGTACAAGCACCAAACACAACTGACAAGCAAGCAAATGCAGCTATAAGTTTGCGATTGAATTTCATAAAAAAATTTTTTTACTGGTTGATACAAATAAAATACAACAAAAATCAAGGCAAGGCTAAAAGCCTATCCCTAATTCTCGTTATCCCGATTTCGAACTCAACAAAGACGCCGAGCGAACGCCCAAATCAAACCCTTGCTGAGGTGTATATTTCAAACTGCACTACAAATGTAAAGCAAATTTTACAAATAACCAAATATTTAGTCAAAAATCTTTATTTCGCACCTATTTTATATAATAATTGACGAACAAAAACCAATAAACACCCAACACCCGACCAAAATAATCTTAATTATTAAAAAATTTAAGAATCATGAAATTCAAAAGTTGTATAACACTTTCAAACTACACCTCACATCTGGTTACGCAGCTACAATTTTACAACCGCATGCGCACCGCCGAGACATACACAGCGGCAACAAAGAGCCTGATAAATTTCCTCTGTGGCGACATACCCCTAAACCAGATAGAGCGCACAACAATCGCCTCCTACGAGCTATATCTGCGACATAAAGGGTTGAGTATCAACACAATATCCTTCTACATCAGAAATCTGCGAGCTATATACAACCATGCCGTAGATGAAGGTATCACCATTGACACTCAACCATTTAGGCGCTCATATACCGGCACAAGCATAACCACAAAGCGCGCGATAACATCATCGGCAATTCGCAAAATCGCAAACTTTCAGAGCGAGAACGCCCAACTACAGAGAGCCGCCGACCTATTTATGTTCAGTTTTTACGCTCAGGGCATGGCATTTGTCGACATTGCAACACTCCGATGGCGCAACATCAGCAACGGTTATCTCAAATACAACCGCCACAAGACGGGTCAAACCATCGTCATAGAGTGGAATAACCAACTTGAGAACATTGCTCGCAAGTATAGCGGATACATTGACGACTACATCTTCCCGATTATCAAGGGGCGCAATCCACGACGCGAATACCTATCCGCATCACACGCTACCAACCTAAGCCTCAAGAAGATAGCATCGCTAGTAGGTATCACATCCAGGCTGACATTTTATGTCGCACGTCACAGCTGGGCAAGCATCGCCTACACCATCCAAATTCCCGTACCGACAATAAGTCGCGCCCTAGGACACAACAATGAGGCCACTACCAGAATATATCTTGCGTCATTAGATAATTCGGCAGTGGACCTCGCAAATAGGTTGGTTTTAGAGTCACTCTCTTTTTAAGAGAGGTAAAGTTGTAGTCAATCAATCAGTTACAACAATTTTAGACTAAATAACCAAGACACCAACACCCACGAACTAACCAAAAAGAGTCAAAAAAATTTGTTTGTAGAGAAAATTTTACTAATTTTGTTCTCGCATACCTCTCTTAAAAAGAGACGTACGGCAAAAAAGCAAACAAAAAAACAAAATTTTAACAAAAAAACAAAAACAACCTTAAAACCGTTATTCAGATTTTCAGTATGTTTCAGACTGTGCGCTCTTCTGAAGTTGCATGCAACTGATGGAGAATTAAAAATTTAATTACAAACTGAAAATTATGAAACACGTCTTACTATCGATTTCCGGAAGATTCGGAAAGGTGCTGACAGGTGTACTGTGTGCGATTGCATTGCTCGCATCAGCAAACGTGGTGGCACAGTCTCGAACTGTTTCCGGTACAGTTATCGACGCTGCAACTAAGGCTCCAATGCCAGGTGCAGCAATCGTTGTTAAGGGTACATCGACCGGTACTGCAACTGATGCAAACGGTCAGTATACCATCAGCGCTTCAGCTAACGCTGTTCTGGAGTGCTCATTCTTCGGTTACAAAACTGTTGAAATTACTGTCGGCAACCGTTCGGTTATCGACTTTACTCTTACTGAGTCTAGCACTGCTGTAGACGAGGTTGTTGTCGTAGGTTACGGTACCCTTAAGAAGGCTCAGCTCGTAGGTGCTGTTGAGAACCTCGGTGGCGAGGAGCTCGAGGGTCGTTCTACTTCAAACGTATCTCGTTCACTCCAGGGTATGGTTCCAGGTCTTAACATCATGCCTCGTGACGGTAAGCCAACTAAGGGTGGTGATATCTACATCCGTGGTGGCTCTCAGTCAGTTTCTATGCGTGAGTCTGCATCATCAGGTACAGGTAAGACCATCTCTCTTGGTCAGGGTGGTTCTGCTCTCGTTCTTATCGACGGTGTTGAGGGTGACCTTAACTCTGTAAACCCTGAGGACGTTGAGAACATCGCTGTACTTAAGGATGCTGCTTCTGCATCTGTATACGGTGCACGAGGTGGTTATGGTGTAATCCTCGTTACTACTAAGACTCCTGAGAAGGATAAGGTTTCTATCAACTACAATGGCTCTGTATCTCTCAATACTCGTACTGTAAAGTGGGAGGATAACTTGGAGGTAGACGGTCACATCTGGTTGACAAACTTTGAGGAGTACTTCGTAAACGACTCTCGCACCCCAACCTCTACTGGTAAGCTTCCAGGTAACGTAAACAACCGTTCAGATACCTACGGTACTGTTCTTGGTGTTGACGAGAATGGTAACCAGGTAGAGCGTCCATATAAGGAGGAGATGCGTCTTCGTAAGACCGACAAGAACTATGCTCTCTATGGTAAGGAGCACGGTTATACAAAGGCTGGTAACTACGCTTACTACGGTTCAACTAACTGGATCGACCTTTTCTACAAGGATCTTAACGTAAGCCACGTTCACAACCTCTCTGTATCAGGTGCATCTGAGCGCGTTAAGTACTCTATCTCAGGTCGTTACTACAACCAGGATGGTATCTACGAGTTCAACAACGAGAAGTACAACCAGTACAACCTCCGTGCAAAGGGTGAGGTTAAGGTGTTCAAGTGGCTCACATTGGGTAACAACACCTCTATCTACCACCAGAAGTATCACCAGCCAATGGTAACAGGTGGTGCACAGCCTATCCTTCGTCAGTTCGAGCACCGTGGTCAGCCAATCTACACTCCATACAACGAGGACGGTACACTTTCATTCTATGGTGCTGCTGTAATGTACGGCGCATTCTCAGGTGACCAGTCTTATCAGGAGAATACAAACATGTATGCTTCAACCACTACAACCCTTACTGTAGAGCCTATTAAGGACGTACTCAAGGTTGTTGGTGACTTCACATACAAGGCAGACCGCAACACTCAGGTTCGCGTATCTCCAATTCAGACCGGTTACTCTGGTCCTGGCGGTACTGAGAACTACAACAACAGCTCATACAAGTCTGACTGGCGTTACAACACCGATTACATCGCTGCAAATGCAGTCCTCACTTGGACTCCAAAACTTGGTAAGAACCACGACCTTAACGTAATGGCTGGTTGGAACCTTGAGTCTAAGAAGTATCGTCGTCTTTACCTCCAGCGTCTTGGCTTGATGGACCCT
>JAEIGA010018250.1_pt1 | contig 10680 bp, 9 predicted proteins | sample 9270691 | NCBI WGS metagenome assembly JAEIGA01 (sample SAMN17057246, study PRJNA624740) | gut metagenome | biome: biome; isolation source: fecal sample | host: Bos grunniens | place: China: Xizang | collected 2019 | reverse complement strand
GCTTACGGAGCGAGTTAAGGTACGCCTTCGCCTCGTCGGGAGTATGCATTTCCGGAAGGCTCACGATCTCTATAAGGGGCACGCCGCATCTGTTATAGTCAACGAGCGTCACGCCATCTCTGTGGATGAGTTTTCCTGCGTCTTCCTCGATGTGGATTCGGTCAAGTCCGACTGTGCGATCCCCTATCGGCACGCCACCACCCGAGCAGATGGGAGTTCTGTACTGCGTGATCTGGTATCCTTTCGGCAGATCCGGGTAGTAGTAATTTTTTCTGTCAAACGTAGATTCTTTATTGATTTGGCAGCCGAGGACGATTCCTGCGCGTACTGCGAGCTCGACAACATCGTGTGAGAGTCGAGGAAGTGCGCCGGGCATTCCGTAGCAAATCGGGCAGACTCTCGTGTTCGGCTCACCACCGAATTTCGACTGACAGTCGCAGAATATCTTCTTTGCAGTCTTCAGTTCGACGTGAACCTCAAGTCCGATTACGGCTTCATATTTGTCTATGTATTTCATCTTGCCACCTCAGCTTTCACGTATTCGGAGAGTGCGTCCTCAAGCGCGTATGCAGCTCTGAACAGCATCTTTTCCGAAAGGCGCTTACCCATAAGTGTTACTCCGTAAGGCAGGCATCCGTCACCGCCTGACGGGAGCGTGATTGCGGGGCATCCTGTTATATTAGCAATGGTCGTGAACAGATCGCTTGCGTACATCTTCGCGGGATCTGCATCGTGAGCACCAATCACAAATGCGGCATCGGCAGAGGTCGGCATAAGGAGCAGATCAAACTTATCCCACAGCCCATCAACTATGGAGCACACTTCAGCCTGCGCTGCCTTTGCGGATCTATAGTAGTCCTCTCCGTCGATGGACGAAAGTGCGTATCCTCCGGCCAGTATGCGCTTCTTCACCTCTGCACCAAAGCCTTCGGCGCGGGATTTTGTCATAATTTCAGCGTAGGACTCTCCGCCTGCGCTGTATCCGTACTTCAAGCCGTCAAATCTTGCGAGGTTCGATGATGCCTCTGCAGAACAGATTACAAGGTATGTAGCAAGAATAATGTCGGTTCTCGGAATAACGGCTTCCTCTACAGTTGCGCCCATTTTGCGTAACTTTTCTGCAGAGCGCGCGAAAGAATTTCTGCATCCTGCACTGCACGCACCGTACGATCCAAAAAATACGCCCACTCTGAGACCACGAACGCCCGAATCTATGCCGTCCGTATATTTTTCACTTACATCAAGGGACGTCATATCGCGCTCGTCACGTCCGCTGATGCATCCGAGCACGAGAGCGCTATCATAAACGTTGCGTGTGATCGGGCAGACTGTGTCGAGGGAGGAGGAAAGCTCTGCAACACCAAAGCGCGACACAAGACCGCTCGTTGGCTTTATCGACACAACTCCGCAGAACGAAGCGGGCTGACGTGTGCTTCCTCCGGTATCCGTTCCAACCGACCACGGAGTCGAGCACGCCGACACTGCCGCTGCGGATCCACCGGACGAGCCTCCTGCGGATCTTGTTTTGTCGATTGGGTTTCTTACAGTACCAAAGTACGATTTTTCAGAGCTTGAGCCCATTGCAAACTCGTCAAGATTATTTTTGCCGAGCAGAACTCCGCCGCACATTCCAATCTTTTCGTGCACCGTAGCACTGTACGGAGGCACGAAATTCTCAAGCATACGGGATGCGCAAGTCGATCTGATTCCCGCGGTCATAATATTGTCCTTAAGCGAATACGGGACTCCTGCGAGTATGGGAGCATCGTCGCCCTCTACGGCAATAACTGCGTCAGCGAGCTCTGCGTCACGTCTCGCCTCATCGGAGGTTACCGTAATGTACGCGTTTATTTCAGGCTCGGTCTCCTCTATCCTTGCAAGGTATGCATCGGTTACTTCAGCCGCCGACACCTCTCTGCTTCTAATGAGATTCGAGAGTTCTGCGACTGATTTTTTTATTATTTCGTTATTCATATCATCACACCACTCTCGGAATCACAACAAATCCGTCCTTTTCACGGCTTGAGTTCTTGATCATCGTTTTGTTCTCATCTGTTTTGCCTGCGGTCGATTCGCTATCTACCGATACGAGAAGCTCGCCCTTCATATCGGCTACCCACTCAGCTGCATCGGTGCCTTTTGTGAAATCTTCTATCCTTTTAATATAAGAGACTATTCCCTCAGCTCCGCCGCCGATCGTCTCGACCTCATCCGTACCGAGCATTATTGACTCAGCAAGGCCAAAAAGCTTTTTCTTATCCATAAGTCCTCCGTCAGTCGCCCGTTCTCAAATTTCGAAGAAGCTCGATCTCTGCAGCATACCCCATAAGATCGTTCGGGGTTTCAAGATAGAACGGAAGATTTCTAAGACACGGGTGATTGATTATCGCTGTAATTGCGTCCTTGCCTATGTATCCTTCGCCAATCTTCGCGTGTCTGTCCTTCCTCGATTCGCGCGGATTCATAGAATCATTGAGGTGGATCGCGCGAAGTCTATCAATGCCGACAATTCGGTCAAACTCGCGAAGCACTCCGTCAAGATCGCCTACGAGATCGTATCCCGCATCGTGCACATGACAGGTATCAAAGCACACTCCAACATTCCCACGGAGTCCGCTATCCACGTGATCGATAATCATTCGAAGTTCCTCAAACGAGCGGCCCATCTCGGTTCCCTTGCCCGCCATTGTCTCAAGGAGAACGGTTGTGCCCATTCCGTCCCAAAGAACTCGGTCAAGCATACCCGAGATGAACTCAACACCCGCCTCAACCCCTTGACCAACGTGGCATCCGGGGTGAAAGTTGTAGAGCGAGCCCGGGATAGACTCAAGGAACTCAAGCTCCCCTCTCATCGAGTCACGGGAGTAGTCACGTACTCCCTCATCCTTCGAGCACGGGTTATAGGTATACGGTGCGTGCGCAAGAGGAGGGTTGAGTCCGTTTTCTTTTATCAAAGATGCAAGAGCGGCAACGTCGTCCATATCGGGAGCCTTGTTCTGCTTACCGCCCTTGGGATTTTTCGTAAAGTATTGAAAAGTGCCGCCACCGATCGACATAATACGCTCTCCCATTGAGAGGTATCCGCCTTCAGTTGACAAATGGCATCCTATTTTAAACATAATCTTCTCCGTTTTCATACTTTGAATTATTGTGCCGATTCTGCATACAATATCAGTATGATTTATTTTTTATAATGTTTTATCACAACAAAGGAGGACGGATGAAATCAAAAGTTTATTCTCTGCCCTGCCTCATCTCAAAATCCAAAAGATTTATCAAAACCGTCTCCGACGACAAGCTCACCGTTCACGCAGCGGAGGCTTCGTTTTTCACTATAACCTCGGCAGTTCCGTTCATTTCACTTCTCATCGCCATTATCGGAGTCTTTCTACCGGGGAATCTCCCGATAAAAAACCTCTCACTCGGCACGGTTGAAATTCTGAAATTCATTTTCGGTGACATGGCGAAAGCTCCCAGCATATCGCTCATCTCCATATCCGCAGTCACCGCCCTATGGAGTGCATCGCGCGGTGTCGGGGCTATTCGCGGAGGAATTGAGACCGTATATCACGCCGAAAAGAGTAGGACCTATCTCGCAAGACGTGTCAAATCCCTAATCAGCACTATAGTCTTTATCGCGCTGCTCACTGCCGTTGCGTCCATTCTCCTGTTTGGAGATCTTGTCCTCCGTTTTTTCGGAGACGAGGCTGGAGAGGTGATATACACACTTCGCACCCCGCTATTTATCAGCACCGTTACAGGGGTCTTCACTTGTGTATATGCTTCCGTCGCAAAAAGGAGCGAAAAAATGCCGCACAGCTTCATCTGTCACATTCCGGGTGCGCTTTTTTCATCAATTGGATGGGTTCTCTTTTCGTATTTCTATTCGCTGTATATTTCAAATTTCCCGGGAGCATCGTACATCTACGGCAGTCTTGCGGCAATCTGTCTCATTATGCTCTGGATTTACATTTGTATGGTTATACTCCTACTTGGAGCCGAGGTCAACAAACTGTTTTTTTCCACCGAAAAACACGCCAAACAAGGCGACGCTTGAATTTACGCCGCCTTGTTTTTACGTGGAATCAGTAAGCTTAGCCCTGCGCTTCGTTTCTAAACTGCGCAATATATGCGTCGTGCTGTGCTTTTGTTTCCGAGAAGTACGTTGTACCCTTATTCGCTATGAAGAAGTAGTAGTTCGTCTCGTGCGGCTGAACAGCTGCAAGCATTGCACTCGCACTGGGGTTAGCGATCGGTCCCGGAGGAAGTCCGTCATACTTGTAGGTATTATACGGAGTTTCGTAATTCGTATCCTTGATTTCTGTTCTCTCACCGGTGTCGTGCTGAATCGCATAAACGATCGTTGCGTCACTCTCGAGCTTAGGGTAGTTCCAAGGATTGTTAAGTCTGTTATGGAATACGGAGGACACCTTGAAGAATTCGGCGGATGAGCCAGCCTCTTTCTCGATAATTGATGCAAGTGTTATGATTTCATCAACGGTATATCCAATGTGCTCGCACGCTTCTCTGTAGTCTTTATTGAAAATCTGCGAGAAACGCTTGAGTAGCTTATTGATAACGGTCTCTTCGCTCGACTCAAGGTAGAACTGGTACGTATCAGGGAAGAGATATCCGTCAAGACGGTATATTCTGTCCTCGCTTATTCCGTTCTCCTCTAGTTCATCGATGAACCAATAGTCGAAGTCGTAATTTTGAATAACGTCGACAAAGCCCTCTTTTGTACCGATTCCGTTTGCAACAAAGAGGTCGATAATCTCGTCCGTCGTATAACCTTCGGGGATTGTCAGCTGTATCGTGCCTCGAACCTGCTTTTTCTTGAATGCATCAAGCAGGCTTTCATAATTCATCATCGGAGTAACCGTGTAAGTTCCGGGAACAAATTCGCCTTCAAAATCCTTAATATCCGCAAATAGCTTGAATATATTCGGATATTTTATTACATCGCTTTTGTAAAGAATTTCTGCAACGTCATCAACGGTTGCATACTCGGGAATCACAACCTCCACAGCTTCATCGGACTTTACGAACGCAAAAACGTCGTTTCCGATTACTATGGTAAAGTATGAGATAAAGATCGAGACAACGAAAATGAATGTGATATACACAACAGCCTTTACAATGCTGATTACGGTATTTCCACCCTCATCGGATGTTTGTTCCTTTTCTTTCTTCGGCTTCTTTTCCGTCTTCTGCTTTGCACGAACACCTGAAATGTCCATTGTACGTGCATCCATAAAACTCTGTTTTCCGGTTTTTACAGGAACAACCTCTCCCTTGACAGGAGTTGAAGGTTTAACCGGCTGACTCTGCTTACGCTGAACTACGGCATTATTCGAAGGAGAAGGTTTCACCTGACGGGGCGCGGGAGCATTGCTTTCTCCTGCAATCACTGCTCTTCTCTGCGCGTTTTGCGAAGATGCAGAATTCACAGCTTGGTTTGTACGCGGACGAACAGCTCCTTCAGGGGTAGTAGGTCTCGGACGTGCAGTTCCGTTCTCCGTGCTCTGTGGTCTTCTGACTTCAGCAGCAGTCGAATTCACGGGGTGTGCTTGACGTGCGGGCTGTGCGGGTCTCTGAGGATTTTGAGGTGCACTCTGTCTTTGAGCAGGATTTGCTGTTCTCTGAACCTGAGACTGATTAGTCACGCGATTTTGCTGAGCAGCCAATTGAGCTGCAGTATTTTGAGCTCTCTGCACTGTCTGAGGATTTCTCGGAGCAGTAGTCTGATTTCTCATTTCACCGTTTTCACGGCGAGGCTGACGGATTTCAGAATTTTTTGTCGCTGAAGACTGCTGTGGACGGATCGCACCTACACGGGGATCGCCAGCGTGAGCAGGTCTTCTGTTCTGGTTCTGTTCCGTAATAATCACCTCTCTTTTCTATGTATATACCACAGCATCAAATCTGCCGCGGCACAAAAATCATTACATTTAATTTAATATATTGCAACTACCGCAATCACAAACACAATTACAAGGACAAGGAACGTGGGAGAGAAGAAAACCTCTGCCACACGTGAGAATATGTTGTATTTTTTTCCTGTTGCATATTCGGAGGGTACATTCTCATCGGCATACTTGCGGTAGATTCCCTGCGCCTCGTATGCTGAGAGCATTCCGAAAAGGAGCATAACTGCGCCTATTATGATAAGTAAGAGCACAAGGCTCGCATTCTGCTTGTCCACGACGCGAAGCACGTACTTCTCGCACAGAAGCACGATTATATTGTGCGTAGCGTGTACTATGATTGAAGCAAGAGTTGAGCGGGTAGCGTACATAACGCACGAGAGAACGATTCCGGCAAAGAAATACACAGGAAATCTCTCAAGCGAGAAATGCGACATTGCAAACATCAGGGAACTGACGCAAACCGCAATCGCTGCCCCTCTGTTCTCATATTCTCCGATAACGATGCCGCGGAACACGAACTCCTCCGTCACTGCAGGAAGAGCCGCAAACACGATAACGATATAAGCGGTATCAAAGAAGCGGTTGTTCATCGCAAATGCCGCGGACTGAGTCACGGATGATGCCGCAAACGCATCGGGAGATATGTTATACATGAAGATGCTTATAATAAACGATCCGCACACAAGGAATCCAAGTGTGTAAAAGAGATAGAGTAGCTGTGACGGCGGGAAGAATCTGAGTCTAAGCTTTCCCGTAAAATCTCTGCCACGCAGTCTGCAATAAAAGAGTGCGGGGAGCGCATACGTCAAAAGCTGTATCGCCACTGCAGCCAGGTACGGATTATCGTCTATACCGAGCGTATCCTTCGGAATAAAGTTCGCCGCGACTATCAACGCGAATATCACGATGATAAGAATCGGGGTGAACATGGTTTCCATAAAACGTTTTTGCAAGATTAGCCCTTCCCGGGGTGCGTCTTCTTGGAATCCTTTGTGGTACGCACACCCTTTTCTGTGAGAAGTATATTGACTGATACGTCAAATCTTCCGCGAGGTACCTCGGGGAGAATGTAGTCGGAGTAGATTACGCCGATCGTACAGCCAGAAAATGCAGAGAGATATCTGTCATAGAATCCCTTGCCGTAGCCGAGTCTGTATCCTGCCTTATCATAAACAAGTCCGGGAACGAAGCACACAGCGCCGCCAACATCAACTGACGCATCGTATACGGGAGCATCCTCCGCGGGCTCTGCGATTCCGTACGAATCGGGTTTGAGCTCGTCAAGTGAGGACACGATGTGGTACTTCATAGTGTGAGTTTTCTTATCGCATCTCGGGAAGAGGACCTTCTTGCCGCGCTCAAAGGCAACATTTGCAAGTGCGGTAAGGTCGATCTCGTTTTCCTGTGCAGCATAAAGAAGCACGTATTCAGCATACTTGAAGCTGACAAGTCCTTCAGCTGTTTTGCAGATTGCTGCATCACGCTTTGCCTTTTCTTCGCGATCCATTTCACTGCGAAGAAGCTTATACTCTGCTCTGATATCGTCTTTTTGTTTCTTTATCATTTCGCAAGTACTGCGCATCGGATCTGTTCCGCCACAGCCTCTCCTTTCAAAAGTTTTGTAAGCTCGAGCGAGAAGTCAAGAGCCGCGCCCATTCCGCACGCGGTAATATACTTTCCGTCAGTTTCTACTTTGTTATCTGTAACAGTTGCACCGATGAGGAACTCTTCAAATCCAGGGTAGCAGACTGCACGTTTGCCTGTGAGAAGTCCGCGCTTTCCGGGGATCATGGGAGCTGCGCAGATTGACGCAATGTAGCATCCTTCCTCTGCCGCCCACTTAACGAATCCGTCAACGAACTCGCTTTCGTCAAGATTCTTCGCACCGGGCATTCCTCCCGGGAGAATTATCATATCGATGTAAGCTTTGTTTATACCGAGGGCCTCTGCCTCTGTAATATCAGCGACAACCCCGATTCCGTGAGCGCCGATCACAGTTTTATCGGCATTTTTTCCGATAGCAACGCTCTTTACCGAGACTCCCGCTCTGCGAAGGGTATCGATGGGAGTGAGAGCTTCTATCTCTTCAAATCCGTCAGCCAAAAATTCAAGTACCATGGCAATATTCCGCTGTAGCAGCGCTCCTTTTCTTAATTTCAATTCTATTATATCATCATTGCCACAAAAAGCGGTTAACAATCCATAAACAATGATTGGATATTTTATTTTTATTCTTTAGATAATGTCGGAGATGTTATCCTGCACCATTTTTGCAATCTCCTCGCGGGAATAGGGGGCAGTATCCCCTTCGGATGCGCACTTTACCACTCTCCAGCCGCATTTTTCTGCGGTGTATGCAGCGGCTGTGCGGCACCTCACGAGGTAGTCCTCGCTCTTCTCGTGAATGTCAAGCTTCTGTCCTGTCTCAATACTGCGCTTTGCAACCATCGCAGAAGATACGCTCTCTGGCATATCGAGAAGGATCACGCGGTCAGGGGTAGGAAGTCCGAGCTTTCCAAACTCAAAGTCCCAAAGCCAGTCGAGGAATGCATCCCATTCGGATTCATCCATTTTCGAGAGCTGGTGATACGCGTTTGCGGTCGTGTATCTGTTTGCGATGACGATGGTTTCGCTGTCCTCCCACGCCTCACGCCAGTCCGTAACAAAGCTCACATAACGATCCGCCGCAAAGAACATGGATGCGGTATATGCATTTGTGTCGGTTGGGCGCTCGCCAAGCTTTCCGTCAAGATACATGCGGACAAGCACTGAGCCCTCGCTCTTATAATCGGGGAAGTCGATGACGCGAACCTTGTGCCCCGTCTGCTCTAGATATTCTTTAAGAAGACCTGTTTGTGTGCCTTTTCCTGATCCGTCAAGTCCTTCGAGAACAATTAGTTTTCCCATATCAAAATCCTATCTTGAATTTGTATTTCTTATACGTCGAACGGAGCCTCGTCCTTAAGACGCATCTCCATAAAGTCCTGCTTCGTGATGAGCACTTCGCGCGGCTTCTGTCCGTCGGGAGCGCTTACGTATCCGAGCTGCTCCATTCTATCAATGAGCTTCGCCGCACGGCCGTAGCCGAGAGAGAGTCTTCTCTGAATAAGGGATGTGGAGATCTTGCCGCTCTCAATTGCAAGCTCAATTGCATTTTTGAGCATCGGATCTTCACTCACACCCTCGTCGCCGAAGTCCATCTCTTGCTGTTTCTTCTTTCCACCGCCGCATCTCTGAGCCTCGCGCTCGATCTGATTTGCGACCTCTTCGGAGTACGTGCTTGCGGAGCTGTTCATATTCTTGATGTACGCAACTACCTCTTCAACGTCGGCCTCAGAAACGTACGCGCCCTGAACACGCATCGGCTTTGCAGCACCGACGGGGTTAAAGAGCATATCGCCTCGACCGATGAGGTTTTCAGCACCGCCTCGGTCAATGATCGTTCTGGAGTCGATCTGCGAGGCCACCGTGAACGCAATTCTCGAGGGGATATTCGCCTTGATAAGACCGGTGATTACGTCAACGGACGGTCTCTGTGTACCGATGATGAGGTGCATACCTGCGGCTCTTGCCTTCTGTGCAAGTCGGCAGATGGACTCCTCAACATCATCGGGAGCGGTCATCATAAGGTCTGCAAGCTCGTCTATGATTATAACGATTCTCGGCAAATATTCATAGTCGGGATCGTTTTTCGTAACTTCATTGAATGACTTGATATCGCGTACTCCGACTGCCTCGATGAGAGCGAATCTTCTCTCCATCTCGCCAACCGCCCACGAGAGCGATCCTGCAGCCTTCTTCGGCTCACTTACAACGGGAACGAGGAGGTGTGGAATACCGTTGTAGATGCTGAGCTCAACCTTCTTCGGGTCAACGAGGATGAGCTTTACATCCTCTGGAGATGCCTTATATAGAAGGCTCGTGATAACGGAGTTGATGCACACTGACTTACCCATACCGGTAGCACCCGCGATGAGAAGGTGGGGCATCTTTGCAATATCGAAGTATACCGCCTCACCGGCTACGTCCTCACCAAGGCAAACCGTGAGCTTGCTCTTCGCATCAGCAAATTTGGCGGACTCGATAAGAGTGCGAAGATGTACTGTCGTCTGATTCTTGTTCGGCACCTCAATACCAACGGCACTCTTGCCGGGGATGGGCGCCTCAATACGCACGCCCGTCGTTGCAAGGTTGAGCGCGATATCGTCAACGAGGTTCACGATCGAGCGAACTCTCGTACCGGGCTCGGGAAGGAGCTCGTATCTCGTAATCGTCGGACCGCGGGAGATATTCTCGATCTTGGTTTTTACGTTGAAGCTCTTCAGAGTTTCAACGAGGCGTACCGCGTTGTCCTGAAGCTCTTCTTTAATATTCTCTTTTCCGCCGCCGGGATCGGACGCAAGAATATCGATCGGCGGGAACTTATACTCAAACGGAGCAGGCACGGCACTGAGCGCACCCGATTTTTCCGGTGCAGATTGACGTTTTGTATCGGAACTGCCACCTGCGGCATAAGCAGCGGAAAGTTTATCAAGGAGCTCTGCGTCCTCGGGATTTACAAAGATATTCGAAAGATCGAAATCTGCACCGTCGGAGCTGACGGAGGATGCTATCTTCATAGTATCCGTAACGTCATCTGCATGAACTGCGTGCATTCTTTTGATGCCGATTGATGCAACCTCTACTGCGTCAAGCACGTCGGAGGCTTCAACCTCCTCGGTAACGCTCGCATCATCTCCACCTATGAAGT
>JAEIGA010018249.1_pt1 | contig 10680 bp, 12 predicted proteins | sample 9270691 | NCBI WGS metagenome assembly JAEIGA01 (sample SAMN17057246, study PRJNA624740) | gut metagenome | biome: biome; isolation source: fecal sample | host: Bos grunniens | place: China: Xizang | collected 2019 | reverse complement strand
GAATAAAAGATAACTGATTAAGGGTAAAACCAAACTTGGAATAAGATATTTCGGCCTAAAAAGAATTATATAAGTACAATATTACCCACAGTAAATTTCTACTGAGCCCTGTTTAGGATTCTTTCAACAAGCGATACATAAAAATAGAGGTTTGCAAAAGCAAACCTCTTTGTTGTCCTACCTGGATTCGAACCAAGACAAACAGAACCAAAACCTGTTGTGCTACCATTACACCATAGGACAATCCTCGTTGTGCTCTCTTTTGAAGAGCGTTGCAAAGGTATTACATTTCGTTGAAAATGCCAAATTTTTTAATCTGTTTTTGCTCTTTTGCTTTTTGCGCCCCATTTTGCAAGCGAATCATTTCCTTAGTGCTCCTTAGAAGCAGTTTATGGCTTCAATTATATGTTGCACGTCGGCCTTGCTCAGTGCAGGGTGGCAGGGGATACTGAGTTCCTCGCTTGCGAGCCTCTCGGCCGTGGGTAACAGTAGGTGGTTGTAATCCTTGTAGCACTCCTGTTTGTGAACGGGTATGGGGTAGTGTACGAGTGTGCCAATTCCTTTTTCTTTCAAGTGGGCGGCAAGTTCGTCGCGCCTTGTGCTGAAGAGGGGAAATATGTGAAAGACATTCCCGTTAATATCGTCTATGCGTGGTAGCTTTACATTTGGGTTGTCAATGCCGTTCAGGTAGGCTGTTGCTATCTCTTGTCGGCGGGTGTTCTCGCTGTCCAAGTATTTTAGGCGGGTACGTAGAATGGTAGCCTGAATCTCGTCGAGGCGGCTGTTTACCCCTTTTAGCGTGTGGTTGTATTTTACCTTGCTGCCGTAGTTATGCAGTGTTTCCACTGTTTCGAACAGCCTTCTGTCGTTTGTCGTTACTGCTCCACCGTCGCCAAAGGCTCCCAAGTTCTTTCCGGGGTAGAAACTGTGTGCGGCAGCATCGCCAAGCGAGCCGGTTCGCCGCCCTTTGTAGCTTGCTCCGTGTGCCTGCGCGTTGTCTTCTATAATCTTAATGCCTCTTTTGCGGCATATATTCTCTATTTCGCTGTTGTAGCTGTTCTGCCCATAAAGATGCACAAGCAGCACGGCCTTGCAGAGTGGTGTTATAAGCCGTTCTATCTCGCCGGCTTCTACTATAGAGGTCTGTGGCGAGGGGTCGGCAAAAATGGGCTTCAGTCCATTGTTTGTTATTGCAAGCACCGATGCTATGAATGTGTTTGCGGGAACAATAACCTCGTCACCATCCTTTAGAACGCCCATTTTTTTGTATGCGGCAAAAATGAGCCACAAGGCATCGTAACCGTTGCCACAGGTTACGCAGTAGTCTGTGCCTGTGTAGGCTGCATACTCCTTTTCAAAGAGTGCGGTCTCTTCACCGCTCAGGAATACGCCGCCTGCCACAACTGTTGCAATCTTCGCCTGAAGTTCGTTGCGGTATCTTTCTGTTATCTCTTTTAGAGGGTAGTATGGTATCATTGCTCTTTCTTGTGTTTTAGGAATTCGTCGAAGTCGCGGTAGTAGTCGTCGGGGTTGTATGGTGCCGATGCCAGTACAAGTGCTATTGCGCCCGAAGAGAAGTTCTTTAGCTCTTCCCACACGCCACACGGCAGCAACAACGCTTTTGAGGGGTGGTTAAGCAGAACTGTCTTTTCGCGTTCTCCATCGAAGACGCGTACCTCAAAGCTGCCGGTGGCTGCAATTATAAGCTCACGCAGGGTCTTGTGTGCGTGTACTCCGCGTGTTACGCCGCCCGGTATATCGTATATGTAGAACACACGCTTAATGTCAAAGTCTATAGCCTTGCCATTCTCTACAACGGTTATGTTGCCCGTTGCGCCGTGGTGTTTGCCAAGCTCAATTATTTGGCAGTCATCTATCGTTGTACTCATAGCGCGTTGTTTTCCTTCAGTTGACGGTATTGGTCGAAATTGCGTATATAGTCTTTGGAACTATATATTGTCGAAGTAACTACTAAGGCTATTGAATTGGTGGCAAAGTTCATCATACGCCGCCATATACCTGCCGGAACATATACACCCTTGTTGCATTGGTCGAGGTGGTATGTGCGCTCCTCTTTGCCGTCGTTTATGTAGAGGTCGAAACTGCCCGACAGGGCTATGATGAACTCTTCGCTTTTGCGGTAGGCGTGCCCGCCGCGCGCCTCTCCGCCGGGAACGTCGTAGACCCAGTAGGTGCGCGCAATGCTGAAAGGCAGCAGCCTGCTCTCCTCTATCACCGACAAATTGCCGCGTTTGTCGCGTATTTTGCCAAGTTTAATTACACGCTCTTTCTGCGCTTCTGCCTTTTTTGCCATATATGTTACACTTGCTTGCTAAGATAGTGAAAAATCCTGTAACTCTTCTGCTCCTTTTCTTTTAAAACGGCTTAATTCTCTCTATATTGCTTTTTGGCCTTCAAAACTCTATTCCGCAGCGTGTCGCATTCTCTCTTGTCTGTTTCGCAAGCTCTTGAGGGGTGCATCCACGCGCTTTGGCAACGGCGGCATAAATCTCTTCAATGCTTTTGTCGCTTTCGTCACTCTCTATAAAGAGCTTTTCCGGAGGAATGGCTTTTGCGGTTTCGCTGTTGAAATGCTCGCCAAGCGACAGGCAAAACCCTTGCCTTGCAAGTGCTGCGGCTTGCTGTGGCTTGCCACGAAACCCGTGTATAATCCACGTCTGTGCGGGCTTTTTCTGCTTGTGCAGTGCTATTATGTTCTCAATTGCCTTTACACAATGTATGAGCAATGGTTTCTGCAACTCTTCGGAAATGGCAATATGCTCTATGAAAACCGCCTCTTGCATCTCTATGCTTGCAGGAGAATTTATTCTGTCTATGCCACACTCTCCAATAAGTGCAACATTTCCGGCTTTTGCTGCCACGGCGATGTCTCTTATTCTCTCTTGCCACATGTCGTCAATGTACCACGGGTGCAGCCCCAGTGAAACAGCGCCTTCCGAAGTGTGTGGAGCGTTGTTGTTGAATATGGCACATCTGTTGTGTCTTTCCTTTTTGTGGGTATGAATATCTAAGTAACTCACCGCTTTTTCTGCTTTTATGGAACAGGGTCGTATCCCGAACCTCCCCACGGGTGGCACCTGAGAATGCGTCTGATAGCAAGGTATAGCCCTTTCATTGGGCCGTGCTTGCGCAGTGCTTCAATGGCATACTGTGAGCAGGTGGGGGTGAAACGGCACGATGGCATAGTCATAGGAGATATGACTTTCTGGTAGAATCTTATGGGAAGAATAAGTATGTCAGCAAGGAGCCTTTTCATTGCAACCTGCTTTTGTAACGATACTCTCCAGCAGCTTTTCCATCTTTTTCTTTATGAAAGCTGTGCTGTTATGCTTTGTGTCTATGTAAAGTATGGCAATGGCAATTTTCTTGCCTCTGCTTTCGAGTGCTTCAATAAGTTGGTGCTTGCTTGTGCGGTAGGCCTCTCTTATACGTCTTTTTACAAGGTTGCGGTCTACTGCGTGGCGGAATCTTTTCTTTGCCACATTAATGAGGATTGCGGCAGTAACCTCTTGGCTATCATTGTCTTGTTCCAAGAATACTGCACGCAATGGGTACGATGTTACCGATGCACCCTGAGCATATAGCTTTTCTATGCTCCTTTTACTTTTAAGGTGCTCTTTAAGCGGGAATGTGTTACGCTTCATCGTGGTATATAGTGGCTTTTGTTTTTGACACTCCGCCGTTCCTTGCCTGCCTTAATTGTTGTTGGCGGCAAGGTATGCGTCAAGAGCTGCCGGCATATTTGTTGCATTTGCCGACGGAGCCTCGAGGTCGAGTCTCAAACCGTTCTCGTTGATGCATTTTGCAGTTACGTTGCCAAAGCAGGCTATCAGCTGCTCGCCCTGAGTATAGTCGGGTACATTTTTCTTAAGCGACTGGATACCGTGCGGGCTGAAGAAGATGAGCATATCGTACGACTTAATATAGTCGGCCTCGATATCGGTGCTCACAGTGCGGTACATTTCGGCCTGAGAGTGTGTTATGCCGTACTTGTCAAAAATTGAATTTATTTCGGCATTGTGTACGTTTGATGTGGGTACAAAATATTTCTCTGTCTTGTGCTTTGAGAAGAGCGGCTCCAAGTCTGTAATGTGGCCGTTGCCGAAGAAAACTTTACGCTTGCGGTACTGTACATATTTCTGTATGTACAACGAAATTGTTTCCGAAAGGCAGAAGTACTTCATATCGTCGGGGATGGCAACCCTGAGTTCCTTGCAAAGTGTAAAGAAGTGGTCAATTGCGTGACGTGAAAGGAATACTATTGCTGTGTGGTCTAAGATCGAAACCTTCTGCTGTCTGAACTCCTTTGCTGTTACTCCTTCAACTTTAATGAAAGAACAAAAATCAATCTGCACCTTATGTTTCTCCGCAATGTCAAAATATGGAGATTTCTCTGTAGCTGGTTTGGGTTGTGAAACCAAAATCTTATTTACCTTCAATGTCCTAAATTTTTGTAGTTATAAATTCATTCAATTGTAGTACTAATTTCCACACCAAAGCAATGGGTAAAAATTCAAGTGCGCAAAGATACAAAAAAATTTCCAAATAGTTGTGCCTTTTTTTAAAAATGATTCTACTTAAGCCGTTGGTAACAGTGTAGATATATGCTGTCAGTATCAAAATGATATAAATTTTGACATAATGGTAATGTATCCCGGGAAAGAACAGAAAGGCTATTACGGCCGGTGTGAGCGCGAACCCGGCGAGTTTTACTGTAAAGAAATATAAATCTCTCCATTCGTCGGCATCCTTCTTTGAAAACATTATGTTGTTTACAATATCGTAGCCGGCTCGTCTTGCAAGAATTGTAATAGCAGTGAATAGAGCGTATGCCCCCAAAAAGAGTGTATTGTTGCTATCTTTCTCAATGGCTCCGCAACTCTGCAGGTAGCCTACAGTAACAATGGCTGCGTAGAAAATGGTTTGCGAATAGAGCAGCAGATTGCATATTTTTGTAATGTGTGTGCGGTCGTTGAAAGGTGTCGATTTGCTTTCGTAATAGAACATACACTTTATACGCTCCAGAATGCTTGCTCCATTCATCAGGAATACATACGACACGCCCACAATGTTAAGTATGAAGAGTGTCATTATAACATTGTCGTTGAGCATACTGTATGGAGCCGGAGTGCCTGTCATAGTGCTGCGTATTTTCTGACCGAAGGGTCCCACTTTGGGGTGTTCTTTATAATCTCAATGGCTTCGGCCGGTGTGGCTGCTACACTCCATATACGGCTGTGTATCTCGCCCATAAAGTGCTCTTCAACGGCCTTGCCGAGCTGTGCTATGTAGTGGTCGTAGTAGCCGTTTATGTTAAGTATTACAATGGGGTTGAGGTATAGCCCCAGCTGTTTCCAAGTTATAATTTCGCTAAGTTCTTCTATTGTTCCGCAACCGCCGGGCAACGCAATGATAGCATCGCTGAGGTCGGCCATAAGCTGTTTGCGTTGGTGCATACTTTCTGTAATGTGCAGTTCTGTGAGCCCGGTATGGTGCCATTTCTGCTCCACCATAAATTCCGGAATTACACCAATGGCCTCACCTCCGTTGTCTATCGCTCCGTCTTCAACCTTTCTCATAAGCCCTATCCCGCCGGCGCCTGTGACAACAGCTATGCCCTCCCGTGCAAGGAGTGCTCCAAGTTCGTATGCAGTGTTGCCGTAAACTTCGGCAACCTTGTTGCTCGATGCGCAATAGACGCATATTCTGTTAATATCCATTCTTTAACTTGTTTTCTGGTTTGTCGTTGGGCGGGCTATCGTGCGTGGGTTATGATCCCCAGCTTGCGCGGTCGAGGTTGCGGTAACCTATAGCCTCGGCAATGTGCCTGAACTGTATGTCTTCGCTGCTGTCGAGGTCGGCAATGGTGCGGGCTACCTTCAGTATGCGGTCGTATGCGCGTGCCGAAAGGTCGAACCTTGTCATTGCTGTCTTGAGCATTGCAAGGCTTGTTTCATCGAGAACAGCATACTTTGCAATGAGTTTGGGTGTCATCTGTGCATTGCAGTATATGCCCTCTTCGTCTTTGAATCGCTCTTCTTGTATCTTGCGGGCAGCAATAACGCGTTCGCGTATTGCTGCGCTTGGTTCGGTGGGGGATGCGCCCGAAATGTCTTCGAACGGAACCGGGGTAATCTCTATCTGCAGGTCTATGCGGTCGAGCAGAGGTCCGCTTATCTTGTTGAGGTATCGCTGAATCTGCCCCGGGCTGCAGGTGCACTCCTTTGTGGGGTGGTTGTAATAACCGCAGGGGCAGGGGTTCATAGATGCAACAAACATAATTCCGGCAGGGTATTCAATCTTGTAATTGGCGCGGGCAACACATATCTTGCGGTCTTCCAGCGGCTGGCGCATTACCTCCAGCACGTCGCGGTTGAATTCCGGCAGCTCGTCGAGGAATAGCACGCCGTTGTGTGCAAGGGATATCTCTCCCGGGCGCGGGTTGGCACCGCCGCCGCACAGTGCTACCGACGATATGGTGTGGTGCGGGCTGCGGAAAGGGCGTTGTGTTATAAGCGATGTGCCGTCGGGCATCATTCCGCTCACAGAATGTATTTTTGTGGTCTCGAGGCTCTCGCTCAATGTGAGTGGTGGCAGAATAGATGGCAATCTTTTTGCCATCATTGATTTTCCGCTTCCCGGCGGGCCCACCATAATCAAATTATGCCCGCCGGCAGCTGCCACCTCAAATGCTCTTTTAACACTCTCTTGGCCACGCACCTCGCTGAAGTCGAAAGGGAATGTGCTCTGCTTGGAGTAGAACTCCTCTTGAATGTCGGTGGTGAACGGGTGCATACTCTCTTCGCCGTTCAGGAACCTTATTACCTGCATAAGATTGTCGGCAGCATATACATCTATGCCCTCTACAACAGAAGCCTCGGCTGCGTTTCCTGTGGGCAGTATAATGCCGCTGTATCCAAGCTCCTTTGCCTTTAGGGTAATGGGCAGTGCACCTTTAATGGGCATTACGGCTCCGTCGAGCCCAAGTTCTCCCATAATAAGGTGCCGGCTCAGTTTTTCTGTTGAAATTTTCTCGTCGGCTGCAAGTATGCCTATAGCTATGGGCAAGTCGTATGCCGACCCCTCCTTTTTAATATCGGCAGGGGCCATATTTACAATAATCTGTTTGCTTGGGAAACGCAGGCCGTTCTGGTGAAAGGCGGAATTTATACGTTGCTGGCTCTCCTTTACGGCATTGTCGGGCAGCCCTACAAGGAAAAACTTTATTCCTCTTAGAGCATTTACCTCAATTGTTACGGGTATGGCGTTTATACCTTGAATTGCCGCTGCAAGAACTTTTACCAACATATTCTTTTACATTTTTCTGTTATCTTCGGCGTATAACCCTGTTTCTGCGCTGGTTTTCCTGTTGTTGCCTGTCGTGCTTTGTGGTTATGGAGTCTATAAAGTGTGCATCTCTGGCAATGGATACATTGTAACGTATTATGCGCTGGTATGGGGTAAGCAGCAGGGAGTAGGGCAGGGTGCCAATATTTAGCTTTTGCACAAGTTCGCTTTCCCAGCCGAGCATATCGCACACATTGTCGCCAATTATGCTGTCGTGCTCAATGAACCTCTTCCAGTCTGCGGTGTCGTGGTCGAGGGATATGTTCAGCATAGCAAAATTGCTGCTCTTTACCGAATCGTCGAGAGCTCTTAGCTTTTGTAGCTCGCTACGGCTCACACTGTCCCACGAAGCGCAGAAGGTTACAAGCAGGTATTTGTTAAGGTAATTTGCCGGCTTTATATTCGTGCTGTCGTTGGGTTTGAACTCAAATGTGGGGAACATCCTGTTCGGGTAGTTGCTGTTGTTCTGTTCAGTATTGCTCTGAATGGATGTAAAGAATTCGTGGTCCTGCAGAACACCGCTAAGCATCTGTATGCGTTGTCTTATATCTTTGTTTACCGGTTGCGGTATGTTTACCAAATAACGGCGTATAAGTTCAACGCATACCTCGTTTACGGGGTGGCGGTTGATGAAACTGTCTATTACGGCAGTCTGCTCTGTGTAGCTGTTGCAGCCGTCGAGCACGCGCGATATGCTGTCGTGCAGTTCTTGGGTGGTTCCGCCGCCCTCTACTCTCCAGCCGCTATGCATAGTGCTGTCCTTGCATAGCATTGCCGTGCGGCCGGGTGTGGCATACAGCGTTACTGTTTGCCCGCTTGGCAAAAAAAGTGCAAGCGGAACAATGGTGTCGGTGTGCAGGATGTATGTAAACTCGCCGTTTTTGTTGCAGGCAATGGTGTCCATACCTTCGTGGCGGCTGTCGAGCCCTACAACGTATAAAAGGCTGTCACTTCCCTCAATCTTGCCGCTGATACTGTATTGCACGGTCTGTACCTCGTTGCTGCAGGCGACAACCAGTAAAAGAAGAAATATGTTTGTCAAGAATCTCTTCATCTGCATTACTGTTTGTTTGCACGTTTGCGCTCCAGTTCATCGAGTATAATCTTGCGCATACGCATAGATTTTGGAGTAACCTCGAGGTATTCGTCTTCCTTTATATATTCGAGTGCCTCTTCGAGCGAGAATATTATAGGCGGAACAATGCGGGCCTTGTCGTCGGAACCGCTGGCGCGCATATTGGTGAGTTTCTTGCTCTTTGTTACATTAATGACCAAGTCGTTTTCGTGTATATGCTCGCCCACTACCTGTCCGGCATAGACCTCTTCCTGCGGGTTTATAAAGAACTTTCCTCTTTCCTGCAGCTTGTCAATGGCGTATGCAAACGCTGTGCCGCTCTCCATAGCAACCATTGAGCCGTTTGTGCGTCGCTCAATCTCGCCCTTGTATGGCTGGTACTCTTTGAAGCGGTGTGCCATTATAGCTTCGCCTGCTGAAGCGGTGAGAACGTTTGTGCGAAGCCCTATGATACCACGCGAAGGTATGTTGAACTCAATGTTCACACGGTCGGCCTGTGCTTCCATAGAGAGCATCTCGCCCTTGCGGCGCGTTACCATATCTATTATCTTGCTCGAAAAATCGGTTGGTACGTTTATTGTCAGCTCCTCAATGGGCTCGTGACGTACTCCGTCTATCTCCTTGTATATAACCTGAGGCTGCCCCACCTGCAGTTCATAGCCTTCGCGACGCATTGTCTCAATGAGGACCGACAAATGCAGCACTCCGCGCCCGAACACTGTCCAAGCGTCCTCTTCGGGTGCCTTCTTGACGCGAAGGGCGAGGTTCTTGTCGAGCTCCTTGTCGAGGCGGTCCTGAATATGGCGCGATGTCACGAATTTACCCTCCTTGCCAAAGAAAGGTGAGTCGTTTATGGTAAATAGCATACTCATTGTAGGTTCGTCTATGGCTATGGGCGGCAGTGCTTCGGGGTTTTCAAAGTCGCATATAGTGTCGCCTATCTCGAATTTCTCCAAACCGACGATGGCGCAAATGTCACCCGATGACACGCTCTCAATTCTCTTGCGTCCGAGCCCCTCGAAGGTGTGCAGTTCTTTAATCTTCATCTTGCTCTCTTCGCCGTTACGGTTCACAAGGGTTATGCTTGCACCCTCTGTGAGTGTTCCGCGGTGTACGCGTCCTATGGCTATTCGGCCGGTGTATGGCGAGTAGTCGAGCGAAGTAATGAGCATCTGTGGCGTTCCCTCCAGTTTCTCAGGTGCCGGAATGTGTTCCAGAATGGCGTCGAGCAGAGCTGTGAGGTCTGTTGTCTCCTTACGCCAGTCGGTGTTCATCCAGTTGTTCTTTGCCGAGCCGTAGAGCACCGGGAAGTCGAGCTGCTCCTCTGTCGCGTCGAGCGAGAACATCAGCTCAAATACCATTTCATACACCTCTTCGGGGCGGCAGTTGGGCTTGTCAACCTTGTTTACCACAACAATTGGTTTAAGACCAATTTGCAGGGCCTTCTGCAGCACGAAACGTGTTTGGGGCATAGGGCCCTCAAAGGCATCGACAAGCAAAATGCATCCGTCGGCCATATTAAGCACCCTTTCAACCTCTCCGCCGAAGTCGCTGTGTCCCGGAGTGTCTATAATGTTTATTTTGGTATCCTTGTACTGTATTGAAACATTCTTCGACAGAATGGTTATACCTCTCTCGCGTTCGAGTTCGTTGTTGTCGAGCGTGAGTTTGTCATTGTCTTGTTCCTTCAGCAGGTTGCCTGCAAGCATCATCTTGTCGACAAGGGTTGTCTTTCCGTGGTCGACGTGTGCAATAATGGCTATGTTACGAATATTCTGCATATAGCTATGTTCTTAATTCATAATTTGTTCTGTAATGCAACTGCAGCGCGGGCAGGCAAATTACTTATATGCTCTTCTGCTTAATCTATAGCTTTGCCTCTTTCGCAAGTGCGTTGCACTTGCAAAGTTACAACATTTTAGCGGAATTTCGGGAACTGTTCCTGATAGATTGTATAAAAATGTTGTTCAGTGCTGCAATTCCAAGCCGCAAACGCTGTTCCCGGAGGGTGGCTTTAAACTATTTTTGCCTAAAGTGGTTGCTATTCCAAAAAATAGTTGTATCTTTGCATCCGCGTTGGCAACATAGTGCGCTTTTGCGCATTCATTTGTCGGCCATAAGATATTTTTTTAACAACTTAAAACATCAAATCTATGTATTTGGATTCTGAGAAAAAGAAAGAGATCTTTGGCACATACGGAACGTCTAACACTGATACTGGTTCAGCAGAGAGCCAG
>JAEIGA010018248.1_pt1 | contig 10680 bp, 6 predicted proteins | sample 9270691 | NCBI WGS metagenome assembly JAEIGA01 (sample SAMN17057246, study PRJNA624740) | gut metagenome | biome: biome; isolation source: fecal sample | host: Bos grunniens | place: China: Xizang | collected 2019 | reverse complement strand
CTGCTGCATGCCTTCATCCCAGTATCCATAACGTGACAGGCAATACTGCTTGAGCCACTGGTCAAGATCTATATTTTCAGCGGTCCATCCCATGTCTGCGAGAAGTTCATAGACCACCTCATTATTTTCAAGTCCTTCAGGTGCCGAACCGAAACCTACAAGATTCTCACTATAAGGAGAATTCAGGGCTTCGACAGAACCTGTCGCATACATTGTAAGGTCTCCGGTAGGAAGCACCTTTCCTCCGAAATTAGGCACATAGCTGTAGATCCACTGCTTTCCATAGAAGCCCTCCTGGACCTTCCATGTCTGCTCTGTGTGCCACACCCACTTAGGGTAGTCATTTCCAAGGTCTACTATAATCAGTTTATCATCCGGAACCTTAGAAAGAAGAGCCTTGAGGCTTTCCTTGTCCCAGAAATCGTGCTGGTATCCGAATGTCCAGCCCTGTGTCACCCATACAGCATCAGGATCACCTGCTGCAATAGAGTTGTAGATCGCCTCACCATACTGGGCGAGAAGAGAATGCTTTCCTGCAACGTCATCCTTGTCAACAGGAAGTCTCATTTCATTGAAACTATCTGAAAGATAGTATTTTGCATCACCGAACTCAGCCTCCCACTCCTGGATGAAAAGCTTACCAATCTCCTGGAAATATGGTGAGTCAGGTGCGAGAACACATGCATTACATGACAGGTCGAAGCCTCCCCATGTAAGCTGATTTGCCTTGATTTCAGGATGCTTTGCCATGAAAGCTGGCGGAACAAAGCCGGCGAATGCAGGAGCGACAGGCTCCATACCAAGTGAACGCATCTTTTCAAGGATCTTATGCTGAAGTGCAATCTGGTCCTCATGCCACTCGCTGTCGAGCGGACCATCAAAAGCATTCAGGTTTCCCATTCTATGCCATGGGAGATGAGCCGGGCCTGTAAAGAAGGCATCAGCCTCTTCCTCTGTAAGGCCCAATTTGACCCATACACGACGAGCAATCGCCTCGCTGGCAACACTTGCCAAAGGCATATTCACACCATGGAGGGCCATCCAGTCAAGTTCCTCTGACCAACGGTCCCAACCCCAATAAGGAGTTGTATATCCGAATGTACATACATTCAAGAAATAGCGGAACTGATATGGAGAAGTTGCGCTTTCCTGCCAATCAGGCCATACTTCAGGAAGGTCAAGATTTGCTCCTCCCCAAGTAACCATAGATCCGCAGGCATAGCGGAGATATTTATTGAAGGCATAGCAGATTGCAGACGGACTGCTTCCCTTGATGAGAACCTTTCCTTCCTTAGCATAGATCTCATAGCAATCCTTTCCGTCAACTGTCTGGATTTCCTCAAGAACAATGCCCTCTGTGGTACCGATTGTCCTACATATAACCTCTTCCGCAACCTTTACTGTTTCGGATGTGGTCTGCTTGCAGCCAAAAAGCATAAGAGCTGCAAGAATAGATATAGTAAGTTTAAATGCCTTCATAGAAATATAGCAAAGGCAGGTCCGGACACGCCGGGCCTGCCTGATTATAAAAAGTGTTATTATCTAACGCACTGAGTCTTGATTGAGAAATAAGCCGGCTTTTCATAAAGTTCAGCTGTCTTATCCTTATCCATACACATCTTGCCAGGAACCTTAGAGCTCTCAAGTGTGAAGCAACCTGAATCGTCAGGAAGTTGAAGGATCTGGATGATACCGTAGATGTACTGAGGTGCATCTGCTGTACCTGCATTTGTGCGGATGATAAGATAGTCACCTGCTCTGAACTCCTCTGTGATAGCCTCCTTGGTCGAAGTCTCACCAGCCTCTACATAGCGGCGGTACATGTTCTTGTTAGAAAGATTTGTAGGGTTTTCCTCAACCCCGAGAGTTGCATTGTCGAGAACCTGCTGGATCTGATTGAATGCCCAGAAAGCCTTCATCTTCTCAAGATTGGTTGAAGCCTTGTTCACATCAAGGAAAAGTTTGTCTACAAACTTGTACTCCTCTTCGTCATAACGATCACCAGCCCAGCTTCCACGGATTGCAGAAAGGCCGAACTCATTATCAGTGATACCAGTGTCAATCTTCTTTCCATCAACCTCGTAAACGTCACACTGACGACCTACAGTACCTGCTGTAAGAGAGTTGCATCTTACGAAAGCAAGACCTCTCTGGCCACCGATGAAGGCGTTGTTAGATGTGTTCATCAGAACGTTAACCCAAGCCATGCTCACGTCAACACCACCAAGTTCACGAGCCTCGTTCAATGAAAGGATGTGCTTAACCTCACCATTGACCTCAGCACCTCTCATAGAGAAGAATGATGGGATGTCAGAACCTGCACCTGTACCAGCTACCGGATATGTCTCCGGATCGTTATCGTTGGTTCCAACCTTAGGAGTTGCAGCCATCATTGCTGTCTCGTTCATCCAGAATGTACCGAGCAGTTCACCAACTGCTGTTGCAGGGAAATAGAACTTAGCCTCCTTGCTGCCAGCCTTGAGAACAACCTCAATGTCTGTCATGTCTTTAGAGTCAGCAAAGAACTCCACCTTCAACTCGTTGCCGGTTGCAGTGTATGTCTGAGCCTCACCTACAGCGACATACTCCTCACCTGACTTCTTGACAGCAGTGAGAATATAAGACTCCAATGTCGCTTCAGTTGTAATTGTACCAAGGATCTCAGTTGGCTGACCATATGGAAGAGCAGCCAGTTCGGTAGTAAGTTCAAGCGTCGCCTCAAGTGGTTTAGCTGTAGCACCACCTTCATCTGGATTCTTTTCGCATGATACGGCAACTATTGCCATAGCAGCGAGTGCAAATAAAATCTTTTTCATAAACTTTAAATTAATGTGGTTATTGATTAGTATAAGATAATTGTCGATATAAGTGGGAAATGATCAGAAAGAATGACGTTCTTACGAACGGCAGCCTCGATAAGTTCCACCTTTTCAACTGGTTTTGTAAAGATATAGTCGATCTTGATTTCAGGATGCAGAGAATGGAAAGTAAACTCATCGGTTGTCAGGTCCTTCCAGTCTGCGCGCAACATAGCCATTTCTTCTGTATCAGGCAGTGCATTCATGTCGCCTGCAAGAAATACCTGATTAGGACAATCCTTGATGTACTCATTGATGAACTTGACCTGCTCTATACGTAATGCAGACTTCTTCACCTCCAGGTGAGTATTTATAAAAGTGATGATCTTGCCGTCTGGAAGTTCGATATCAGCGACGAGCATGTTACGCTGCTCAGACTTTCCCTCATTCGGAAGAAGGACTCTCTCGAATTTCAAGATAGGATACTTGCTGAGAAGGCCGTTTCCATAATATCCTCCGGCATGATTGATAGCCTTGGCATAAACTCCGAACATTCCTGTATGATATGCCAGCACATTGATGAACTTGACACCATGCTGATGAGGTGTCTTTGATCTGTATGAGTCCCAGTCACATTCCTGTACAGCGACAATATCCGGCTGCTCCGAAGAAATATACTCGGCGATCTGCTCCATTGAAGCGAGCTCTCCAAAACGGAGATTGTATGACATTACCTTCAATGTATCTCCTTTCTCAGATGCAGAAAGTACGGCTGCTGATACAAATAAAACACTGATGATTGATAGGATTCTTTTCATTACCATAACCATTTTTCTATTGATACTCTATAATATGGAAGATTGATTGTCTGTCCACTCTCTATTGATCTGCAGACATATGCAGCAGGTACGATCACAAGCACATCAAGCTTTGTGTCCTCGCTTCCGAATGTTGCTGCTCTAAGCGACATGGTCTGCTCGACATACTGCACGACATCAGTCTTGATGGAGTTGTCTACCAGCGATATTATCACACTGTCTCCCTGCAACTTCTGCGACCTGGCCTTGAATATCTCCTTGATCTGATCCATTGAAGATATTCTTGATGTATAGAAGCAGATCTTAGTTGCTGTGGACAGAGGTGCGGAAATCGTAGTGCCGGACATATACGCACCATTCTGAGCGATACCATCATAAAGGGTAATAGGATACAATGTCGCCATTGCCGTTCCCTTTGTGACTGTCTCAGAGGTCGGCTCATGCTGCGCGAAGAGCTGATACACGTTCGCAGTGTAAGACAGCTTATTGAACGGATGAGACACGCCTACAGTGAAGTCTGCCCTGTCGAACATATATATGAGAGGCTTCTTGCCTGACTGTCCGGCAATATGCTGGGCAACGGAGGCAACATCCCTCTTGCCAAAAAAGTCACCTTCATCCTCCAATGTCGAGAACATGTCCACGACAAAGATATTCGAAGCCTTCTCTTCAGCAGGAGGCGCAGGGAGTTCCTGCTTACCTGGACCTTGCTCCTTGTCAGGGTCCGGAGTCGGAGTCTGCTCTGTTCCTTCACATGAGTTCAGAAGGAACATCAACGGCATCAATGCCAATATTTCCAATATTCTCTTCATATCACTCAATGGTTATCTGTACATCAGCTACGATGAAACAGTGGTCCGACATATCTGTTCTGGCAATGACTTCATGGCTTATGCATGTCCATGCACCCTTAGGGTAACCCATCACATAGTCCAGCTGTGAGGTCGGCTTTGAAGTCGGAATGGTGAATCCCAGATCAGGGATCACGTCCTGCCACTTGTTCTTCACATAATTGATAGGATCGCTTCCCTTGGTTGCGTTGTAGTCGCCGATCATAAGGGCAGGAGTCGTAGTATCTTCCGCAAAGAAGGCCTTGTTGACTGTAGCGAAATGCTGGATAGTCAGCTGCGAAGTCTCTAGAGAGAGGTGAACAACACCGACTCTGACTGTTTCCCCGCATGGAAGCTGTACATAGATCCATCCTGTCGCTCTGTCCTCTCTGGTGTCCTGATGTGAGAAGACAGTCTTCTCGCATTTGAAGAACGGATACTTTGAGAGCAGCGCTGTACCGAATCCTCCACCCTGATAAGTGATGGATTTGCAGAAATACGGGAACATGCCTGTCTGCATTGCGACTTCATTGAGCCAGTCGCGGTTGCCGTTTCTGACCGTCTTGTAGTCCACTTCCTGAAGTGCCACAACATCGGGCTTATACTTGTTTATCAGTTCTGAATATGGCTCAGACTTATTGCCGGCATACTCCCCGCCCTGTCTGATGTTCATCGACATTACCCTGAGGGTAACGGTCTTCTGCGCATGCACATCAGATGCGAAAACAAGAAACAGCGATGCAATTATTAATAATATTCTTTTCATAATTTAGTTCCAGCCTGGGTTTTGAGGAGCGAGATTAGGATTGAGCTGCATCTGCTTGAATGGAATCGGAAGCAGATAGTGCTTGTCAGGGTTGAATGTACGGCCGGTCTCGACGAGGAGGTACTCCTGACCATTTTTTGTCTGCCATGTAAGATCCTTATTGAGGTCAACAGCAAGTCTGCTCTGATCAAGCCATCTCTTGTTTACACCAAGAAGGTCTTCGCCAAGAAGATGTCCCTGCTTCCATCTGATGATATCGAAATAACGATGTCCTTCGAAGAACAGCTCGATGCGTCTTTCTCTCTGAATCTCTGTTCTGATGTCAGAGCCTGCAGGAAGGTTGGAAAGTTCCATATGTACCATTCCGACTCTGTCACGAAGCAGGTTGATTGTATTGTCAAGGTCGGCCTGGGTAAGCTGTCCGAGCCTCTCCTTGGCCTCTGCATAATTGAGAAGGACCTCTGCATAGCGGAGCATGATCAGATCATTATCATCGTGTCCAACATACTTCACAGTAGAAGGCTCGACATACTTTCTCATGTAATATCCTGAGTAAGTCATGGCAGCTGTCTTGTTGTTTGTCAAGAGAGGGTATGTGTAGATCTTGTCATCTGTACTGAGAAGGTCACCGCTCTTACCGCCTTCCCAAGGAGTGTTCGGAGCGAGGATAGACTGTACCATACGCGGATCTCTGTCCTTGAACACATCCTCATATGAATTTACGGTAGAAGGGTCCCAGATCTTGCCGTCCTTGGTCAGGTAGGCCTCGATCATGCTGTTTGTAGGAACGAAACGGGCATAGTCTCCAGGTACCCAGCACTCTCTTGAAAGATTATGAGACTGTCTTGCAGCTTCACCAAGGTCATAGTTATATACGAAAGCAAGAAGGGTCTCCTTGTTAGAAGCATTACGTGATGCACGTCCGGTATAGTTGAAGAGGTTTACGTAATCCACATCAGGATTTCCGGTAGAATAGAGAGCATGGTAAGAATTGGCCATTGCTCTTTCTGCTGCAGACACAGCCTCTTCGTACATCTCGTTATAGAGATAGATTCTCGAAAGAAGCGCCAATGCAGCACACTGTGAAACGCGGCCGAACTCGGCAGAGCCAGCTGCAATATACTCCGGAAGGTCCTTGTAGTGATCCTCCAGATCCTTTGTGACGGCAGCGATGACATTCGCCTTCGGATCTCTTCCGCGGAACACATCAGGAGACTCCACACTAAGTTCGTCTGTAATGTAAGGCACATCACCGAAATATGTAGTCAGCACCCAATAGTTGTATGCTCTGTAGAAGTATGCCTCAGCAGCATAACGTGCCTTCACTTCATCCTTGACTGTTTCAGCACGCTGATAATTGTTCAGGAAGTAGTTCACTCTACCGATTCCGGTATAAGCAGTCACCCACAAGGAGTTGATCTGAGATGTCTCTGTTGTGAAGTTTCCTGCACCGATTGTGCGGAAAGCCGTAGTTACAGCCCATGGAGCGCTGTCTGCCATGATCTCTGTAATGTTCAGCCAATATTTTCCCTGAAGTGCAGCTGTGAATGTATTTGCAACTTGTGCAAGATGCTCTTCTGTCTGCCAGAAGTTGTCATCTGTCATTTCATCCTTTGGCATACGGTTCAGGAAATCATCATTGCACGATGAGATCGAAATGATCGTTGCCACTGACAGCAAAATATATATTAATCTTTTCATATCCAGATGCTATTTGAATGTTACATTGAGTCCGAGAACGGCTGTCTTGACCTGAGGGTAATATCCACCCTTTGAAACCGGTGTCTCAGGATCGTAAGCATAGAAGAAGTTACTGATTGTGAGTAGATTGTCCGCAGACACATAAACTCTGAGCTTTTCAATACGAGCCTTCTTCATCCACTTCTCAGGGAAAGTATAACCGAGCTGCACATTCTTCAGACGAAGATATGAAGCATCTTCCATCCAATAAGTCGAGAATGTATTCTGGTTGAATCCGGTATTGTATGTCAATCTCGGATATGCGGCATTCGGATCAGGGTTTGTTCTGACGTTGTAACGCTCAAGGTGAACCTTCTGCGGATATGCTGCCATATCCTGGAATGCATGACGCGCTGTTCCCTCAAGGTAACCGTCACACTTGCCCACACCCTGGATCACAAAGCTGAAATCAAGTCCCTTCCAGGCAACATCTCCTCTTGCACTGTATGTATAACGAGGAATGTTGCTGCCCAAGATGACCTTGTCGTATTCTGGAGTGATACGTCCGTCCGGAACACCGTCTGGACCGCTGATGTCCTTATACTTGATATCACCAGGCTGGTAGTCGTTACCAAGGATTACTGGAACATTCGGCAAGTTGTAGACATGATTCTCTGTGTCGCTGATCTTGAAGTCCTCAGGTGTCATGAGTCCTTCAGCGATGTAGCCGTAGAATGCATCGATAGGGCTTCCCACCACGCGCACCTGGTATCCGCTCAAGTCTGGAGAGTTACCGCCAAGGTCTACGATCTTATTCTTCACATCTGAAAGGTTGAATCCTACACCATAGAAGAAGTCACCTCTCTGCTCTCTCCAGTTGATATCCAACTCCCATCCACGGTTATTAACCTTACCGACATTCTGCTCTGACGGAGTTGCACCGATCTGTGCCGGATAGTTCAGCTTGAGAAGGATTCCTTCTGTGTTCTTGTTATACCAGTCGAATGTCATTGTGAGACGGTTGTCAAGCATTGCAAGGTCAAAACCCAAGTCAAACATCTTGATCTGCTCCCAAGTAAGGTCCGGGTTGGCCAATGTCGACTGTACATATCCTGTTGTAGCTGATGATCCGATCAATGAAAGTCCGTCTGTGATGGACTCGAGAATCGAAAGATATGGATAATCCGAAGAACCTACATACTGGTTTCCGAGCATACCCCATGATGCTCTGAATTTGAGGTTATCTACATAAGGCTTAGCAAAATCCATGAACGGTTCCTCTGACAGACGCCAACCAGCAGATAGTGACGGGAAGAGACCGCCTCTGTTTGCCTGATGGAAACGTGAAGAAAGGTCGTAACGGAGATTTGCTTCAGCAAGATAACGTTCATCGTAGTTGTAGCTCACACGTGCAAATCCTGAGCGGAGAGCCCAGCTTGAATAAGAGCCCTCATTACTCATTGTGCTTGCATCACCAAGATTCAAGGTAGGATCCTTTTCTGTCGAAAGATTTGTTCTGGATGCATTGAAGCTTCTGCCCTCATACCACTCCTGAGACATACCGGCAACTCCGCTCACATTGTGCTTGTCAAAAGAGAAATCGAAGTTGGTCTGAAGGATGAATGTCTGCTGAGTATTCTTGACGTCAATATTCTTGAGCGAATTTGGAGAAGCATAGTCAAATACTGAATTGTCTTCAGGATTGACAAAGCGGATTGTCTTCTTGAGGATATCTCTGAGGCTATTGTATGAAGTGAGGTTATAAGTAGCTGTCACATTCCAGCCCTTCATGATGTCAAGCTTCAATACCTCCTGCAAAGAGAAGTCCTCAGAATTTGTGATTGAACGGCCGCCATCATTCAAGATAGCGACAGGGTTGGTGTTACCACCGCCGTATGCCCAAGTTCCATCTGTGTAATATACAGGAACATTAGGAGCGATACGCATTGCTGTATAGATCGCACCACCGCCACTTGTGAGAGAGTTTACCGGTGATGTGACTTTTCTGGTAGTGTAGCTTACATTCGAAGTGAGTGTCAATCTGTCTATAAGCTTTGTGTTGAGCTTGAAGCGGACATTATGACGCTGCTCTCCAGTGGATGTTCCGGCTGTAAGGCCGTCCTGGTCGAAGTAACGATATGACATCATATAGCCGCTCGAACCGACGTTTCCGTTGATTGTAAGGTTATAGTTCTGCTGAGGAGCATACTTGTTCATAACCTGTGAAAGCCAATCTGTGTTGCCGAAATAGTTAGGATCAGTATTATTCTTGACCTTGTTGAACTGATCTTCGTTCCAAGCTGCTGCTGTTCCTACATTCTGTCTTGCCTCGTTGTCCAGAGTCATGAATTCGATTGCATCACACATCTCAGGAAGAGCAGTCGGTGTCTGAATACCATAGTAAGCGCCAAAAGTGACAGATGTCTTTTCTGTTGCCGCGCCGTTGAGATTCTTTGTTGTCACGAGCAAAACACCATTGGCGGCACGTGCACCATAGATTGAAGCTGAAGCTGCATCCTTAAGGACAGAAACGCTTTCGATATCCTCAGGATTGATGGCAGAAAGGTCACCCTCAACGCCGTCGATCAGAATCAATGGATTTGCATTTCCGATTGTACCGATACCGCGGACACGGATAGTTGTGTTGGAGTTTCCTGGCTCGCCTGTCGCATTCACGACTGTCACTCCGGGAAGCATACCCTGAAGACCAGAGGTAACATTGGAAATCGGACGAGCAGCCATTTCTTCACTACCGATCATCGCCACCGAACCGGTGAGGTTGACCTTCTTCTGAGTACCATATCCGACAACGACCACCTCATCAAGGAACTGGCTGTCAATACTCATGGTCACATTGATAACAGTCTTTCCGGCAACTGCCACTACGACTGTATTATAGCCCATTGAAGTAAATTCCAACGAGACGTTGGGATTGGGAAGTTCTAAAGTCCATCGTCCAGATTCGTCTGTGATAGTACCGAGTGACTGGCCGACCACCATTACTCCTGCGCCGATTACAGGCATGCCGTCTGTATCGACGACAGTTCCGGATGTAACCAAAGATTGCGCACCTAATGGCAAACTAAGTATGGCTATGCCAATACAAAGCGTCAACTTGAGCAGCAGATTCTTCATATTGTTTTGTGGTTATTAGTTATTTGTGTGTTCAAATGTATATTAATGAGCAAATATAACAACTATAGTATAAATATACTATAGACATTTGGAGAATAATTTAGCCAAGATAGGTAAAAAAACGTGCCGACAGTCATTGACTGCCGGCACGTATCAGATATTTTGGGTTTATTTTAATGCTTGAAGTGACGCATTCCTGTGCAAAGCATTGTGATGCCGCACTCGTTTGACTTCTTCACAGAGTCCTCGTCGCGAACGCTACCGCCTGGCTGAACGATTGCCTTGATGCCGTACTCAGCAGCGAGTGTGACAGTATCATCGAATGGGAAGAATCCGTCTGAACCGAGCACAAGACCCTCAGCTTTGATATCCTTGCCTGCCTCTTTGAGCGCAGCCTCTGCCTGCTCGAGGGCGATCTTTGCAGAACCGACGCGGTTCATCTGACCTGCTCCTACTCCGAGAGTAGCACCGTCCTTCACAACTACGATTGCGTTTGACTTAACGTGCTTAACGATTCTCCAAGCGAAGTCAAGGTCAGTAAGCTGAGCCTCAGTCGGCTTAGCCTCTGTTACGCACATATCTGCAACGACAGTCTTGGTGTCGATATCCTGCTCCTGCACGAGGATACCACCGTTCATGCTCACATACATATT
>JAEIGA010018247.1_pt1 | contig 10681 bp, 6 predicted proteins | sample 9270691 | NCBI WGS metagenome assembly JAEIGA01 (sample SAMN17057246, study PRJNA624740) | gut metagenome | biome: biome; isolation source: fecal sample | host: Bos grunniens | place: China: Xizang | collected 2019 | reverse complement strand
CAATTGCCGCGACACGAACACCCGGGGCAGGGACGACCTTATACAAAGTCACAGTCGGCCCGACAACGGCCGTAACCTTCTCAACCTCAATCTGATAATTCTGGAGTGTCGCCGTGATACGAGCATTATTGACTGCAAGTTCATTCTGGCTCACCTTATGCTGTCCCTCTGCATAATCCTTCAATAGATCCAATGATGGGAACTCGTAACGCTCCAGTTCTTCTCTATTATCTATTCGAGGAAGTTCCTCAACAATCTGCTCTGCGAAATGTTCACCTTGAATAACTTCCAGTTCCGGTGCCTCAACGGAAGGATTAATTTCAGGCTCTGCAGCAGATTCCGGAACAGGATCCTGGAATGGATCTGACACCGGATCTGACATCGGATCTGACACCGGATCTGACACCGGCATCGGTTCTTCTTCAATCATTTCAGTTTGAAAGACCTCCGGTTCAACCTCAATCACAGGGATAGCATCCGGCTCAATCGCTGTCGGTATGTCTTGCTCAGCCTTTTTCTTTCCCAACTGTGAAAACCATGCAGCAAACCTGCCGCTTGCGGCCAAAAGCCATGCAATTGCGACCACGAGAAGTATGAATGCCGGTACAAATCCACCGAATAGATTCTGCATCCACATTATCACGGCATGACCAGCATCACCACCCAATCCGCCTCCGAAGAAAGTGTCTTCGCTTACTGAAATTGAAATGTAGGACAGGATTAACGACAACAGAAATGCACCGCTGACTGAAAGAAAGCTCAGACGAAGCAATCCTATTTTCCTATCCCAATAAAAAAGTCTGCAAGCACATGCGCACATCAGAAAGATAAGCACGAATGAGCCCAATCCAAAACATCTGCTGACAAGGAATGAACTCCACTTATACCCTGCTTTTCCTGCCCAATTGGCTACATCAACCCCTTTATCCATCATATCAGGATGACTCATAAGGCTTTGATCTGCACTCCAAGTGAACAGATACGAAAAGACAGACACAAAAGTGAATACAGCAAACACCAGAACCGCTATTCCAGAATATTTCAATATATTCGACTTCTGTTCCTCATCAATATCATTAAAGAATGAGAAGCTCAAACGCCTCTCATTCTTCACAACCTTCTTTTTACTAACTGCAGCCATCTTATTTATGCTGTTTTCTATTTTTCTGATTATTCTTCTGTCTGTTATTTTTCTGCCAGTTCTGACCATTAGACTGTCGGTTGAAGCCATTCTCATGCTGAACCTTGCCTATCTGCAGACCTTCCGGCACCTTGATCCTGTAATCGGAAAGCTTCTCTATATCCTGAAATATTGTCTCGTCGGAAACTGAGTCCTTATTCCAGATCAGATACTGCTGCTTCATATATCCGGCCAAAACACGAATCATTCCTGTCTTCTGCTCACCATCTTCTTTCTGCGCTACAAGATCTATCATATTTTCGATATTACGGCCATAATGAGATGCTCTGAGTGGTCGCTTTTCAATAGGGACCATCTGGGGACGCCTATGCATGATGTCCTTCGCAGGCATCGGATATGGAGAATCCACATCAAGGTCAAAGTCAGCAATGATAAAAAGGTGATCCCACAGTTTCTGCTCATAATTTTCCTGAAGATGAACAGCAGGATTAAGGATCTCCATCACTTTGATTATTGCCCTCGCCTGCTCATTTCTCTTATCCCTATCCTCAATAGTCTTGAGATAGTCCACCATTTTCTGGACATTTCTACCATACTCAGGAATATGGAGGGTCACCCTCTCGGTATTATAAAGCAGTTTACAAGTATCATTAATTTCCATTATCTAATCTTTTAAGAGGCCATACAGCCAAACATGCAAATATATATAAAATATCCTAATTATGGCAGAGGTATAGACACAATATCTCCTCTGACAACATACCACAAATATGCTTCTACATATTCGTACCCCATCTTATGCCATATATCAGCATATCTATCCAACTGCTTTATATATCGATTGTTATGTTCACCAAACTTATAGTCTATAATGGCTACCCTTCCATCTCTGATGACCACCCTGTCAGGACGATATATATTTCCATCTGAATTTATCAGGGACACTTCATTCAAAACTTCTCCGCCATCAAACCAGCCACGTTCCTGTACTTCAGCAAGCTTAGCAGTCAACATTATTTCAGCCTCAACAGCCTCATTTTCGGATAAGTCACCGGCCAGAACAGATTGTCTTACAGATTCATGCAGATCATCGACAGTCCTTATACGAGATAGAATATCATGCAGGACAACTCCCTTCAATCTATTGGACTTCACATAATCCACCTCAGACTCTTCAGCAAAGAATTCCAGGGACTCTGCAGAAAATTTCAATCGTCCCCTTTCCTTGACATCGGTTTGAGCATCCTCAACAACCGGATTCAAAGGAATTGAAGGCAGCGAATCTGAATACTTTACCTGGAAATATTCAACATCATGCTTAGATGGTTTCCTCATAGCCCCAAAATCAACGGTCCGCCCTACGTCAAAGCGCTCAGAATCATCATCTGCCGACGATCTCACTACTTCAAACGGAGGCAGAAGTTCGTCATTTCCAGGGATATCCCCTGAACAAGATGTCGATGCAAACCAATACAACATTTGTGAAAAGTCCGAAAATTGAGTCAGATCACCAGAGTCGAGAGCCTTCTTACATGCTGCTGACGGCGTTTTTGCAATCAGATGCATGCCTAAGCCTGCTCTGGTCATAGCAACATAAATAGTATTGATGTTATCAACCTTCTGCATGAAACTTTCCTTGACAAAGTCGTCGGCGAACAAAGTATGTTCAGTATTTTTCGACAATGTCACATCATAAACGCCCTCGGCCAAGGATTCGAGAGTTGTCCCCTTCAGGTCCGGATAACACCAGCTATCATTTGCCTTGTACAGATTTATATTCTCAACAAAAGGAATGATGACATATGGAAAATCAAGTCCCTTTGACTTGTGGATGGTCATTACCCTCACACTTTCACCTGAGGATGGTGAAGATATTGATGGATCTTTCTCTTCCCAATATTTCAAAAATCCTCTAAGATTATTTCCGTTGACAGACACATAATCTTGAAGATAATCCATAAATGACTGTATATAAAGAGCTTCACCCTCCCACTGCGCATCCTGATCACTCTTCTTCATGCTTCTGAATAAGGTCTCGACAAGATCAACAAGTCCGGAAGATTTTTCTGGCAGACTGACATCCATCGTCTGAGCCAAATATCCACTCACAGTATCCTGAGGATTATCAAGATATGACATCAAAGACACCAGGCGACGAACTGTAATGGAATTCTTAACCTTGAGAGAATCATCGGTCACAACGGATATTCCATTATCAATCAAGAATGTGGCAACATTTTCTCCAATTGCATTACTTCTGACAAGAACTGCAATTTCGGAAAGCATGGCACCATTATTTCTTGCTTCGCATACAGCATCAAGCACTTTCTGAAGTTCCTGAGAAGCATCGCAAAATGTAAGGGAGACGTTACCACGATCAGCAGACTTTCTGCCAACCTTCTGCTTTACGTCCGAATAGATCTTTGACATGGAGCCATTATTCTTGTCTCCACACATAGCATCCAAAATGCCGGCAGCTGATGCGAAAAAGCAGTTGTTGAAATTGACTACGTTAGCCAAACTTCTATAATTGGTATCCAGCACCTCCTCCTTATGATCAGGGAACTTGGACGGCACTGTTTCATCCAACAGTTTCCAATCTGAACCACGCCACCTGTAGATGCTTTGTTTCACATCTCCCACAATCAGATTATCTCTATCGTTGGAATCACTTTCATCAAGCAGCGGATAGAAATTATCCCACTGAACAGAAGAAGTATCCTGAAATTCATCCAAAAGAAAATGCTCATAGCGAACGCCCAGTTTTTCATATACAAAGGGAGCATCCGAACCATCAATGATATTTCTTAGAATCGTATTGGAATCATCTATACAGAGCACATTCTTTTCCTTCATCAGTCCTTTGAACGCCCTGTTAAGTTCTCCAGCTACCCCAAGTCCATATAATTGTTCATCAAGAATCAAAGCAGTATTATAAACCTTGAACTCCTTGTCAAACAAGGCGCAAAAGTCCTCGAGCGGTGTCTGTATAAATGGTTGTACCAATGGTAGAAGCTTTGTGGCTTTAGACTTTGCGAACCACTGTTCGGGATCCAAAGCTTTTGAAACGAAGGTAGCCTTCAATGGCTCAACCTTATCATTATCTTGCAGACCGGCATACACTGCAAGGTTATTCAGAAAACCTCTGTTGGTGTCCTTCAGACTAACCCCCTGCTGAGTTGTCAACTGAATGATTGTCTGAGATGATGACACAACCTTCTCTCTGAAAGTTGAAATGATCTTGCGGCACTCCTTCCTGATCTGCAACAACTTTTCTTTTGAATAATCCTCATCTTCGCAAATGCCATGTTGTTCCAAAACTTCCTGTCTCTGAACAGACTTCAATCTCTTGGCCATCTCAAGCAGATTTGCATCAGCACTATAACGGCCACCCTGTTCGATCTGCTCCAGAACATTCTCGGTCAACCACGACAACAGGTTCTCATTTTCCTCAGTCAATGAATCCAGAACCCTATCGACACTCTCCGCCACCAAAGAATCCTTATCCAGCTCCACCTGATACGACGCAAACTGACCGATCTCACGTGAGAACGCCTTCAACGTGTGTTGAAAAAAACGGTCTATCGTACTGACTGCAAAGGCACTATAATCATGAAGAATATCACTCAATACTCTATTTGCCTTTTGCTGAAGTTCATTCATACCAGGTATGACAGCAGGTACAAAGTAATCGTAATAATCCGACTTACATGGATCTGTAGCAAGCACATGCAGTTCCTTGAGAATCCTTGACTTCATCTCATCCGTAGCCTTATTAGTAAAGGTCACTGCAAGTATATGCCTGTACTCATACCTATCAGAACTCTGCAAAAGAAGAGAAATATACTTTCTTGCCAAGGAATATGTTTTTCCTGAGCCGGCCGAAGCCTTCATAATCTTTAATTTCCTTGTCATCGTCCACAAATCATCTTAAAGTCACAATATCCGCAAACTTTGGCATCTTCTGTACGTCTGAACGGCACATTTATATCATAAATTTCTTCAAGCAGCCTTTCGAGATTCTCCATCATCGCATCATAGAAGACACGGCACAACTTTTTCGTCTTTGGCTTATCCTTGAACAGATTTGATGTCGAATATACAGAATTGTAAACATCCCGTCCCCTAAACCGCAGATCATCATCAATCAACATATCATAAATAAAGAACTGAAGAGCAATCTTCGGCCTTTCCTTGCATGAAGGATCGAATATCATATCAGCAATATCCACAGCATTGCTATCATCTATATTCTCATCATTTTCCAAGACCTTTCCTGTCTTATAATCCACAATTCTGACCTCACCGTCTTTACGACTGTCCAATCTGTCTATATATCCCTTGAATTTCTGACCAAACACAGTCTTTGAAACCCTGTTTTCCAATCCCAGAATCTCAAAACCAGACGAACCCTCCTCCATGAGCACCTCTATATCCCGACTTAGGGTCTTCTTTACATATTTTACGATCACATCCGCCACAACCAGATTTCTTCCACTGATTTCCAGAACATTCATCTCTCTCATAATAAGCGCCTTGACCTTATTTCTGATTTCCAGATCGCGGCATCGCCATGACTCAAGATAGTTCATATCGATAATCCTCAGAGGGTCCTTGGTCAAACCGTTGTTGGGCGCAGACGGATTGAAAAAGAAGTCTACATTCATCGCCTCCTCACCTGTATACAATGAACGCATTGTTTCATGAAATATTGTTCCAAACATTCCATAATCCAATGATTCTGCAACTTCCTCTTCAGCCCGCAACCCTTTCACGGTTGAGTAATAGAACTTTGCCGGGCATGCGAGATAGTTCTGCAAGGTAGTTGCAGAAAGAGCGGTATCCTTTATCACCTGAACATCCTCCTGAGTCTTCTCCACGTCAGACAACTGCACAGGCTTCATCTGATCGTATTTCACCACATATCTCCGGACCGGAAGACCGAAATGATATTCCAACTGCTTGATATATCTGCTTTCTTCGCCAGATTTCAGTCCTTCCGTACGGGAATCCACAAGCATCCACACGTTTTCTGCGCGAGAAATCATGCGATAGAAATAATAGGCCCACACCGCATCCTGATATTCATATGTCGGCAAGCCAAAGCCTTTTCGCAGTTCAGGCGGAATGAATGAAGAGCTCACACTTCTACGAGGGAATATACCTTCATTAGAAGACATTATTATAAGACTCCTAAAGTCCAAGGCTCTCATTTCCAAAGGGCCCATAATCTGCAATCCTCGCAAAGGTTCACCTTTGAACGGCACTGAAACAGCACCAAGAAGCTGATCAAGAAGTCTTACATAGGTCAGCGGAAGCACTTCCAGACCAACTTCATTCAGAACAGTAATACAACGATAATACTCACGAGCGAACTCCAGCTCCAAAGCCAGGGCACTATCATCTGCTATCCTTGCAGCCAGAGTCTTGAGCACAATCTTCTGATATTCAGCAAAATCCGATATCTGTTTTGAGGAAGCTGACTTGGCATCACTCAAAATCGGACGGAATATGGTAGATAAAAGGGAACTTGCAGCAAAATCATCTTCACAGATATAGTGTCTGGCCTCTTTCCTAACTGACGCAACAACTTCCATAGTCACATCATCCGCAACTTTTCTGAACACTTCTGAGGCAAAGACATCCCACACAGGCTTATGATAGAAATAGTTTTTCCCATTCCTATGTATGACATTAAGCTGAACAGAAGCAATGTCAGACATCAATGCATACAGCAGACTGCCGGACATTGGAAGTCCCATGGTTACATTAATATCCTTGATGGCTTCAGGAATGCAGTTCAGCACAGGACGAAGCAGATTTTCATCAGGCAGAACCACTGCACAATCCGATCCGACAGAAGACAGATCACCACCATAATGCATTTCGGCGACATGGCACAAAATATCTGGGATACGCTTGGCCTGTCCTACCATAGATGATATACTGATCACATTGACTTGCGGCACCCGGACTCCATCGACGTCCCAATCCGCAATCTGAGGGAATTCCATCACATTGTCCGCCATAAAGAAAGACGACCTGTTCTGAGGATCCTTGATCATTTCACCAGTCCAATCCCAACAGAACTGAGCTCGCCCGGCATCCCTAAGTTTCCGTAACAGCATTTTTTCAGACTCACTCAATGCATTCAATCCTACAAACACGAAATCATATTCCTTCTGGAATGCAGAATCAAACACATCTGAAACCGACTCCGACTTGAGTCTGTCGGACAAGTCTCGATAGACCATACCCTCATAAGCCATCCTTTTATCCCGGAGAGCCTTTCTAAAAGAAAAATATAGAGGGCTCAACAAATTCCATATCTGCAGGAAGCGTCCCTTCACATCAGGATTATCCGTATCCAAGTCTACAGTAAGTCGTCCTGACTTATCATTGAAATGACTTATAAAACCTTCAATCGCATGTTTTTGAGTTGGGGAAAGATACTCAAACGTATCTTGCAATGCCTTGAAATCAGCAACATTGGCAAACAACTGGGACGGATCCACAAGATATTTATCTACATCATTGAAGTCCGCAAGAATTACATCTCCCCAGAACACAAAATCATCAAGGGTTTCAGCCTTATGATTCAGGGTTCTATAGCAATCATATAACTCCAGAAGAAGTCTGACGCGATCTGATGCATACAGACCGGCGACTTGATAAAACAAGTCATTGATTGTGAGCATCTGGGGGGCAATAATGGGAGTATTGCCCTTTACAGCCTCACAAAGGTGCTTGTTGAAAAACACCATGGAACGCCTGTTCGGAAAGACAAAGCACTTACGACTGACCTCACCCGAGCGATAATAATGGTCTGCTACTTGTTTCAGAAATGGTTTCATAGTATATGATACTTATTTTTCTGTGCAAAGTTACAGCCACATTCTGCCAAACTATGGCACAATTAATCTTCAATATTGAATTCTGCAGCGAAATGTTCTGCTATATCATCCGGAACGTCAAAACTGAGATTGCTCCACAAATCCTCCATCTGTCGACGATCTTTCTTGGTTGGACGACCGGCCCCCCTGTCCCTTTTAAGGAAGAAGGTTTCCACCGGAGCACGCAACTTATCCAATTCCTCCTGCGGAGTAAGATTCTCGGCATATCTTGGAACCAACTTTGCCCCTTGTCGTTTATCAATAAGTTCCAGGACTTTATATGTATAGACAACAGCCCCCTTACGTGCCGTTATCACGTCACCGACTTTTACACCTTTTGACGGCTTGATATCTGATCCATTGACACGAACCTTTCCTCCTTTACAAGCGTCAGTTGCATCAGTCCTTGTCTTATACACTCTGATGGACCACAGATATTTATCTATACGAAGTTCTTCCATAACATTCCATTAACTGAAAAAGTTCAATGGGCTTGCTCCTGTCGGTCCGACCGGCTCGTCATCATCATCAAAAACTCCATCCTCAAGTCCTTCGTAATCTTCTCCTTCAAGAAAAGCCTCTGTTTCAGGATCAATGTAGTCATCGACATATTCCGCCGGGCGGGTGACCACCTCAAGAAGAACAGTTTCGGTATCACGAGGAACAAGATAAAAATCTTCCATATCGGCCGGTATCAATATAGTTTCACCTTTAGAAAACTCGTAATTGTCCATAAAGGCTTCACCGTTCTCCTTGGTGGAAGGTACCTGAACAGATGCCGCTCCATCTATACACATATACACAATATAGCTTTCAAACTGATCAGTATATATGTGTAATGAATCCTTGAGATTCAGTTTTGTCACATTGAACTGAGGAAGTTCGACCAATGTCTCAACCACCTTGCCTTCCGAAGAGTGGTGGTGTTCATCATGACAATGACAATCATCCTCGCAATCACAGGATTTACATGGCACAGATGAAGCCTCATCTCCCCAAAGCGGTCCCTTTCTGTAAAGACCCGGATCAAAAGCCTTATAATCAATCACATCTATCGCTTCTTCCAGATGCATAGGCCTTGCAGTCGATGGGTCAAGTTCTCTACCCCAATCGTATAAACGGAAAGTCATGTCAGAAGATTCCTGAATCTCTGCCATCAGTATGCCTCCATCTGCTGCATGAACCGTACCTGGCTTGATATATATCACATCCCCTTTACGCGGAGATATGACATTAAGAACCTCTTCAACAGTACCATTATTGCATCTGTCATAAAATTCCTGGGCAGTCATATCGCGATTAAAACCCATATAAATCTTAGCACCCGGCTTTACATCCATAACATACCAGATTTCCGCCTTTCCAAGAAAGTCATATCTTTCTGCTGCAATTTCATCATCAGGATGTACCTGGACAGAAAGCCTGTCATTCACATTAAGAAATTTAATCAAGACCGGGAACTGACGTCCGTAAAAGTTATGCACATTCTCCCCTACGATTCTTTCCATATAGGTTTCCATCAGTTCGCTGATGGTGTTACCTGCAAGCCATCCGTTGCTGACTACCGAATCAACAACACCCATATCTGCCAACTCCCAGCTTTCTCCTATGCGCACTTCTGCACCAAGAAGCGTTTCATTACCCTCCTCATCACTTTCGACAAAACGTTTTCCAAGTTCATTGACAAGAGCGCTACCACCCCAAGGCCTTGGCGAGGCGATGGGAATAAACTTCAACGGATATAATTTCTTTTCCATATTACATTCTATATATACAGTCTGGCAAATATACTTAAAATATCAGTTCAAACAGCATCACAAAGCCTGAATTTGGTATGGATATTGACAAAAGATGAGAACCTGCTTAGCAGGTACAGTATACAAATAATAATATAAAGGAGACAAAGATATGTTACCAGCAAAACGATTTAACGGACTCAGCAGCCTTCCAGATTTCTTCAACGACTTCTTTGACAACGGAGGTATAGAAAAGATCAGCACAAAGGCTCCTGCCATAAATGTCATGGAAGATGACAATAAATACAAAATAGAGGTGGCCACTCCCGGCATGACCAAGGATGATTTCAAGGTACATGTAAATAAGGATGGCAATCTTGTAATCGAAATGGAGAAAAAGAAGGAAGACGAAGAGAAAAAAGACGGAAAATATATACGAAGAGAATTCGCATATACTAGATTCCATCAGACTCTTATACTTCCGGAAAATGCAGAAAGAGACAAGATAGATGCAAAAGCAGAGAACGGTATACTCAAGATCTGCATTCCAAAACTCCAGACAGAAAATAATGAACCCGAAAAACGGGAAATTGAAGTAAAATGATGTAAAATGCTCAACAGATTGGTTTTCATTGGTTTTGGTTAATTGAGCATCTGATGGCGGCTACGTTTGTGGTAGCCGCCATCAACTTTTTTGCACTTTTTTTGATTTTTTGTCGAAAAAAAATTTGCAGGTTTCAAAAAAATGCGTACCTTTGCATCCGCGTTCGAGAAAAACGCATAAGTCTGAACAAATGGTGCGGTAGTTCAGCTGGTTAGAATACCGGCCTGTCACGCCGGGGGTCGCGGGTTCGAGTCCCGTCCGCACCGCAACAGGGAGCATAGCTCAGTTGGTTTAGAGCATCTGCCTT
>JAEIGA010018246.1_pt1 | contig 10681 bp, 6 predicted proteins | sample 9270691 | NCBI WGS metagenome assembly JAEIGA01 (sample SAMN17057246, study PRJNA624740) | gut metagenome | biome: biome; isolation source: fecal sample | host: Bos grunniens | place: China: Xizang | collected 2019 | reverse complement strand
GGCAAACTCGAAGTGGCTAAAAAGATGATCGAAAACGGAATGTCTATCGATGATGTTGTCAAATTTACAGGGATGTCCGAAGAGGAGATTGTCCTTGCTGTAAAATAAGCATCAGTTCACCTCCACTATCTCATTGTCTTCGAGATACCAGATGTAACCTTCTACAGTGGTATAACCCATTTGTAGGAGGTATTTTTTGTAATCCTGGACCTGATAAATGTAACGTTTGCTCTTGAGATGTCCGAATTTGTAATCAACGATAATAGCGTGGTTTCCACTGGTCATTATCCTGTCTGGACGGCGGAATTCTCCACCAGGTAAGAGGATATCTATTTCGTTATGGAAGTCGTAAGTACCATCAAACCAATGACGTTCAGCCACTGATTTCAGTCTTTTATGAAGATCATCCAGGATCTCCTGACGTGATGCGGCATCTATAAGTCCTTCTCTCACCGCTTCATCTACTGCATCATCAAGATCTTCCTCTGTCGCTATCTTGGCCAGAACATCGTGCATCACTACACCTCTTCCCCTACTGCTGTCAATAGAGAAGAAATCACCTCCTGCAAGGGCAAGTTTGAGTCTGTCACCTATAGGAACCGATTTATAGATACCCGATTCCGACTCGTCAGAAGGTGATTTTTCAGAGGTATGAGAAGTGCTTACAAACCATTCTCCCTCTTCATACTCCAGTTCTTTACCACAATACATATAGAGGACATCTGCCATAGATGCTATAGCGAAGTTCCCGTCTTTATCGAATTTGGGCACTTTTGGATAAACTATAAGTTCTGTTTTGGCCCTGGTAAATGCTACGTAAGCAACATTTATCTTGTCTATATAACTATATAGAACCTCCTCTTTATAGTCTTCAGCAAAAACAGTATTGAGCAGTTTTGATGAAGATGCTATGGGAAGTATCTTAATCTCATTAAAAGGGGCATCCCCAGGGGTACACCACAATATCTTCCCTCGATCCTCCACTTTTGAGTCATATAAAGGTTCATCAAAGAATGGGACAAGGACTACATCATACCCCAACCCTTTGGATTTGTGTATTGTGATAATTCTGATAGCATCATCGCCCTCTGGTGCCGATATTGACCTTTTACGTCCCACTTCATCCCACCATTTTACAAAGCCGTCAAGATCAGATCCATTGACCGATGTATAATCCAGGACAGAGTCCATAAATGCCTGTAAAAAGGCACCTTCAAGCATATCCTCGGGTGACATCTGACGAGCTATCTCTTCACATATATTATATAGAGATTTCTCAGAAGCTGATATCTCCACTCCATTGAAAATGAACTTCACAAGGGGATCCTCCGGGGATGAGATATATTTAAGGGCTGTCACAAGTTTCTGAACACTCTTGGAAGCTGAGATAACAAGTGAATCATCAGATACAATTTTGAATCCTGCATCAAGGAGTTTACCAGCTACAGCAGAACCCTCTTTATTTGTCCTGACGAGTACTGCCATATCTTTATAGCTCCAACCATTCCCTTTCAATATATTTATATCCTCAACAAGTCTTTCCAGATTCACCTCTTTCCAATCCCTCTCACCATCCGATTCTATAAACGACACCTTTACATGCCCTTCACTACCCTTGCTCTCAAGATACTCCTGTTCAAAATAGTCCGGAGACTCTTTATCCGTACTATAAATATTGGTTATCAAGGTATTCTCCGTATCACCTATTGTCTTATTGAACTTATTCTGAAGCTCCCTGGCACACATTCCAAAAAATGAGTTATTGAATCGCACCACATGCTCATAGCTTCTCCTACTTGTCCTCAGATTTCCATCCTTGATATCATACCCTTGGAAATCTCTGTAGAGCCTCTCCTTCAGAAGGCTCCAGTCGGAATTCCTCCAGCGGTATATGCTCTGCTTGACATCTCCCACAATGAGATTGTCCAACCCTTTGTCTGCACTGTCTTTAACAAGAGGTAAGATATTCGACCATTGCATCTGGGAAGTGTCCTGAAACTCATCTATCAGATAATGATCAAGCCATACACCCATCTTCTCATATACAAACGGAGTATCGCTTCCATCTATGATTTTATTGAGAACATCGTTGGTTTCAGACAAGAGTACTATGTTTTTCTCCTTGCAATATTCCTGGAACACATTATAGATATCTCCCAAAATGCCGAGGGTAAAGAGGTTCTTTGATATAACCTTAGCCGTATTGTAGTAGACAACGTTTTCACTGTAAAGGGAGATTGCCCTATCTACCATATCATTCAGGCCGTCGTTATATGCTGATTCGATGCTCTCTTTAATCGCAGATGGCCCTTTTTTAGAAGACCAGCGTTCCATATCACCGCTCAATTTTTCAAATGTGGCTGTAGGCTCTTTGATCTCACCATTTGCCCACCTCTCGAAGAGTTTGAATGGAGATTTGGATGCACCGGAGAAAGACTCTGCCGTTAATCCATGTTTCTTTATGATATTGCACCCGTCTTCCCCTATTTTACGACTTTGCTCTTCAAAACTGCGTATAACATTTTCAATTCCTTGACGATATTGGTCTATAACCTCCTTCTCTGCTATCTCTCCACCTAGCTCCCTCTGCTTCAATTTGAGGGTCTCCTTGAACAATTGGGCTCCCAGATTTTTAAGGCGGGGCAATGGATTCCAACCTTCACCCTCCTCGATAGACTCTACCGACATCCTGATCATCCAGTCAAGCAGCGGCTGGTTTTCCCCCAGAGAGTCCATCATAAGGTCCAATGTCTCCGACAATACCGATTCGGCATCAAGCTCCACGTTGTATGATGCAAAGTGCCCAAGTTCACGGGCAAAAGAGCGCATGGTTTGCTGGAAAAACTTATCTATGGTACTGACATTGAACTGACTATAATCATTCAATATCTCTATGAGCATTTTGCCCGCATTTTCACGGATATACTTCTCCCTGCGTGCAGGCTCCATCCAACCCAACGTATCAATCTCCATTATATTGTCAAAGATGGTATCCTTTTCTGTGGTAGTGACCAGGGAGTGGAGTTTCTCCAATATCCTCTGCTTCATCTCATCTGTAGCCTTGTTGGTAAATGTTACCGCCAGAATATGCTTGTACCCATCCTTCTCTCCGTTCTGGAAGAGCTTTACGATATAGTCACCGGTAAGTTTATATGTTTTGCCTGACCCAGCAGATGCCTTACAAATCTCCAACATAGCTCTATTTGTTACATACTACGGAGTACGGGCAATACTCACAGGTTTTACCTTCTCCCTTCGCCTCAAAAGGGATCTCTTTATTGAATATCTGATTCTCTATCAGATCATATAATCTTTCTACAAATAGCTCGTAGTCCTGTGGAGTTATAGCAAACTCCGTAACATTTTTATCTGTACTGAAAAGATCTCTCAGCGAACATACAGAGAGGACCACTTTATCCATATCCTTGACAAGGCCTTTCTTATCCAACAGGAAAAGATACAGCATCATCTGAAACGCTGTATAAGGTCGCTTATCGGCAGGAAGATCAAACATATCCCCCACCTCTTTCCATTTGATGGAATAACCCCCTGTCTTATAATCCACAATCCTGTCATTGCCGTCCATTCCGTCCCGACGGTCTATTATTCCGAAGAATTTGACTTCGCCCTCAAGTGAAGGCAATTTCACCATTACCGGACACCTCTCCTCGACACTGGTGAAGACAAATGGTGCCCTCCTCCTGTCCTGCTCAAGGGTCCGCTTGACATATCTTAGTATCAATGCCTCCACTATCTTGTTTTTCCCCTCCACTCTGCTGACTTTCATCTCCTTCCTGAAGGCATCGTGAATGAATCCCATTATAGACTTCTCATCATCGATCCAATGGGACAATATATCCTCGGAGACAATCTCACCACAATATGGCTCATAAATATGCTGCATCACTTCGTGGAACATTGTTCCAAAGACGTTGGCTTCCACCTGTTCGCTCACCTCTTCCTCCTCCTTGATTTTCTCCACTGCCTGCAGATAGAACTTAAGCGGACAATCGAGATATGTATTGACAGATGAGGCGGAGAAATTGTGTTCAAACAGCCTTTTTATAACATCGTCACTTTTTTGCACCGCCACTTTTGTCTCTGGTGAGCTCTCAATTTTGAAAGATACAACCCTCTCCTTCATCTCCACTCCGTGGTGATATTTGAGCTGTTTGACATATCTGCTTACCTCTCCCGAACGCCCTACGCCCTCTGTTCTGGTATCGTACAGAAGGTAAACTTTCCTGGCTCTGTATATGCTGCGGTAGAAGTGGTAAGCCCAGATCGAATCCTGGAACTCATAGTTCGGGAGTCCGAACCCTTTCCTGAGGTTATATGGGATAAACGAATTGCTCACACTCTTTGAGGGGAATTTTCCCTCATTGCAGCTGAGGATGACCACATTCTCAAAATCGAGGGCACGGGTCTCCAGTGGACCCATAATCTGCAGCCCCGACAGCGGTTCGCCATTGAACGGGATAGAGATTCCGCTAACCAGCTGCCCCAAAAGCTTGAAATAGGTCTCCTCTTTAATATCAAGGTTGAACCCCTTGAGGCGGTTTATACATTTGAAGTAGCCCAGTACCAGCTCTTTATCAAGCGGATTGAGCCCCTTTTGCAGCTCTTCGAGCAATGCGATCTGATAATCGGCCATCTGCTCCGGGCGCTGCCTGAAGATCAGCCCGATTATATCGTCCCCGGCCAGAATTTCAACCGGAACAAATATCATATTCTTCTCTACAATTTCTCTTTTCAGCCTCTTGGCCCTCTCCCCGACCCCTTCGAGTCCCTGGATATATTTATGCCCAAGCAGGGCAATGACACTCGCGTGATAGAATTGGGTCTCCCCATCCACCTCCTTCGCTTTTTTCCACAGAGGTGCAAGCATCCCCATAAATGAGGCCACTTGGGAGTTTTTGAGGGAGTACCCCATTGTGACATTGACATCCTGTATCTCCTCTGGAATAGAATTGAGCACCGGGAACAAAAGGTTCTCGTCCGGAAGGACAATGGATGTCTCCACCGGATCAAGCTGAGGCAGAAGCCCTGTGAGGTATTTTGCCTGCCCTACCGCCGAAGGGACCCCTATCACCTTGATTTTACGTTCGGTAAGGTTTCTCCCCGTTTGCCCGTCTGGCAATGGGTATGCGGATGGATATTGAAGGATATTCTCCTTCATGAAGAGAGAAGATTTGTTTGCAGAGTCTGTTATCTCATCTCCGTAGAAATCCCAGTAGAAATCTGCAACGCCCTCCCTTTTAAGATAAGAGAGAAGCCTCTTTTCGCACTCGTTAAGTGCATTGAGACCGACAAAAACTATCTTTTTATACCTTTTGGCGAGCTTTTGCAGGGCAATTACACCTTCATCTGTCTCTCCATTTTCAGTTGGTTGCGGTAGCCCCATCGCACTATTGGCTGCATCTGCCACCATCCGGTATATCATCCCTTCGTAAGCCTCCCCCTTCGACTCGAGGTGGGACCTGAAGTTTGAATATATCCTGTAGAGGTTGTTCCAAAGTGAGAGAAATTGCTGCTCTTTGGTCCCGGCGGAGTACTCGTTGAAAGTGCGCCAGAACGATTTTATCGCCTTTATCTGCTCCTGGGACAGGAATTCGTAGCCTCCATCCAGTTCGTGCAGATCTTTAATGTTTGTGAAGAGCTTCTCTGCATCGACCATATATTTGTCGATGTCATCAAAGTCATTCAAAAGAATATCCCCCCAAAAGACAAATTCGTCAAATGAGGAGATATTATACTCTTTGTAAAGGTCTATAAGTAGGGAGATCTTGTCTGCAACTTTAAGGCCGGAGATCTCCGAGAAAAGGTTATTTATGGTTATTAGGGTTGGCGAAAAAAGGGGCTTGTCAATCATCTCTCCCAAGTATTTCTTAAAGAAGAGGGACGAACGTCTGTTAGGGAAAACAAAACAGCACTCCTCTATCGCATCCCCTTCACGCTCCAGATAGAGCTTAGCCACCTGCCATAAAAAACCGTTTACCATTCTACTTGTTTACAATCTTTTTCTTAGTTCTTCGCCTTGAGCCTCGAAACCTGGCTTGCCAAGCAGGGCGAACATATTTTTCTTGTAACCCTCTACACCAGGCTGGTCAAATGGATTGACTCCAAGCATATAAGCACTTACACCACAACCCACTTCGAAGAAATAGAACAACTCACCGAGGTTATACTCATCGATTTTCTCCATAGAAAGTGAGATACATGGCACACCACCATCCATATGTGAAAGGCGTGAACCTGCCTCAGCCATCTGGTTGCAATACTCAAGATGTTTGCCTGTCAAATAGTTAAGGCCGTCAAGGTTTTGTGCATCTGAACCGATTGTCAGAGATTTGTTGGTTTTCTCCACTGAGAACATTGTCTCGAACAGGATTCTCTGACCATCCTGTACATATTGGCCAAGTGAGTGAAGGTCTGTAGTGAAGGTTGCAGATGCAGGGAAAATACCCTTACCGTCCTTACCCTCTGACTCACCATAAAGCTGTTTCCACCACTCGCTGATAGAGTGAAGTTTAGGGTTATAGTTTACAAGAAGTTCAATAGATTTGCCACCATCATAATACTCATTGCGGATAGCAGCGTAGCGAACTGCGATATTGTCATGATTGCGCTCATAGCATTTTGCAGCCATAGCAGCAGCACCTTTTACAAGTGCACGGATATCATATCCTGCAAGTGCAATAGGGATAAGGCCCACTGGAGTAAGTACTGAGAAACGGCCACCCACGTCGTCTGGAATCACGAAAGTTTTGTAACCTTCATCATTTGACATGGTCTTAAGGGCTCCTCTTGCTGCATCAGTCACAGCCACGATTCTCTCGCGTGCACCCTCTTTTCCGTATTTTGCCTCAATATATGATTTGATGATTCTGAATGCAAGAGCAGGTTCGGTAGTGGTACCCGATTTTGAGATAACCACCGCTGCCACAGATTTGCCTTCAAGATATTCCAAAAGTTCTGCATGATAATCCTCTGAAAGGTTGTGTCCTGCAAATACCACTCTAGGTCCTTTCGCTGGCATGTAAGCCTCAAAATTGTGCGATAGCGCCTCGATAGTAGCTTTAGCACCAAGATATGAACCTCCGATACCGATAGCCACCACTACCTCCACACCTAGATTTTTCCAATTGGCAACTACCTCATCACACTCTTCAAAAAGTGATTCAGGGGTCTCTGTAGGGAGTTTTTTCCACCCTAGAAAATCGTTACCGGGACCATTTTCATTAGCCAAAACATCAAGAGCCTCAAGAGCTTTATCCAAATACTTTTCAGATGGATTTGCTGTAAGTTTAATCATAATGTAATTATATTTTTAGTGTTTTATTTCAGTTTGTTTCTCAGTACTTTGATTACCGATTCTGTGTACCAATGGTCATACAGGATAGAGTAGACCGCATCTGCAATAGGCATGTCCACGTTATATTTCTTATTGATCTCATGGATGGCTTTCACCGCATAGTAACCCTCCACCACCTGTCTCATCTCCAGCTGTGCTGTCCTTACAGAGTAAGATTTGCCTATCATCACACCGAATGTACGGTTACGGCTGAACTGCGAGTAACAAGTCACCAGCAAATCTCCCAGATATGCCGAATTTGTGGTATCACGATTATTGTCAGCATGTGTGGCGTTTATAAATCTCTTCATCTCACCGAAAGCATTCGAGATCAGAACAGCCAGGAAGTTGTCACCATAATTCAGACCCACACAGATACCGGCAGCGATAGCGTAGATATTCTTCAATGCTGCAGCATACTCCACACCATAGATGTCTGTACCCGGAACCACATTGATAAAGTGATTCTTCAGGAAGCGGGCAAGATATTCAGAGACCTCCATATGTTTGGATGACACAGTGATATATGAGAGTCTCTCACGTGACACCTCCTCCGCATGACATGGGCCGCTAAGTACGCCCAACTTGTCAAATGGGATATTGTGCACCTGATTGAAATATTCTGCTATAGTGATATGGTTCTCACCTACAAAGCCCTTTACTGCCGACACAATAAGCTTACCCGACAAATCTGCGGTAAGATTCTCTACCTCGCTCAAAAAATAAGCAGACGGGATGGCAAAAATCAAAATTTCACCATAGTCTGCCACATAGTTCATATCGCTACTGATATCCAGCAACTCTGTATCGAGTTCCACTGACGGAAGATATGACGGATGATGCTGATACTGAATGATATGATCAATCGCATTCTGATTTCTCATATACCAGCACACCCTCCTTTTATTCCTGGTCAGAAGTTTAACTATAGCTGTCGCCCAGCTTCCACCCCCTATAACAGAGAATTTCGGATTTTCGTTCTCTAAGATTTGTCTCATGTCAGATTAAGTCAATATTAGACAAAGATAGTGATTTATGGAAAATTTTCCTAACTTGCGCCATCAAACAACAGAGAAAATATGAATCAAAAAATAATATTGGGTATTACCCAGGGCGACCCAAACGGAATAGGCTATGAAGTAATCATCAAAGCACTTGCAGACAGCAGGATGCTTGAATTGTGCACACCTATCGTTTACGGCTCATCCAAAACATTCGGTTTCTACAAAAAACAGGTTCCAAGTACAGAAAACCTGAACACCAATATCATAAACACAGCGAAAGATTGCCATCCAAAGAGGGTCAACATCATAAACTGTGTTCCAGACAATTTCAAAATCGAACCTGGCCAGCCATCATCAGATGCTGCCATGTCATCAATCCTTGCACTCAAGGCTTGTGTTAAAGACCTTAAAGAGGGTAACATTGATGCCATGATCACCGCACCATTCAACAAAAAAGGTGTAGCGGACAGCTCTTTCGGTTTTCCTGGCCACACCGAGTACCTAATCAATGAATTCGGTGTTTCTGACGGCCTTATGTTCCTCTGCTCAGAGCAAATGAAAGTGGGCGTGGTAACCAATCACCTACCCCTATCCAAAGTTTCTGATGCATTGAGCATTGACTTGATTTTGGGCAAGATAAGACTTATGAATGAGTCTCTCTGCAAAGATTTCAACATCCAGAGACCTAAGATTGCCGTACTTGGCCTCAATCCTCACGCAGGTGACGGTGGTCTGTTGGGACGCGAAGAGCTGGAGATCATCTGCCCTGCCATCAAAAAGGCAAATGAAGAGAATATCCTCGCATTCGGTCCATACTCTCCAGACGGCTTCTTTGGAAACAATTTACAGAACAATTTTGACGCAGTCCTTGCGATGTACCACGATCAGGGTCTTATCCCATTCAAGGCACTCTCATTTGACTGCGGCGTAAACTATACAGCCGGACTTCCTGTTGTCCGCACATCTCCTGACCATGGTACTGCTTATGAGCTTGCCGGCAAAAATGAGGCTAACGCCATGCCAATGATCTCTTCCATCTATGCAGCCATTGACATTGTCCGCAACAGGAGACTTTATGAAGAGATGAGGGCTGATGTACTGCAAGTGGTACACGAGCCAAAAGTAGAGGGTATCAAGGGTCCGGTTTAATATCCCAATATGGCACCACTCCCTATTCAGCTATACACTGACGGTTCTTCGAGGGGCAATCCCGGTCCTGGCGGATACGGGGTAGTCCTCAAGTGCGGCACACACTACAAAGAACTCTCTGAAGGGTTCGAAGAGACCACCAACAACAGGATGGAGCTCCTCGCTGTCATCGTCGGACTGGAAGCTATCAAAAGGGAGAATGCAGAAGTTATCGTATACAGCGACTCCACATATGTCGTAAAGGCTGTCAATGAAGGATGGGTCTTCGGATGGGAGAAAAAGAACTTTGACAAAAAGGCCAATCCTGACCTATGGATCCGCTTCCTACAAATCTATCGCAAACATCGTGTCCGTTTCGTCTGGATCAAGGGACACGCCGGCCACCCCGAAAACGAACGCTGTGATGCCCTCGCCGTAGCTGCAGCATCAAAATTCCTTTAGGCACTTGCCGGATAGGCCAGCATTGCTCCCCACAGCATTGCACCCCACCCCACACCATACCACACCATACCACTCACCAGTGCACTCTCGTGCAAAACACCTTTCCGCACACCCCCTCCAGAGGGCCTTCCAGAGCGGGTCTGTGGAAAAACCCCGCAAATTCGGTGGGACCTTTCCGCTCACCCCACTCAGAAGCACTTCCAGGGCACATCACCGGAATAGCGATTTGCAGGAAATCCCCGTAACCTCAAATAGCCACCCGGAACACCCAGAATAGCCACCTTACGAAATCTTTGAGTAGTCAATATCGACCATGCTCTCCACTTTCTTCATGGTGGCGAGCTGTGATACGAGAAGTTTGTTGTCGCCACCCTCCAGATTCGGGTCACGCTCGAGAATATCTTCAGCTGTATTGCGTGCAAGTGTCAGAAGTTGGGAATCCTGTGATAGGCTTGATATCTTCAGATCGATCGCCAGTCCACTTTGTCTGGTCCCCTCAATATCACCGGGGCCACGCATCCTCATATCTGCCTCTGCCAGCTCAAAGCCGTCATTGGTCGCACACATCAGGTCTATCCTCTGGCGCGACTCCTTCGAAAGTTTATACCCTGTCATCAGTATGCAATACGATTTCTCGGCACCACGGCCCACACGGCCACGAAGCTGATGGAGCTGGGAGAGACCAAATCTCTCTGCACTCTCTATCACCATCACAGAAGCATTGGGGACATCC
>JAEIGA010018245.1_pt1 | contig 10681 bp, 9 predicted proteins | sample 9270691 | NCBI WGS metagenome assembly JAEIGA01 (sample SAMN17057246, study PRJNA624740) | gut metagenome | biome: biome; isolation source: fecal sample | host: Bos grunniens | place: China: Xizang | collected 2019 | reverse complement strand
TTTGTAGAAAAACTCAACATTGCAATTCGGGGTTCTACCCCTGCCAAATTACGCATTGTTTGTCCTGTACAAACAGCTATTTGAGCTAATTCTTGAGCAGTAGGATTTGGCATCACTGCCATATCGGCAACTAACACAAAACCATTCTCACCATATTGTTTTTCTTTAGTAAAAAGCATACAAGCACCAGAAACCACTTTTATTCCAGGCAACGTTTTAATTATTTGTAGTGCAGGACGCAAAACATTCCCTGTCGTACTTCGAGCCCCCGCTAACTCTCCATCGGCATCTCCATTCTTAATCATCAAACATGCCAAATAAAGTGGGTCTTTTACTTTCTCTTTTGCTTCATCTAATGACATACCTTTATTTTTACGCAATTCGAACAAAAGATTTGCATAAACTTCACTTTTAGGATTATTTTCAGGGTCAATAATATGTGCTTTTTTGATATTCTCTAATCCTAGTTCCTCTGCCATTAAATTTATTTTTTCTGGCGAACCTAACAAAAAAATATCAGCAGCTGACTCTTTTAAGATAATATCTGCTGCTTGCAATATGCGAGATTCATCCCCCTCGGGTAATACAATTCGTTGAGGATTGGCTTTTGCACGTGCCAATAAATGTTCTAAAATTTCCATCTTTTTATAATTTGTAATTGTTAAGAAGGCACTCGAGCAAAGCCACAAGAAGTTTTGTACGAAATGTCATTTTTGCAAAATTACAATCTTTTTTTAGCAAGAAATAAAATATTAATCTCTTTTTTCACTCTATCTTCAAGAAGATTGTATAATAAGAATATTTTTTACAAAAAAATGCACAACTTTAATAATAATGTGTAATTTTGCCCCGTTTTAATATTAAAATTTATAGCAATGATAAAAGAAAATCTTGTAGAGCTGTTTGCTAGCAGTATTAAAGAGAATTGGGAGAATCCCGCATTTACTGATTATTTTGATAAAAAAACATTTACTTATCAACAAGTTGCTGAACGCGTAGCAGAACTTCACCTTTTGTTCGACAAACTAAATGTTCAGAAAAACGACAAAATTGCATTAGTAGGGAAAAATGGTTCTTTGTGGTGTATCACCTACATTGCAACTGTTACTTACGGAGCTGTAGTTGTTCCGATGTTGCAAGATTTCCCACCAGAAAACCTTACAAACATCATCAACCATTCGGATTCAAAATTACTTTTCACAAGTGATTATATCTGGACAAAACTTAACGCAGAAGATCTTCCTAATATAGAATCAGCAATCTCGTTGGAGAACTTTGAATGTATCTTTGCTAAAGATAAAAAAAGCGAAGAATATATTGCAAATGCCCAAAATGCATTCAACGAAAAATATCCTAACGGATATACAAAAGATGACATCAAATATGCTGAAGTTCCAAACTCAAACCTTGTTTGTTTGAGCTACACTTCAGGAACAACAGGTTTTAGCAAAGGCGTAATGCTTACCGCAAACAACTTTGCAGGAAACATCACTTTCGGTATCACCACTAAAATGGTACATAAAAAGAAAGTTCTTTCTTTCTTACCATTGGCACACGCATACTGCTGTGCATTCGACTTTTTGACATCTTTCTGCGACGGAACTCACACTACATATTTGGGAAAAATGCCAGCTGCTCCACTTTTGATGAAAGCACTTTCGGATATTAAGCCTGATATTATTTTCACTGTTCCGTTGATTATCGAAAAAGTTTATAAGAAAAAACTTCAACCTATTATCAACAAACCAATTATGAAGATTTTGATGTCAACCCCTTTCATCAAAAAAGTGATTGGTGTAAAAATACATTATCAATTGAAAAATGCCTTTGGAGGAAAATTTGATCAAATGGTTATCGGAGGTGCTCCTTTGAATCCTGAGGTTGAAGCATTCTTGAGAAAAATTAGAATTCCATACACAGTTGGTTATGGCATGACCGAATGTGCTCCACTTATTTCTTATTCTCACTGGAAAGAATACAAAGAAACATCTGTAGGGAAAATTCTTCCAAGTATGGAAGTCAAAATCATGTCAAACGACCCATACAAAGAAATTGGCGAGATTCTTGTTCGTGGTGAAAATGTTATGGCAGGTTATTATAAAAACGAAGAAGCAACAAATGACGCACTTGATGCTGAAGGATGGTTGCACACTGGCGATATGGGATATATTGACACGGACAATAATATCTATATTCGTGGTCGCAACAAGAGTATGCTTCTTGGGGCAAACGGACAAAACATTTATCCTGAAGAGATAGAAGCAAAACTTAACAACATGCCTTATGTAGCAGAAAGTGTAGTGGTTCAAAACAAAGCAGCAAAACTTATTGCATTGGTTTATCCTGACAAAGATGCAATGAAAGCAGATAAAATATCTGAGAAAGCTTTGGAAAAAATAATGGATAAAAACAAACGCCATTTGAACAAACAAATTGCTGCTTACGAGCAAGTAACAGAAATTCGTATCCACGCTACTGAGTTTGAAAAAACTGCTAAGAAAAGTATCAAACGATTCTTGTATTCGGTGGACGATTAATATTTTATGAACAATGATTTCATATTACACTGAAGATGTAAAAATGCCAACTTTCTCCAAACGAAAAATGAACGCTTGGATAAAAGCTGTAGCAAAAAAATACGATAAAAATGTAGGCGAGGTAGCCTACATTTTTTGTTCGGATGAAAAAATCTTAGAGGTAAACAAACAATACCTACAACATGATTATTACACAGACATTATCACCTTCGACTATTGTGAAAAGAATACGTTGAATGGCGATATTTTTGTAGGTATAGAAACAGTTGCGAGTAATGCAGAGTAATTTAGCTCAACGTTTGAAGAAGAATTGAAGAGAATTATTATTCACGGCATTTTGCACCTTTGTGGGCAAGATGACAAAACTCCACTTCTCCACGAAGAGATGACAAAAAAAGAAAACGAAGCCCTACAAATGTGGAAAGAAACTTAATATTTTTACTTTCTATTCTTTGTGATATATTTTAACAAAACTTGCTAAATAAATGATTTGTAGTGTTTGGGATTCGTTTGTCAACTTGAAATTATTCACTACTTTTACAGCAACTTTTGTGAAGTATTGTTTCTATAAAAACCATTTTTGCCTATGAAAAAATAACACTATAAAAAGTGTGTACATCTTGAAAACGACATATTGAAAATAGCGTTATAAGCCAAAACTTGATTTTCTGAAACTTCGACAATTTTAGAAATCAATTGATGTTCAAGTAAAAGCCTAAATGACGCTCACGTTCCAGCGTGGGCTTTTGTGCAATTTTGAACATCAAAGGCAGTCGAAGACCTCAGAAAATCAAATGAAGCGATATACAAAGCACCACGCTCTTTTTATGTACATACTCGAAACCTATTTTAGGTGCTTGACTATTAAAATTATTTTGTTAACTATTTAAATTAATATTTTATGAACACAAAAAACTTAATTGCAATTATTTTTGTTGCTATACTTACAGCATCGTGTACAACTGTAAAACAAACAGCTAGACTAGAAGACCCTACCTCGTATATTAACACAGTAACTATTGCCGATTTGGATGTATCGGAGCAATCCATTACGTTTACTTATACACCAAGTAAAGCAGTAGTCAATGGAGGTCGCAATAATGTGATAAAAACAGCTGTGGCTGAGGCGTTAAAAAAAGCCGGAGATTATGATGTCTTGGTTGGGTTACAATATACCACAAAAGAAAACTATTTTGGAAAAATTCAATTTATAAGCGTAAAAGGTTATCCTGCAAAGTATAAAAACTTCCATAGTCTTCCTGATAGTATTTGGGAGAAAACTCCACTTTTCAATCCTTCAAAGAAATCAGCATTCAAAGATTCATTTTCGTTGTTTAACAAATAAGTAATAAGTATATGAAAAATTTAAATTTAATTATAGCTGTGTTTTGTGTATGTAGCACTTTGTGCTATGCACAAGAGAATGACCCTTTTGGTTTGTACAAAAATTCTTCGAGTTCCTCAACCTCACAAAAACAGACCACTTCAAACAGTGAAAAAAAAGAACTATTGGATAAAATAGCAAAATCAGAAGCTAAACTAAATGAACAAAAAAACCTTGCAATTCCTGATTGTAGTGAATTTTTAGATAAAGAGTTATCGAAACTAGAAAAAGAAAATCTATCTCTTAATTCTAAAATTAATGATTTGCAAAAATCAAATGAAGAACTAAACGCACAAACAGACAAATTGAAAAAAATAAATAAACAATTACTTGAGCAAATCAAAGGATTACAAATAGAGATCTCTGAATTAAAGATGTCTCAAAAAAAATGGAAATAAAAAATAAACGCACCCCAATGCGTAAAACAACTTTCCAAAAACAAAAAAAAGAGTTCATGAGAACTCTTTTTTTGTGATTCGCTTGGGGCTCGAACCCAAGACCCCATCCTTAAAAGGGATGTGCTCTACCAGCTGAGCTAGCGAATCATCAAACAACCCTCTTTTTTGAATTGCGATGCAAAGGTACACTTTATTTTATAATAAACAAAACTTTTTTACACTTTTTAATTTATTTATGTTCTAATTGATAACCAAAGCTACGTAATTTTCGCTCTCGGTTACGCCAATCCTTTTCAACCTTTACAAAAAGTTGCAGAAAAACCTTTTTGGCAAAAAAAGTCTCAATATCTTTCCGAGCATCTATACCTACTCTTCGTAAAGACTTCCCCTGCTTCCCTATCAAAATTCCTTTTTGAGAATCTCGTTCACAATAAATCAATGCACTTATACGTATAATATTTTCATCTTCCTTAAACTCTTCTACAGCCACTTCAACTGAATAAGGAATCTCTTTTTCATAATGCAATAAAATTTTTTCTCGAATAATTTCTGTTACAAAAAAACGTTCAGGCTTGTCCGTCAATGCATCTTTTTCAAAAAAAGGCGGAGATTCAGGCAACAATTCTTTTATTCGATTAAATAAAGGAACTACATTAAATTTTTCTTTAGCCGATACAGCGAAAATCTCCGCATTAGGTAATTGTTGATGCCAAAAATCAACTAAAACTTCTAACTTTGGTTGATCTATCAAATCTATCTTGTTAATAATCAGAATAACTTTTTCCTTAAAAGATTTTACCCTTTGCAAAAAATCTTCATTTTTATCAAAAGTATCTAACGGATCTGTTACATACAATAAAACATCTGCATCAGATAATGCGGAAATCGAAAAACCCAACATCGATTCTTGAAGTTTATAATTAGGTTTTAAAACACCCGGAGTATCAGAATAAACTATCTGATAATCATCACCATTTACTATTCCCATGATGCGATGACGCGTCGTTTGTGCTTTCGACGTAATAATAGAAATCCGCTCTCCAACCAAAGCATTTATCAAGGTAGATTTTCCAACATTTGGATTACCAACAATATTAACAAAACCAGCTTTATGCATAAACTAAAATTTTATTACAAAGGTAATCTTTTTTAACAAAAATAAGTTATCTTTGACCATTAGATGGAAACTAAAAGAATCATCATATCTGTCACTAGTGACTTATCTACTGACCAACGAGTTCAAAAAACAACCCAAACCTTACACGAGGCAGGGTTTAATGTTTTACTTGTTGGACGAAAAACTCGTAAAAGTTTACCTTTTAAAGCAAATTATCCTTTCCGGCAGTTTCGTTTATTATTTAATTCTTCATTTTTATTTTATGCAGAATATAATATTCGGCTATTTTTTTTATTACTATTTACAAAAGCAGATATATTTTTATCAAATGATTTAGATACACTTTTAGCAAACACAATTGCAGGAAAAATACGAAAGAAAAAAATTGTATACGATACACACGAATTGTTTACCGAAGTGCCAGAACTTATTGGGAGAAACTTTGTAAAGCGAATTTGGACCTTTATAGAAAAACACTGTATTCAAAAAGCAGACACATGCTATACAGTTTGCCAATCAATAGCAGATTACTACAATAAAAAATACAACACAAAAATGAAAGTTGTCAGAAATGTTCCTTTATGTACATTGCAAGACAATGTTGTATCCAAACTTTCGTTCCCTGGCAAAAAAATTATATTATATCAAGGTGCTTTAAATATTGGCAGAGGCATCGAATGGATTATAAACGCAATGCCATATATAAACAATGCCGTATTAATTATAATTGGAGACGGAGATATTTCCAACGACCTAAAACTACAAGTTGAAAAGCAAAATTTACAAAAAAGAATTTTTTTTCTTGGACGTATTTCTTCAAAAGAGTTGCCGACGTACACCATTGCTGCTGATTTAGGCGTTTGCTTACTAAATAACAATAGTTTAAGTTATTACTATTCACTTCCTAATAGAATTTTCGACTATATGTACGCAAAAGTTCCAATTTTAGCAAGTGATTTCCCTGAAATAAGAAATATTATAGAGAATTATAATCTTGGCAAAATAATAAGCAACTACCAACCTATTTTCCTTGCCGAAACAATAAACAATATGCTTAACAAAAAGACAAATGAGCAATATTTCGACAAGGCAATACAAGAATTTAATTGGGAAAATGAAAAACAAGTACTATTAAGTCTTTTTTAAAACAAAATGCTTTCTATTCTTATTCCTACATTCAACTACAACTGCACTCTTCTTGTAAAAGATTTGCATCTACAAGCTATAGACGTTGGTATACCTTTTGAAATTATTGTTGCAGAAGATGGCTCCACTCTATTTGTAGCAGAAAACAGCGAAATAACAAAACTTCCTTTTTGCCAACACTTTGTTCTTAAAAAAAATATAGGACGTGCAGCAAATAGAAACTTTTTAGCAAAACAAGCAAAATATGAGAATTTGCTATTTATAGATTGCGATAGTAAAATTGTTAAGCACGATTTCTTAAAAAAATATACATCTCACTTTGGAAAAATCATTTTAGGAGGACGCATTTATAATGCTCCTTCTGACAACAACCATACATTATTACCAAAATATGGTCAAAAAGAAAGAATCACTAACGAACAAGAAGGATATTTATTTACATCACCAAATTTCTTAATACCCAAAAGCATATTTAACGAAGTTCTTTTCGACGAAAAAATAACTCTCTATGGACACGAAGACACTTTATTTGGATGTAATTTACAAGCAAAAGGTTTTAAATTTTTCCTCATTGACAATCCTGTTCTTCATATCCAAATCGAAGACAACTTTTCTTTTTTAAAAAAAACAGAATTATCAATTGATAATTTATGGGAACTTGTTCAAAAAAAATCTAATAAAAAACTCAAAGACGTATCAACTTTGTATAAATACTACCAAAACCTTCATAAATTCAAAATAGATACAATTATTGCAAAGATATTTATGGGCACAAAAACAATATTACAAAAACAACTTTACAGTTCAAATCCATCTTTATTCATCTTTAATTGTTATAAAATTGGCTATCTATGCCATATTTCAAATAACAAAAAGACTTTTTGTCACAAATAAAATCATTTAAACTAACAAAATGTACAGCTTTGGCAGTAAAACATTTTTGGTATAAAATATGTTAGATTATTGAAAAATTTTTAATTCTTAAATTATTAATATACAAAAACTATGAACATTAAACCATTAGCAGATCGCGTTTTAATTCAGCCCGCTGTTGCTGAAGAAAAAACTGTTGGCGGAATTATCATTCCTGATTCAGCAAAAGAAAAACCACTTAAAGGCAACGTTGTTGCAGTTGGGGTAGGCACAAAAGACGAAGAAATGATTCTTAAAGCAGGAGACACTGTTCTTTACGGGAAATATGCTGGTACAGAACTAGAACTTGACGGCGAAAAATATCTTATTATGCGTCAATCAGATGTACTTGCTATCATTTAAAATTAAACTTTAAAATATAAAAATATGGCTAAAGAAATTTTATTTAATATTGAAGCTCGCGAACAATTGAAACAAGGTGTAGACCAATTGGCCAACGCAGTAAAAGTAACCCTTGGTCCAAAAGGACGCAATGTTATAATTGAGAAAAAATTTGGTGCACCACACATAACAAAAGATGGTGTTACTGTTGCAAAAGAAATTGAACTTGACGAGGCGAAACAAAATCTTGGTGCTCAACTTGTAAAAGAAGTAGCTTCAAAAACAGGCGACCAAGCTGGTGATGGTACTACTACAGCAACAGTTTTAGCACAAGCTATCGTAGGTGTTGGTCTGAAAAATGTTACTGCTGGAGCAAACCCAATGGATTTAAAACGCGGTATTGACAAAGCTGTAGTTGAAGTCGTAAAAAGCATTAAAGCACAAGCTCACGAAGTTGGTGCTGATTATGATAAAATAGAGCAAGTAGCAACGATTTCTGCTAATAACGATGCAGTTATTGGAAAATTAATAGCTGATGCTATGCGTAAAGTTTCTAAAGATGGAGTAATTACCATCGAAGAAGCAAAAGGTACTGACACTACAATAGAAGTTGTTGAGGGTATGCAATTCGACCGCGGATACATTTCTCCATACTTTGTAACTAATACAGAAACTATGGAAGTAGAAATGGAAAAACCATACATTTTAATCTACGACAAAAAAATATCTAATTTAAAAGAATTACTTCCTATTCTAGAACCTGCCGTTCAATCAGGAAGACCTCTTTTAATCATTGCTGAAGATGTTGATAGCGAAGCTCTTACAACCCTTGTTGTAAACAGACTACGTGCTCAATTAAAAATTTGTGCCGTAAAAGCTCCAGGCTTTGGTGACCGTAGAAAAGAAATGCTTGAAGACATTGCTATTTTAACAGGAGGTATTGTTATTTCGGAAGAAAAAGGCATTAAACTTGAAAGTGCAACATTAGATTTATTAGGAACAGCTGAAAAAATAACTGTTAACAAAGACAATACAACTATTGTCAATGGTGCTGGCGAAAAAGAAAATATTGCAACTCGTGTAGCTCAAATTAAAGCTCAAATAGCAAGTACAACATCAGACTACGATCGTGAAAAATTGCAAGAACGTTTGGCTAAATTGGCAGGTGGAGTTGCGGTTCTTTACGTAGGTGCTGCTTCGGAAGTAGAAATGAAAGAGAAAAAAGATCGTGTTGACGATGCTCTTAGTGCTACTCGTGCTGCAATCGAAGAAGGTATCGTTCCTGGCGGTGGAGTCACTTATATCCGTGCCATCAAATCATTAGAAGGATTAAAAGGTGAAAACGAAGACGAACAAACTGGTATTGAAATTGTAAAACGTGCAATCGAAGAACCTTTACGCCAAATCGTCACCAATGCAGGGAAGGAAGGTGCTGTAGTTGTTCAAAAAGTTTCAGAAGGTAGCGAAGATTTTGGCTACAACGCACGTCTTGATAAATATGAAAATTTATTTAAAGCAGGCGTTGTTGACCCTGCAAAAGTTACACGTGTAGCATTAGAAAATGCTGCATCCATTGCAGGAATGTTCTTGACAACAGAATGTGTAATTGTAGACAAAAAAGAAGAAAATCCTGCACCAGTAATGCCACCAATGGGAGGCGGAATGGGAGGTATGATGTAAGTTAAACATCAAATAAAAAAAGTCGGTTTTTTTAACCGACTTTTTTTATTTCTTTCCAAAATCACTGTCTATTTTTAAAAATTTTAGTAGGATAAAACCTGGGATAGTACAAAGACAAACCCAAATAAAAAACGGCGCATAACCAATAGCTTCCTGAATATAACCCGCAAACATCCCTGGTAACATCATTCCTAGTGCCATAATACCTGTTCCGATAGCATAGTGGGCTGTTTTGAATTCTCCTTGTGAGATAAAAATTAGATACAGCATAAAGGCCGTAAATCCAAATCCATAACCAAACTGTTCAAATGCAACTCCAGAGGCAATAATCCAAAGCGATTGTGGCTGAACATAAGCGAAATACACATAAACCAAATTTGGTAAATTCATCATCAAAGCCATTGGCCAAAGCCAACGGTTTAAGCCATCTCTAGCGACAACAATTCCTCCCAAAACACCACCAGCAAGAAGTGCAATTACGCCTATCGTTCCTTTAATCAATCCTACATTTTCAGTCGAAACACCAAGCCCGCCAACTTCCGTAGAATCTAACAAAAATGGTGCTGCTAACTTTGCCAATTGTGCTTCGCCAAAACGATAAAATAAAAGGAATAGAAAGGCAATAACGATATTTCTCTTTTTGAAAAAACTAACAAACAATTCTCCAAAGTTTTGTAACGAATTTTGTATATCTATTTTTGGTTTTGGTAATTGAAAATGATGGTATGCAAAAATTGCCAAAAACAAACCTGATACAACAAAGAAAGTCAGGCTCCATGCATAAGCCGAACTTCCAATTTTTGTAGATAAGTATCCTGCCAACATAACTAAAAGACCTTCGCTAGTAACTGTAGCTATGCGGTAAAAAGTGTTTCGAATACCAACAAAAAGCGATTGCTCGTTCTCCTTTAGGGCAAGCATATAAAAACCATCTGCGGCAATGTCGTGAGTTGCAGAGCTAAATGCCAAGAGCCAAAAAAATGCCAATGTTGTTTGAAAAAAATAACTTGTGGGGATAAAGAAAGCAATTCCTGCTAACCCTACACCTATCAACATTTGCATGGAACCAATCCACCAACGTTTGGTTTTTAGCAAATCAACAAACGGGCTCCACAACGGTTTGATGACCCAAGGCAGATAAAGCCAGCTTGTGTAGAATGCAATG
>JAEIGA010018244.1_pt1 | contig 10682 bp, 7 predicted proteins | sample 9270691 | NCBI WGS metagenome assembly JAEIGA01 (sample SAMN17057246, study PRJNA624740) | gut metagenome | biome: biome; isolation source: fecal sample | host: Bos grunniens | place: China: Xizang | collected 2019 | reverse complement strand
TTGACCAGATACGCACTGCTGCCACTGAGATGTGGAACAACGACCTCGGGCGCATAGAAATTGAGGGCGGAACCCCCGAACAGCAGACTGTTTTCTACACAGCATTGTACCACTCGCTAATACATCCAAGCATAATAAGCGACGTTAACGGCGAATACCCAAAAATGGAGAACGGCGAGACCGGAAAGAGCGACTATACCCGCTACACGGTTTTTTCGCTATGGGATACATACCGCAACCTGCACCAGCTACTGACACTGGTATACCCCGAAAGACAGACCGATATGCTGCGCACTATGGTCGGTATGTACGAAGATTGGGGCTGGTTGCCGCGATGGGAGCTTTTTGGCCGCGAGACATTTACAATGGAAGGAGATCCCGCTGCCATTGTCATTGCCGACAGTTGGATAAAAGGTTTGCGCGACTTTGATATTGAAACAGCATACGAGGCTATGCTTAAATCGGCAACAACAGAAGGGAGCAAGAACCCTATACGCCCCGACATTGACCCATACATAAACAATGGATATATACCCTTGTGGTACTTCTCCAGCGACCTTTCCGGCGACAATTCCGTTTCACACGCGCTCGAATACTGTTCGGCCGACTATGCCATAGCCCAGCTTGCCGACTCGCTTGGCGACAAGGTGCGGGCAAGAGAGTTTACAAGGCGTTCACAGAGCTACCGGAACTATTTCTGCAAAGAGCACGGCACGCTAAGACCCATAACAAAAGACGGCCGGTTCTTGGGCGACTTCGACCCTGCAACAGGCAAGAACTTTGAAAATGTACCGGGATTCCACGAAGCGTCGGCTTGGTGCTATACATTCGCAGTGCCACACGATATTAAAGGCCTGACAAGGCTTATGGGCGGTAAAAGAGGTTTCATAAACAGCCTTCAGGGAGTGTTCGACAACGGGCACTACGACCCTGCTAACGAGCCCGATATTGTATATCCCTACCTCTTCAGCCGTGTAAAAGGCGAGGAGTGGCGCACGCAAAAGGAGGTAAAAAACATTCTCGACACACACTACCGCAATACCCCGGACGGCATTCCCGGCAACGACGACACCGGTACAATGTCGGCTTGGGCGGTATTTTCAATGATGGGGTTCTACCCCGACTGCCCCGGCGAGCCCTATTATACTATAACCACACCGGTATTCGACAAGGTGAGCATAACCACTCCGCAGAGCAGAATAAACATAGAGTGTAACCGCCCTGCGGAAGATTGTCACTACATAGATGAAATAACCGTAAACGGCGAGGAAGGAGAATACCGTATAACACACGCCACATTGCTCGACAATGCAAACATAGAACTAACCCTTAAGAGAGAACCATAATGAAAACAGGGAAATATGTAATAGCGGCATCGCTGTTGTTAGCTGTGTCGTGCTCCACAACCAAAGAGATTGCCACGACAAGCACTATGCCGGCCGAAAAGAGATTGACCGAATATGTAAACCCGCTTATAGGAAGCGGCGGGCACGGGCACGTGTTTGTCGGTGCAAGCGTACCTTTCGGTATGGTGCAGTTAGGACCTACAAGCATAAACCAGCAGTGGGACTGGTGTTCGGGATACCACAGAGACGAAGAGAGTGTAATAGGATTCTCGCACACGCATCTCAGCGGTACCGGAATTGGAGATTTGTTCGATGTCACTGTTATGCCTGTTATAGGCGAGGTAAAGTACCAGAGAGGAGATATTGAAACGCCGGGTAGCGGACTTTGGTCTATGGCCGACAGGACAAAGGAAATTGCAGAACCGGGATATTATGCGGTTCCACTCACACGCTACGGCATAACTGCCGAAATGACAGCGACAAAGCGTGTAGGCCTGCACCGCTATACATTCCCCAAGAGCGATGAGGCGGCAATAGTGTTCGACCTTGAAAACGGCGGTTGCTGGGATGCCGTAACAGAAAGTTTCATTGAGGCTGAGGGCAACAGCCGCCTTGTAGGTTACCGGTACTCAAAGGGCTGGGCAAAGAACCAGCGCATATATTTTGCAGCAGAATTCCAAAAGCCGTTCAGCAGGTTCGAAAGGATAGACAGTATGTACGGCCGGGCATCGTTCGAGACAGAAGAGGGTGAGGAGATTCTGCTTAGAGTTGCCATATCACCCGTGAGTATAGAGGGAGCAAAAGAGGCTCTTGCAGCAGAGATGGACTCTTGGGATTTTGAAGGAACAAGAGCAGCTGCTGTAAATGCTTGGGAAAACGAACTGTCGCGTATGAAGGTAAGTATGAGAAGCGAAAGAGAGCTGAACATTTTCTATACAGCTCTATACCACGCAATGATTGCTCCAATGCTTTTCAGCGATGTGAATGGAGACTACCGCGGTGCCGACGACAAGATTTACAACAGCCCCGCACCACGTTACACCTGTTTTTCGCTATGGGATACGTACCGCGCCAAACAGCCCCTTATGACAATTATACAGCCTAAGCGAGCCGGCGAATTCGTTTCTACGATGATTGATATTTATGAAAAGCAGGGCGACCTTCCTGTGTGGCATCTTTGGGGCAACGAGACCGACTGTATGGTTGGTGACCCGGGAATTCCCGTTGTCGCCGATGCTATAGTAAAGGGCATTGACGGGTTCGACCCCGAGGCCGGCTTCACTGCAATAAAGAACACGGCAGCACTTGATGAAAGAGGCAAGGAGTTCCGCCACAAATATGGCTACATACCCTGCAACCTGTTCAACGAGGCTGTTGCCTATGATATGGAATATGCTATAGCCGACGCTGCGGCTGCCGAAGCGGCACGTGCACTCGGCAAAGACGAAGAGGCTGAACATTTTACAAATATGAGCCACTCCTACCGGGTGTTTTTTGACAAGGAGAGTGGGTTTATTCGTGGCGTAGACAGTTTAGGGGAGTTCCGCACACCATTCAATCCCTATTTTTCGGCACACCGCGCCGACGACTACTGTGAGGGCAACGCTTGGCAATACACTTGGCTTGTTCCGCACGATTTAGCCGGTTACATAGAGCTCTTTGGCAGCAAGGAGTCCTGCATTGCACGCCTAGATTCGCTCTTCCTTGCACCATCTACAATAGAGGGCGACCCCTCGCCCGATATTTCGGGTATGATTGGGCAGTTTGCACACGGGAACGAGCCGAGCCACCACATTCTTTACCTTTACACAATGCTGGGCGAGCCACACAAGACAGCAAAATGGGTGCGTGAGGTTGTACGCACGCAATACCGTGATGCCTATGACGGTTTGTCGGGCAACGAAGATATGGGACAAATGTCGGCGTGGTACCTTATGTCGGCATTGGGTTTCTACGAAGTTGAACCGGCGAGCGGCCGCTACTGGTTCGGTTCACCCTCTATTGAGCGTGCCGATATTATGGTTGAAGGCGGAACATTTACCATAGAGACGGTAAACAACAGCGATGAGAACATTTACATAAAGCGAATAAGGCTGAATGGCAAGGAGTACAGCCTGCCATACATTGAGCACAAGGATATTGCAGCAGGCGGAGAACTTATAATTGAAATGAGCAATACTCCCGGCTTGTGGTACGATGCGAATATAATAAGATAGAAACTGGATAGAAACAGAATATGCGGGCAACCGGCCGGTTGCCCGCATATTCTATATAATTACATTCTTTTATTTTTGCGGATGTGCAATAAGATACTCTGCTATCTGCACAGCATTCAAAGCAGCCCCTTTCTTTATCTGGTCGCCTACTATCCACATAAGTATACCGTTGGGGTTGGTTATATCCTTGCGTATGCGGCCTACATATACAGGGTCGTGGCCTGCAAGGAAAAGAGGCATCGGATATACCTTCTCTTCGGGGTTATCCATCAGTATCAGGCCCTCGCCTTCGGCTATGGCGCAACGCACCTCTTCTACAGAGAGAGGACGCTCGGTCTCTATCCACAGAGACTGTGAATGTGAACGGAGGGCCGGCACACGTACACACTGCGCACCGACCTCAATGTCGCTGTGCATAATCTTACGTGTCTCGTTGTACATTTTCATCTCCTCTTTTGTATAGCCGTTGTCGGTAAAGACATCTATTTGCGGAATTACGTTGAAAGCCAGCTGATAGGCAAACTTCTCGACAGTAGGTTCCTCTCCGGCAAGCACCTGACGGTACTGTTCGTACAATTCGGCCATTGCAGCTGCACCGGCGCCGCTTGCTGCCTGATAGGTTGATGAATGGACTCTCTTGATGTGCGAAAGATTCTCAATAGCCTTTAGGGCAACAACCATTTGAATTGTTGTACAGTTAGGGTTCGCAATGATATTGCGCGGACGGTTGTAGGCATCGGTGGGGTTTACCTCGGGAACTACCAGAGGAACATCGGTATCCATACGGAATGCGCTGGAGTTGTCTATCATCACAGTCCCGAACTTTGTTATTGTTTCGGCATACTCTTTCGACACGCTGCCGCCTGCCGATACAAAAGCATAATCTATTCCTTCAAAGTCGTCGTTATGCTTCAGTTCTTTTACAGTGTAGTCTGTACCACGGAAGTTATATACCTGACCGGCACTGCGCGCAGAACCGAAGAGTACCAGTTCATCTAACGGAAAATTTCTTTCGTCAAGGACACGAAGAAACTCCTGACCTACAGCACCACTTACACCAACTATTGCTATTTTCATACTTTATTGTTTTTGCATTTTTGTTGCGGAAAGCCCGCCACGACAAAAAAAGTTATACTTAACGGGTACAAAAATACTTAAAATTCGGATATGAATACCCTGCGCATACTATTTTTTTGTATTTTCGCGTATTATATTACACAAAAACCGATACTAGAACGTATAATTATGCCAGACAAATGGTTGCAGCGGGGCAAGCTGATACTTGGAGAAGAGCGACAGGAGAGGCTTGGCAAGGGCCACATTCTTGTTGTGGGGCTTGGGGGCGTAGGCTCTTGGGCAGCAGAGATGCTGTGCCGTGCCGGCGTGGGCAGAATGACTGTAATTGATGCCGACACTGTTGATGTAACTAATATAAACCGCCAAATGCCGGCACTCACAACAACTGTTGGAATGCCCAAATGCAATGTTGTGGCAGAAAGGTTAAGATGTATAAACCCCAATATAGAACTTACGGTACTGCAGCAGTTCATTGCCCCGGATAATATCCCCGAGATTCTCGACACAGAGTTCGACTTTGTTGTAGATGCCATAGACTCTCTCCCGTCAAAGGCCGCACTTATAGAGGGCTGCTGGAAGCGTGGTACCAAGATTGTATCGAGTATGGGAGCCGGAGCTAAAGAGGACCTTTCATCAATTTGCTGTGACGACCTTTGGAAGAGCCAGCACTGCACTCTGGCCAAGAACCTGCGCAGGCTGCTGCGCGAAAGCCGTGGGCTCTACAAGCTGCCCGTAGTCTACAGCAAAGAACCGCCACAAAGAGAGGCTATAGAGCCCAACCCTTGTGGTGGAAAGCCCATTATTGGGTCACTGGGATATTTTACAGCCACATTCGGCTGTTACCTTGCTGAATATGTAATTAAGAATATATGATTGAGATAGAAAACCTTGCAAAGCGATTCGGGAACCTCGAAGTTCTGAAAGGGATAAGCCTCAAAGTTAAAAAAGGTGAGGTTATAAGCATAGTTGGCCCCAGCGGAGCCGGCAAGACGACACTGCTCCAGCTGATTGGGACACTCGACAAGCCCAACAGCGGCAGCATACGTTTCAACGGCGAAGAACTCACAAAAATGAGCGAAAAAAGGCTTGCAAAGTTCCGCAACAAACATATAGGTTTTGTTTTTCAGTTTCACCAGCTGTTGCCGGAATTCACAGCATTGGAGAATATAATTATCCCCGCGCTTATTGCCGGGAGCAACAGGAAAGAGGCCGAAAAAGAGGCAATGGAGCTGCTGAGGATTCTTGGAATTGAAGAACGTGCCCACCACAAACCGTCCGAAATGTCGGGCGGCGAGAACCAAAGAGTAGCCGTTGCGCGGGCACTTATAAACCACCCCGATGTCATTCTCGCCGACGAACCCTCGGGCAGCCTCGACAGCAAGAACAAGGATGAACTGCACAGGCTCTTCTTCGACCTCCGCGACAGGTTCGGACAAACATTCATAATTGTTACACACGACGAAGGACTTGCCTCTTTCACAGACCGCACTATAAGAATGGTAGATGGGGTTATCGAAGGCACTCTGTGTTAAAAAACGTTAAACACAAACCTTTCGATTTTACTTTTCGCCACATACATTGTCATATATACGGATGATGAGTTTAATGCTCGTTGTTTTTCAATGTTTGTCTCTACGGCTTCTGCTTATGCAGGAGCCGTACTAGCGAAATTAAAACTGAAAGAAATATATGAAAAGGATTCTATTCTGCCTTGTTGCAGCACTTTTTGCAACTGCGGCATTTGCACAAGAAGGTGGCAGGCACAGACACCGGCCAAGAGAGTTCAACCCCGAAGAGAATGCTATTAGACGCACTAACCGCCTGCACGAAGCAGTTCAGCTCGACAGCCTGCAGTTCCAAGCAGTTTACATAATGTACCTTTCCGATGCTATGACTATGCAGGACAGCATAAATGCACGCAGGGAGCGAGCTGAGAGAATGCGTGAAGAGGGAATACGCCCTCAACGCAGACGCCCTACAGAAGAGCAGATGCAAGCCGAAAGAGAACTACGCGAAGCACGCCGCGAGGCACACCGCGAACAGATGCAGCAGATATTGACAGAAGAGCAATATGAAAGGTATCTGCAATACGAAGAGGAGGAAAACCGCCGAAGAGCAGAAAGCGGCCCAAGACGCCGCGGCGGCAACAGAGGTGAACACAGAGTGCCAAGAGAATGATTATAAGAAAATGGAGTTGTTTAACAGCTCCATTTTTTAATGCAGGAACCAAAAAGCCTTCCCGCTTGTTAATACCTTGTTAAACAAAAATTATATGACAAGGTATTATTTTTTACTCTTTATTTTACTTACCGCCACAACATACACTGCCGCACAAACGGGTAGCGGGTATATTGAGCGGGAAGTTCCACCGGAATGGAACGACGGTGAGTATTTCGACCAGACACTGCCGCCCGATGACAACTGGTGGCGGAACTTTGAAGACCCTGTTCTCGACTCGCTTATTGTTGCAGCAATAGAGAACAACTATTCGGTACTCGGTGCTATGGAGAATATAAGAAAGGCCAAAGCGGCTTGGCGCATTGCACAGAGCAGAATGATGCCCACCATAGACCTGAGCATCGGGTGGCAACGAGCAAAGACAAGCGGGAACATTGCACAGACAATGTATTCCGAGTCGTGGGAGGGTTATTTTTCATCGGCTGTCTCAATGAAATGGCAAGCCGATGTCTTTGGAACAATATACTTACGGTCGAAGGCTCAGAAGCTGCTCTTTATGGCAACAGAGGAGGAGTACAATGCTGTAATGGTATCACTGATTGCCAATGTAGCAACAACCTATTTTTCGCTACGGCAGTCACTGGCCCAAATGCAGGTTATACGCTGGAACGTAGAATCGCAACGCGAAATAATGGAGATTGTCAATTCACGTTATGAAACGGGATTGGCATCGAGGCTCGATGTTGCACAGTCGCGCAGCGTCTACTACAGCACTGTGGCGCAGATTCCGGCAATGCAGGCAACCATAGAGAACTACCGTAACGAAATGGCTGTACTGCTCGGAGTTTACCCGCAAGAACTGGCCGGGTGGCTCGAAGAGGGATATTTCCTGCCCGAATACATTGAGCCCGTTACAGTGGGAATTCCGGCAGAGCTTATTCGCCGCCGTCCCGATGTCCGTGCGGCAGAAAGAGAGATTGAGGCCAATGCAGCACTTCTTGGCGCAACAAGGCGCGACTGGTTCCCCGAAATTTACATAAACGGCTCTATTGGCTTTGCGTCGGATAGGCTGAGCCACCTGCCACGTTCAAAAAGCCTTACTTGGGAAATAGCCCCAACCATAACTTGGAATATTTTCAGTGGCGGAGAGAGAGTTAATGCCACCCGAGAGGCACGCGCCACACTCGACCAAAGCATAATCTCGTATAACAGCACTATGCTTAACGCCGTGCAGGAGGTTGAGAATGCAATGTCGCAATACACGAGCTCGGTAGAGCAGATAGTTTCCTTACGCGAGGCTGTGAACTACAACAGAGAGACACTGACACTCTCCCTTGAACTCTACAAGCAAGGACTGACACAATTCCAGAATGTACTCGATGCCCAACGCGCACTTTTGAATTACCAGAACTATCTGGTACAAGCACACGGTTTATCTCTTATTTACCTCGTACAGCTTTACGAAGCATTAGGCGGAGGCTGGTAGAAACAAAAAGTTGAACAGATATGAAGAAGACTATTATTGCACTCGCGCTAATTATATTATGCGCGTGCCAAAAGAGAGAAGATGCACCCCTACAAGCTGAAGCAATGCCTGTTGAGGTTACACAGCCCGTTGTAAAAGAGGTTATGCTCACACGCAAATACCCCGGCTACCTCGATTCCGATGCGACAATACCCATTGTAGGGCGCGTGAACGGAGTTATAAAAAGCCGAAACTTCACCGACGGCGTATGGGTTAAGAAAAACGACCTGCTGTTTGTCATAGAACCGGCACTATATGAATATGCCGCCGCTCAGGCCGAAGCGACACTAAGGACTGCTGAAGCAGAACTGGAGTATGCCAAGAGCAACTATGAACGTATGGAAGCGGCCATTGGCAGCAATGCTGTGAGCCAAATAGAGCTGCTGCAGGCCAAAAGCCGGGTAGAAAGCAGTACAGCAGCTGTAGAGAATGCACGCGCCGCTCTCAACAGTGCAAAGACAAGACTCGGTTACTGCTACATAAAAGCACCAAGCGACGGCGTAGTGGGGCTTCACAGCCACCCCGTCGGAGCATACATTGCCGGCGAGATGAGCCCTGTAGAGCTGTGCAGGCTATACAAGGACAATATTATGTACCTGTATTTCAATATAAGTGACAACAGCCTCCCTTTTGCCGGCAGCGACAGCTTGGCAACTGTCACTTTCACTCTGGCAGGAGATGATGAGACACACTACAGTGCCAACATAGACTACATAGCGCCCGATGTGAACCTCAGTACAGGAACTATGCAGATTCGCGCACGCCTTGAAAACGAAAACGGGAGCCTAAAACCGGGAAGCTACATAAATGTGGTACTGCCCTACAAAAGAATTGACAATGCAGTGCTTATAAACGATGCATCAATAGGTACCGACCAGCTTGGAAAGTTCATTTACGTGGTAAACGATTCCAACTATGTAGAGTATAGACGTATTATAGTAGACGAACTTGTAGATGACACCCTGCGGCTTGTAACGGAGGGAGTTGCGCCAGACGAAAGATATATCACAAAAGCATTGCTGAAAGTGCGCAACGGGATGAAAGTAACACCAATAATGGAGTAAACAGCAACTATATATGAACTTCTCGAAATTTTTCATAGAACGCCCCATTTTTGCAACCGTACTCTCGTTGCTGTTGCTTGTTGCGGGCGGTGTGGCACTCTTTGTATTGCCAATAGACCAATACCCCTCTATTACACCTCCTACGGTTCAGGTGACAGCAATGTACCCGGGAGCCAATGCCGAGACTATTGCCCAGACGGTAGGAATACCCATTGAGCAGCAGGTTAACGGTGTAGACGGGATGTTGTATATGAGTTCTACATCGTCTTCCTCGGGAACATACCGCCTGACTGTAACTTTCGAGGTTGGGACAGACATTGATATGGCCACCGTTCTTGTACAGAACAGGGTGAACATTGCACTTAATTCGCTGCCGAGCGAGGTTACGCAGCAGGGGGTGGTTGTCCAGAAACAGTCGACCAACATTGTACTGTTCATAACCTTGACTGGAGATGAAAACTACGACCAGCTATACCTTTCCAATTATGCACAGCTGCAGCTTGTCGACCAGCTTGCCCGCACGCCGGGAGTAGGTGGCGTAGAGATTATGGGAGCAGGCAAATATTCTATGCGTGTATGGCTCGACCCGGAAGCTATGCGCATACGCGGTATTTCGGCAGCCGAAGTATACCAAGCTATAAGCAAGCAGAACCTTGCAATATCGGCCGGATATGTAGGCCAGACGTTAGATTCCGATGCCGACAATGCCTTTCAGTATACACTTAACGTGCAGGGCCGCCTGAGCGATGCACAGGAGTTTGCCGATATTGTAATAAGGAATGACGGCGTGAATATGCTGAAACTGAGCGACATTGCCAAGATAGAGATTGGAAGTGAGACCTACTCTTCCTCTTCGCGCTTAAGAGGAAAACCTACAGCGGCACTTGCTGTTTACCAATCACCCGGTTCAAGCTCGCTTGCCGTGTCCAAAGCTGTAAAAGAGAGAATGGAAGAGTTGTCGGAGGCTTTTCCTCCGGGCGTGGAATACCAGATAGCACTCGACACCACTGATGTAGTGCGTAGCTCAATAAACGAAGTGCTATACACATTTGTAGAGACCACCCTACTGGTTGTTCTGGTAATATTCCTGTTTCTGCAAAATTGGCGTGCAACGCTAATCCCGTGCCTGACAATTCCTGTTTCGCTGGTGGGCACGTTTGCCGTGATGCAGTTGCTCGGTTTTTCAATAAACACCCTTACCCTTTTTGGGCTTATTCTTGCTATTGCCATTGTGTTCCGAGGGATCCCTTATGGGGTGGGCCTTGTGGTGATTCCT